>ERZ724520.1743-NODE-1743-length-10628-cov-5.142817_pt1 | contig 10628 bp, 7 predicted proteins | sample MGYA00376053_ERZ724520 | MGnify/ENA primary metagenome ERZ724520 (study PRJEB28724, sample SAMN07190886) | activated sludge metagenome | isolation source: activated sludge of sewage treatment plant in Hong Hong | place: USA: Christiansburg, Virginia | collected... | reverse complement strand
TAAATCCAGTTTCGTTAAGTCCTTCAATGTGTATGTGGTTTTTAATTGTATTAAAAATCTTATTTAAACTATCACCATTTATTGAAATTAATTCAGAGCCTATTAAATGCTTGTATGCTGTTGTGGTTTTACTTATGTAATATTTATTTTTTATTTTATAGATGCTAAATGGAAATGTGAGTTCATTTTGAATTAATTCAGAAATTTTACTTTTATCAGTTGCAGTGTGTCCATCTTTAATTTTGGCTAATAAATAAGATGTTTTTTTAAAGTATTCTAAAATTGATAAATCATCGTTAATCGAATTTAATAAGCTATCATAGCAATTATCAAAATCTTTTTTTGAAATGAACATATTTTCTCCTGGATGGATTGTGTTTATTAAGTTGTATAAGGTTTTAAATTCATGTTGTAAACTATCTTTGTTTAAGGATTTTATTAAAACAGGTTTCGTCATATTAGAATTTTGACAAAATGAGTTTAATGTCATTACCACAAAGGGTATTATAAATCTTAGTTTTATTAATACTTTAATATACATTTTCAATATTTAGCTTAGTTATAAAAGTAATTTTTATTTACTATCAATAGTTCTAAAAGTTAAGTTAATTCTTGCATTTTTCACTAGAGTAGTTGGAGGAAGTCTATGCAACCAAAATGATTGTGTGCTATCTTTCATAACTAATAAGCTCCCATGGGGTAAATTAATAGAAAGTGTTTCGCCAGTTTCTTTATGTTTAAATGCAAATTTGCGTTGGGCTCCAAAACTTAATGAGGCAATTGCTCCATTTTTTTTTAAATCTTTTTCCCCATCACTATGCCAGGCCATACCTTCGCTGCCATTATGGTATAAATTAAGTAAACAAGAATTATACGTTTCTTTAGTGATATTTTCTACAATGGTTTTTATATGAAGTAGTTCTTTTGTCCATGGTAAAGCTTTTTTAGTAGTATTTGAGTAGGTGTATTCAAATTCTTTTTCGCCATACCAAGCTACTTTTCGTTTAGTAGTAATTAATTTTCCATAAATGATGGCTTCATCATTTTTCCAAATTATAGAATTTAATAAATAATCAAAAAAATAATCGGCCTCTTCTTTTTTAAATAGGGTTCCATAGTAGTTTACAGTTCCATCTTTTGGAAGTAAATTTTGAGAGCTATCAATTTCGTTTTCGAATAAATCCATTGTTTAAAATTGAATTCATGATTTATGTAATGATAATTAAAAATACTATTATTTACGGATTAAACTTTCATTTTTAAAATCTTAAAACATGCTAAATTCTTAAAAGAAGTCTTTAAAAATACTTACCTTAGATACAAATTACTTGTTAGGATTTGAACACTAAAGACGATATACATTTATACCTCAAAAAATATTGGGGTCATGATTCCTTTAGACCTTTGCAAGAAAAAATTATTTTATCTGCCATTCAAAATATTGATACATTAGCCCTATTACCTACGGGTGGTGGAAAATCTTTATGTTTTCAGATACCTGGTTTGGTTTTAGGAGGTACTTGTTTGGTTATTTCCCCACTTATTGCTTTAATGAACGATCAGGTTAATAACCTTCGTAATAAAGGGATTAGTGCAGTTGCAGTAACATCTTCCATGAATTTTAAAGAAATTGATGTTGCCTTAAATAATGCAGCTTTGGGGCATGTACAGTTTTTGTATGTATCACCCGAGCGTATTGAAAATGAAAATTTCAGACAAAAATTATCCTATTTACCTATTACTTTAATTGCCGTAGATGAGGCTCATTGCATCTCTCAATGGGGTTATGATTTTAGACCGAGTTATCTTAAAATAGCAGAATTAAGAATTTACTTTCCAACTGTAAGTATTATTGCCCTTACGGCAAGTGCTACCAAAGATGTTGTAGAAGATATACAACATAAGCTTCAATTTAATAAACAACAAGTTTTTAGGCAGTCTTTTGTAAGAAAAAACATACGTTATGTTGTTCAATTAGAAGAAAATAAATATGAACGACTTTTAAAAATCATACATAATATTGGGGGTTCGGGAATTATTTATGTGCGAAACAGAAAAAAAACAGAGGAGATAAGTAAGTGGTTAATACAACAACAAATTTCATCTGGTTTTTATCATGCTGGATTAAAACCTGCTGATAGAGAAATTCAACAACAACGTTGGGTAGAAAATCAAGTGCAAGTTATTGTTGCCACTAATGCTTTTGGAATGGGAATAGATAAGCCTGATGTGCGTTTTGTTGTGCATGTTGATTTGCCTGATAGTTTAGAGGCTTATTTTCAGGAAGCGGGTAGGGCAGGAAGAGATGAAAGAACTGCTTATGCTACCATTTTATGTACAGAAGCTGATATTGAAAATTTAAAAGATTCTTTTGAAAAAAACACACCAAGTATTGAAGAAATAAAACAATGTTATCAAGCTGTATTTAATTTCTTTCAAATACCTGTAGAATCTGGTGAAGGATTAACGGTAAATTTTGATATAGATGAAATTGCTCGCAACTATAATTTAAAAGTTTTAACAATTTATAATTCTATTAAATGCCTCGAAAAAGAAGGTTATGTAACCTATTTAGATAGCAATTTTGAACCTGCAAAAGTCATGTTTAAAATGAATAAGAATGATTTATATAATTTTCAAGTTAAATTTCCAAAGTATGACCCGTTAGTAAAGGTTTTGTTGAGGAGCTACGGTGGCCTATTTGAAGGTTATGTACAGATTAAAGAAAAGGATGTGGCTTATCGTTCCAAAATTTCTGAATCAGAATTACTATATCAATTAAATATATTACATCAACAAGGTGTGTTATCTTATTTACCACAAACAACTTTACCTAAATTACTTTTTTTGCAAAATCGTATCAATTTAAAATTTCAGGATATACAACTTATAAATTACCCAATTCTAAAACAAAAGCGCTTGTATCAAATAAATTCGGTAATAGATTATGTTAAGGAAGAGAATATTTGCAGGAGCCGTTTATTGTTAAGTTATTTTAATGAAACAGAATTTAAAGATTGTATGTATTGTGATGCCTGTATTAAAAATCATAAGGCACAAATAGAATCAAATTTAGAAATTCAAAACGCTATAAAAATAGAGCTAAAAATGGAACCTTTGCCAATTGATACTATTACTGTGCGTTTGCAAAAATTTAATTCGAAACGCGTTACAGAAGTTATTAATCAAATGATTGATGAAGAAGATTTAGTTATTACTAAAGATAAAATAGTATCTTTAAATAGAAATTAACCTATGCAACAAGGCACCTTATACCTTTTACCAGTTGGGCTTGGCGAATGCGATTTAGAAACCGTTTTACCAAAGCGCAATTTTGAACTTATTGATAAACTCAATTATTTTATTGCAGAAAATGACAAAGAAGCGCGTGCTTTTTTAAAGCAATGTAAATACCAAGAAATTAGCCGTGCTGATATTCAACTCATAAATCAACACACAAAAACCGAAGAATTAAATGAATACCTTTTGCCAATAAAAAATGGACATGATATTGGTTTAATGAGTGATGCTGGCTGTCCGGGTATTGCCGATCCTGGAGCTGAAATTATAAAACAAGCACATCGTAAAAAAATAAAAGTTGTCCCCTTAGTTGGACCTAGTTCAATTGTTTTATCAATTATGGCAAGTGGTTTTAATGGACAAAATTTTGCCTTTAATGGTTATTTGCCAATAGATAAAGTAGAACGTAATAAACGAATTAAGGAACTTGAACAAATTGCTTTAAAGCATAAGCAAGCTCAATTTTTTATAGAAACTCCCTACAGAAATACGAGTATTTACGAAGATTTATTAAAAAGCTTACAACCAAATTCATTATTGCTAGTGGCAACTAATATTACTTTAGAAAGCGAAAGTATTATTGTGAAACCCATTAGCGAATGGAAAAAAACAGTTGCTCCTGATTTTGTGAAACAACCAACAGTGTTTGGTATTTATTTTTAAACTATATAATAAATTATTATGAATACATTTTTGCTTTTTGTTGTTATTATACTTTTAGTGATATTTTATATTAGTCAAAATTCTAAGCTGAAATTTTTGCAAAATGAATTGGCTAAGCTTCAAAAATACGTAAAGGAATTAAAATCAACAAGTGGTCAACAACAGCAAGCTCAGGTTATTAAACCACTTGAAAATGTTGAATTAAACAAGGAACCAATTGTTAAACCCGAAATTGTAACTCCTCAAATTATTGAACCTATTATTGTTCCTCCAATTATTAATGAAGTAATACCTCCAATTAAAAAAGAAGTTATTTTAGATGAACAAGCTATTAATGAAAAAATAGCCCAAATTAATATTGCTCAACAAACGCCACAGAGTAATATGCCTCCACCAGTTCAAAAACCATATGTACCTCAAGAATCTTGGTATGATAAGTTTAGAAAGAATAATCCTGATTTAGAAAAATTTGTTGGAGAGAATTTAGTAAGTAAAATAGGTATAGCTATATTAGTTATTGGTATTGCCTTTTTTGTGAAGTTTGCCATTGATAAAGAATGGATTAATGAAATTGCACGTGTAGGCATTGGCGTGTTATGTGGAGTAATTTTATTAGTGTTTGCACACCGTTTACATAAGCGTTTTACAGCATTTAGTTCTATTTTAGTGGCAGGTGGAATTTCTGTGTTTTATTTTACAATCGGAATTGCTTTTCATCAATACCATTTATTTACACAAACTCCGGCATTTATAATTATGTTATTTATAACTGGCTTTAGTGTATTTACTTCAGTTCTTTATAATCGCATTGAATTAGCAGCATTATCACTTATTGGTGGATTTGCAACTCCATTTATGGTAAGTACTGGACAAGGTAATTATGTAGTATTATTTACTTATGTATTAATACTTGATATTGGTATGCTAGTTTTGGCATATCTACGTAAATGGAATTTAATAAATATTTTGGCTTATATTTTTACAGTTGTATTGTATTATGGATGGCTTCAAGTAAAAGTAATAGGTGAAGATAATCCTCCTTATAAAGGTGCCTTTATTTTTGGAATTTTATTTTATTTGATATTCGTTTTAATGAATGTTATTAATAACATCAAAGAGAAACGTAAATTTGGTGCAATTGATTTATCAATTTTAATAAGCAATACATTTATTTTCTATGGAACAGGTATGCTAATTTTAAGTAATTACCACCCCGAATTAGAAGGTTTATATAGCATTTTAATGGGCTTATTTAATTTAGTGTGTTCTTGGTTATTATACAAGAAATTTAAGGCTGATGAAAAGTTGGTGTATTTAATGATTGGTTTAACCCTTACATTCATTACACTTGCTGCGCCAGTTCAATTGCATGGTAATTACATTACCTTATTTTGGGCACTCGAAGCGGTATTGCTAATTTGGTTAGCTCAAAAATCAGGGATTGTTTTATACCGTTTAGTATCTGTTGTAATTACTGTTTTAATGGGAATAAGCTTATTAATGGATTGGACAAATGTTTACGGGCATGGAACAGATGTTGCAATTATTTTAAATAAAGCTTTTATAACAGGCTTGGTTTCTAGTGGCTCTTTATTAGCGGTTGTTTTGTTACTAAGAAAGGAAACTCTAAAATTATCTTATTTAGGAATTCCTTTTCATCCGCAAAATTATTCAGCAGTACTCAAAATTGGATTTATTGGCATGCTTTATTTAACAGGTTTATTAGAAATAGTATATCAGTTTGGCCAATATTGCGAAGTATACACTGTTACTATAATTGGTGTGGCTTATCATTTACTTTATTTTACTGTTTTAAATATTTTAGTGAAACCAACTGCAAGTAAAACTATTCTTATTGCTAATTATATTTTAAACTACGTTAATTGTGGTTTATTTGTTTTGGCTTTTGCCTTAATACCTATTGCAGATTTTAAAGAGAATTTAAGTTCTGCTTATCCTAATAATATTGGGTTCATAGCACATTATATTTCTTTAGCATGTGCAAGTTATATGGCTATACGTATGTATAAATTACGTCATGCATCAAATACACCAATAATGAATATGAATGTTTTAAATACTATTTTATGTTCTATTGCTATTGTGTATGTATCAAGTGCCGAGTTAGTTTTACATGTAGAAAAGTTTTCTATTCCTTTTGTGGCAAGCCCCAATGGAGATTATAATTACCTAGCAATGGAATTATATGATACAATAAAAACAAATGTGGTAAAAATTGGATTCCCTATATTATGGGGTGTTTTAGCATTTGCATTTTTATTTTTTGGTATGAAAAAACAAAACAAACCATTTAGGGTTGTAGCTTTGGCTTTATTAGCATTAACACTCATAAAACTATTTACTTATGATATTAGTAATGCTTCGGAAGCAGGAAAAATTGTAGCCTTTATAATATTAGGTTTAGTGTTATTAATTATATCATTCATGTATCAAAAAATTAAGGCATTACTAATTGATGAAAAAGATAATCAAACCGAACAAAAACAATAAATATCAACAAATGAAAAAACTATTTTTAATATTGTGTTTACTTACTGGTTTAAGCATTAGCTCTCAAACGTTTAAACATCAGGCATCTATTAATACCAATACAACTGTTGGATTACAGAAAATTGAAATGACCCCAAGTCATAAACAGTTTATGAAGAGCAATTTTTGTGATGTGCGTATTTTTGATTCATCTCAAGTGGAAATCCCTTATATCATATTAAGTGAGCCAGTAGTAAAATCTAAAACTGATTTTATAGAATATCCTATCATATCTCAAAAGCATTTTGGTACTTATACCGAAATAATCATTGAGAATAAAAATCATGATAAATTAAGTAACATCGCATTTAATATTAATAATTCTGATGCTTTAAAGTATTGTTCGATAGAAGGCAGTAATGACGCTAAGCAATGGTATACAGTTAGTGCACTGCAAGAATTAAGTTTATCATATAATGAAAATTACACAAATCAATACAAGTGTATTTATTTTCCATTGAATGATTATGCTTATTTTAAACTATTAATTGATGATTGGAAAGGATTTGGAATTGATTGGTTATCTGAAGCACCATTTAAGGTAAATTCGGCAGGGTATTTTAAGAACTCTTTTATTTCTGGTAAATTAAATTCAGTGTCGTTTTTACAAAGTATAACAACCGATTCAAAGGCAAAAACAACTACTGTAAAATTGACATTTAATAATAATCAAAGTATCAATCATATAGAATTTTCAGTTTCTAATCCTCGTTTATTTTTAAGAGAAGCTGTAATTTATACTTTGGATGAAGTGAAAGAAAAAAATAAGCCAAGTAGATTTGTAAGAAATACCAATTGCACATTTGAGTTAAATTCTGAAAAGCCTTTAATATTTGATATTCCAGAGGTTTTATCTAGAGAAGTATTTATAGAAATAGTAAATAACGATAACCAAGCCTTGCAAATTGATTCAATAAAATGTAAGCAATTAGCGAGTTATCTGGTTTTTGATGTTGCAAAAAATAAGTCGTATACACTAAAGTGTGGTGATGAAAAATTAAACAGACCAACTTATGATTTAATTAATTTTGTGAAAGAAAGTCCGCAGTTACTGCCGGCAGCTACTCTCTCTGAGTTTAAAGAACTAGCAACTGATGCGGCTGTAGCTGCTCCTGAGAAGAAATTTTATGAAACAAAATTATTTTTATGGATATGTGTAATCATTGGTGCATTAGCTATTGCTTTATTTAGCTACAAGCTAATGAAGGATATGAAGGGTAATGAGTAAATTTAAAATAAGCATTCCGTAATAACAGATTCATTGAAAATACAATGCCAAAAAGTTTAAATAATATAATTACTTCAGAAGATTACTTTAAAGAATTGAAAAACACTTTTCCTGAAATTGCTTTAAAGATTGATGGCGAAGACGGTGAACATTTTAAAATGGAACGTTTTGCTGATTATACAATAAAACAAATCCAGACAAATAATATTGCTGAATTGAAGAGATGTTTTGACTTTCAGAATGAAAAAATATCAATATGCCCAGCATTGGAAAGTGCAATGGTTGTTTCTTATTGTGAATCATTATTATTAGGTGATTTAGCTTCAATTATAAATAACTTTACTAGTTATATGAAACCTAGATTATTTAAAATGTATGATGATTATAAAGTATTTTATTTTGACCTAGTTGAAAAAAGTAAATAATCATGACAAAATATAACATACCCTATTTCTCTATTAGATTGCTAACTATTTTAGCGTATTTTCTTCCATTTGTTTTCTTTTTATCTACATGTACAGGTCATTTAAATTCGAAGCAAGCGTATAATCAAGAAGACGCAATAATAAATGAGAACATTAAATTGAAAAATAAAATTGATAAAATCACATCCGTTTTAGAATCTTATGATACTGCATACACAAATAGAGAATCTATCAATTCCGAGATATTAGAAACTATTAATAGAGAATTTAACACAACTGATAATATTACGAATGTCAATTCCCAATTTTTGGAGCGCTTTTTTTCACCTACCAATTATTCGTTATCTGCAATAGGAGCAATTGTGTTTTATAAAAATATGTTGGGGAGAATATTTCTGGGGATAAGTTTATTTATTTCCTTGCTAACGTTTTTATTTTGGATTTTTATTAATAAAAAACGTTGGGGAATTTATTTTATAGCTGTAAATTTAATTACAGTATGTGTATTTGCAGTGGAGTGCTATTTTTCTGGAGTAACTTTATTAATAGGGGGTTGGGTACTGGTATTCTTACTTCTTGTACAATTACTAACTGAATTTCAAAATAGGAATAGCTTGGATAAATAATTTCTTCGTAATTGCTATAAAATCAATTCACAACATCACCTCTTAAATCTCTGTATCTTTTTCTAGCCTCAACAACATAAATACTTCCAGGATAATTGGTAATTAAATCTTGGTAAAGTTGTTTTGCTTTTTCTTTGTCATTTAAATAGCGTTCATATAATTCTGCTTCTTTAAATAAAGCATCATCACCATATAAATCTGTTGGATAGAATTCTACAATGTTAGCATACATTTTGGCCGCCTCCGCATACTTATTTGTCTGTTTAAATATTTCCGCTTTTTTGTAATAAATATCATCACCCAAGGTATGTTCGCTAAATAAACTATTTATGCTATCAAGTTTTAATAAGGCATCATCGTATTTATGTTGAACTATTAGTAAATCTGCACTAGCAAACATGCTCAATGGCACATCATTCGTATCAATGCCAATTGCATCAGAAATGACTAAAGATAAATCAAGCGCATCATTTGCAATGGTTTTAGTAGTTGAACCTTTTAAAACATCGCATTGCGATTTTGCCCATTTAAAGTCTGAAGCATAATAACTTAATTTTGCGTTTCTAAATTTTGCTTCTTGCCCTATTATTTCATATTTAAAATCTTTTTCAACTTGCGAGTATATTAGCGATGCATCCCAAATATTGCCAGTTAATAAATGCATGTCTCCTAAGTCGAGTTTTATTTCAGCTAAAGCATTTTTATCAAAGGTGTAATTTGTGGTAGCATCTTCTAAAAGTGTAATTGCTTCTTGTGGTTGATTTAAGTAATAAGCCTTTAATAATGCTGATTTTTTTAATAATGGTAGTGTGCCTGTTGTAATGCCATATTGTTTTAATGCAACTTCAATTTCTGTGTTTAAAGTTTGGATATCAGTTTGTATGGGATTAATAGATTTGGTAATTTGTAAATAACGGGCATTTATTTTTTCAATACTTGCAGCATCGTAATAAGGATTTTCTTTTCCTCTACTAATTATATATTGGTAACATTTTTCTGCAACAAAATAATTCTCATTGGATACACAAAGTTTTCCTAAATTCATTACTCTTCCTCCATCTCCTTTTAACCTTTTATCTAAGGCTTTTGATTGTGTAAAAGCTCCTTCAAAATCTTTTTGTTGTGTTTGTAAGAAAATTAAAAATTCTGAAAAAATGGTTTTGTCTGGCGAATGTTGAATTCGTTTTTGTAATTCTTGCTTTAAGATTGGATTATTCAATCCACCATTTTTTTCATCATAGCCTAAAGATTGTTGCAGGTTAGATTGTGCAGTGTAAAGTTCACTTTCTCTAAATTCAATGGCATCAAGGTATTCGTTTACCATTGCTTTTAAATCGCCTTTCTTTTTGTACAACTCCGCAATTTCATAATAATAGGGGTAAACTTCTGCCGTTTGTTTTCTACCTTTTAAGTATACTTCAATAGCGTAATCAAATAACTCTTCCTCCTCAAAGGCATGTGCTAAAGTAAAAATGGTACTTTGTTCAGGTATTACTTCTTTAACAGCTCTATCGTATTGTTCTTTTTCTTTATTTGTATTTCCTTGTAACTTGTATACTTTGCCTAATCTAACATACAAATAAACATTACCGTCGCTTCGTTTTATTTGCTTTTTAGTTATTTTTTCGGCTTTCGAATAATCTTTAGTTTCTATTAAACATTTGTAATAGTAAGTGTAGTAGGCATCAGGAAGTTTATCATATAACTTATCAAAATACGAGATTGCTTTATCATATTCTTTTTGTTCATAATACTGCATAGCTAATTTATCATCGTTGTTTTTTTGGGCAACAATAACAAATGAATTTAGACTCAAAAAAAATAAGATTATTATAT
>ERZ724520.1738-NODE-1738-length-10641-cov-15.110996_pt1 | contig 10641 bp, 8 predicted proteins | sample MGYA00376053_ERZ724520 | MGnify/ENA primary metagenome ERZ724520 (study PRJEB28724, sample SAMN07190886) | activated sludge metagenome | isolation source: activated sludge of sewage treatment plant in Hong Hong | place: USA: Christiansburg, Virginia | collected... | reverse complement strand
TTCGGGGCCACCGCCACGAAGTCCGGCGTCGCCGTGGCCGGCATCTTCGATTCCGCCTACACCGCCGCCTTCGACATGATCGCCGGCAGCGGCCCGGTCTTCCGCTGCGCCAGCAGTGCCGGCGTCGTCCGGGGCGACACCCTGGTGATCAATGGCACCAGCTACACCGTCACCGTCACCGAACCCGATGGCACCGGCATGACGTTGTGCAGATTGGAGGCCGTCTAAATGGCCCACGCCCGGCAGACCATCCGCGAAGCGGCGGCGACCAAGGTCACCGGGCTGACCACGACCGCCACCCGCGTCTTCCAGTCGCGCATGGTGCCGCAGGAAACGCTACCGGCGCTGTTGGTCACGACCAACGACGAAGAGATCGTCCCCGGCACCATCGGAAACATCATCGAACGCCGCCTCGATCTCCACGTCACCGGCTACGCGAAGCAGTCCAGCACGGTCGACGACACGCTCGACACCATCGCCGCCGAGGTCGAAACGGCGATGTCGACCTTCACTTACCGCAATGAGCTTAAAGGCATCGCGGTCGATTTCGATGAACACCTCGAAAAACCCGTCGGCATGATCCGGCTTTCCTTTCTAGTCACTTACCTCACCGCCACCGGCACGCCCGGCACCCCACTCTAGGAGTATTGAAATGGCAATTATCACCAAATGGAGCAACGTGGCGGTGTCCGTACAGTCCGCCATCGCTGCCACGAAGACGATTACCGCGATCACCAAGGCATCGACCGGCGTCGTATCCAGCACAGCCCACGGCTACAGCAATGGCGACTACGTGCTGCTGACGATCTCCGGCATGTACCAACTGAACTACCGCGTCATGCGCGTCTCGGCGGTCGCCACGGACAGCTTCTCGCTCGAAGGCGAAGACACCACGAACTATTCCACCTTCGTTTCCGGCACCGCGCAGAAAATCACCTTCGGCACCACGCTGGCCACGCTGACCAACATCAACGCCAGCGGCGGCGACTTCGACTTCATCGACACGACGACCATCCACGACTCGATCAAGACGCAGATTCCCGGCCTGGCCAATCCGTCGACCTACTCGTTCGAGAGCTTTTGGGACCCGTCCGACACCGGCCTGATCGCCCTCAAGTCGGCCTCAGATTCCCAGGCGCAGCGCGCCATCCTGTTCAGCTTCGCCAACAGCCAGAAATTCGTATTCAACGGCTATGTCGGCTGTTCGCTGGCCCCCACCGGCTCGGCCCAGGACCTGATCAAGACCACCGTGGTGTTCACCGCGCTCGGCGGCCCGAAGGCGTATAGCTCCTGATGGCGCTCAACCGCAGCAGTCTCACGCTTCCCGCGCTGCCGTCCGAGACGGTGGCCGTGGAAGCGCTCGGCGGCGATGTCATCGTGCGCGGCCTGCTGCTCGGCGAGCGGCTCGGCCTGTTCGCCGACCTGCGCGAAGACGGCAAGAGCTACGCCCACCTGGCCAAGCTGCTCGCCGCCTCGGTGGTCGGCGACGACGGCAAGCAGTTGCTCAACGATGAAGAGTGGGAGGCCTTCGGCGGCGCGCACTTCACCGAAGCGCTGGCTCTGTTCTGCGTGGCCAGGCGGCTATCCGGCCTCGACGCGGAGGTGATCGAAAAAAACTGAGGGCGGCGCCCGAGCGCCGCTTTCTTTTTGTACTCGCCGCCCGGCTCGGCAAGACGGTCGGCGAACTTGAACGCAGCATGACCGCCGCCGAATTCGGCGAGTGGTTCGCAATATGGCAATGGCAGCCGTGGGACAACATCCCGCAGCCGCCGCAGGAAGTACCTGAAATGGACGCGATGGCCTGGGCCGCAACGGTGAAAAAATGAGCGAAAAAACACAGATCATCATCACCGCCACGGACCAGACTAAGGTCGCCTTCCAGTCGGTGCAGTCTTCGCTGGCCGGGCTGGAAAAAACCGCCATCGGCCTCGGGCCGATCTTCGCCGGGCTGGGCGCCGCCCTCACGGCGGGAGCCTTCACCCAGACCATCGCCAACACCATCAAGTTCGCCGCCGCGCTCGACGACATGGCCGAGGCGACCGGCGCCAGCGTCGAAAACCTATCCGCGCTGGCCGGCGTCGCCAAGATCGGCGGACACGACCTCGGCATGGTCGAATCCTCGCTGCAAAAACTCGCCAAGGCGCTGCACGGCACGGGCGAAGAGTCCAAGGGCGCCGCCTCTGCGCTTGAGGCGCTTGGCTTGTCAGCCGAGGACCTGCGCGGCAAGGATACCGCCGAGGCGATGCTGGATGTTGCCAAGGCACTCGACCAGTTCAAGGACGGCAGCGGCAAGACGGCCGTGGCCATCGCGCTGCTCGGCAAGAACGGCGCCGCACTCCTGCCCTTCCTGAAAGATCTGGCCGAGCAGTCCGAACTGGTCGGCAAGGTCACTGCCGAGCAGGCCGCCTCGGCAGAAGCCTACGAAAAAAACCTCAACCGCCTCACGGCCTCGTTCAGCAGCGCCGGCAAGGCCGCCGCCTACGAGCTGCTGCCCTTCCTCGAAAAGATCACCGGCGAGATGGTCGCCGCGCGCGATGCGTCCGGCAGCTTTGCCTCGGCCATCGGCGACGGCGTGCGCACGGCGCTGGAAACCGTCGCCGTGCTGGGCGTCAATGTCGCCTACGTGTTCAAGCAGGTCGGCAACGAAGTCGGCGGCATCGCCGCCCAGATTTCGCGCCTCGCCGTCCTCGACTTCAAGGGTGCCGGCTTCATCGGCGATGCCATGAAGGAAGATGCCAAGCGGGCGCGCGCCGAGGTCGACAAACTTTCCGCCGACCTGCTCGATCGCAGCAAGAAAACCGGCGAGGCGCTGGCCGCCAAGCCTGCGCTCAGCTTCAAGGCGCCGGAAGAGAAGCCCAAGAAAATTGGCGGAGCCCGCGCCCAGATCGACGAAGCCACCCGCCTGATCCAGTCGCTCGACGAACAGATCGCCGTCAAGTCGGCCGATGCCGAGGCCACCGACAAGATGACCGCTGCCGAGCAGCAGGCGGTCAAGGTGCGCCAGCAACTGGAAGCCGGCACCCTGAAGGCGACCGCCGCGCAGCGCGCGACCATCGAGGCGCGCTTCTCCAGCCTGGCCGCGCTAGAGCGCGAGATCGCCGCCCACAAGGAGTTTTCCGATGCGCTCAAGAAGCAGGAAGAAGCGAACGTAAAGTCCAACCAGGCGATGCTGGAGCAGATCGCTGCCGCCGAAAAGGCGACCGAGCTTTATGGCCTTACCGAAAGCCAGATCAGCGTCGTCGAGCAGGCGCGCTTGCGTGACGCCATTGCCATCGCCGCCGAAAACGGCGCCAGCGAGGAGCAGATCGCCTTCCTGGAAAAGGAACTCGCCCTGCGCGGCCGCGTCAGCGATGCGCTGATCGCCAAGGACACCAAGAAAAATGACATCGAGGACGCGAAGAAAACCGCCGAAGGCGTGACCGACACCTGGACGGAGTTCTCGAAGCAGGCGGCGCACAACATCCAGGACGCGATGAGTGACTTTTTCATCAACCCGACCAAGGACGGCATGGAAAGCATCGGCGAGTCCTTCGGCAAGATGGTGCAGAAAATGATCGCCCAGGCCGCCGCCGCCCAGCTCGGAAAACTGTTGTTTGGCGACATGGGCAAATCAGGCGATGTCGGCGGGCTGGTCGGCGATCTGTTCAAGGGCGCATCCAGCTTTGACTGGAAGTCGATATTTTCCTTCGCCAACGGCGGCATCATGACCAGTGCCGGCGCGGTGCCGTTGCACAAATACGCGATGGGCGGGGTCGCCAATTCGCCGCAGCTCGCCATGTTCGGCGAGGGCCGCACGCCGGAAGCCTACGTGCCGCTGCCGGATGGCCGGCGCATTCCGGTGCACATGCAGGGCGGCGGTGGCGGCAGCCTGCACCAGACGCTCAATTTCTACGGCCAGGCCGAGCCGGCGCAGGTCAAGCGCGCCGCCGCGTCTGCCGGTCGCTCGGTGCTGGCGCTGCAAAACGGAGCCCGCCGCTATGGCTGATTTCCTCGAAGAACGCATTTCCGACCTGATCCGCTACGGTTCGAACTGGCAGGACGAATTCGCCGTCGAAATCACGCGCAGCTCGGGCGGCAGCGAAGACCGGCGCCTTATCCATCCCTACCCGGTGCGCCGCTTCGATGTCTCCTACATGCTCGACAGCGACCGCCTGTGGACCGAGCTGGTCAACGTCTATGCGCGCGCCCACGGCACCTTCGCCGGTTTCCGCGCACGATGCTTCGACGAGTGGAGTACCAACGGTCCCAAGGGCGCGCCAACGGCCTTCGACCATGCGACGCTGCAAGTAACCCTTGGTTCCGCCTACCAGATCAGGAAATTCTACGGCATCGACAAAACCGCAGGCGCCACAGGCTATCCGTGCAGGGTCATCAAGAAGCCGGTGGCCGGAACCGTCAAGTGCGCCATCGGCACGGTGGAAATGGCAAAGTCCGGTGCTACATGGGATGTCGATACCACCACCGGAATCATCAGCTTTCCAGCCAACGGCAGCGCCACGATCACCAGCATCAGCCAGGCGACGCAGGCGGTGATTGCCTATTCAGGCTTGTCCGGCGCTATTTACGCCGGTCAGAGCATCCTGATCACCGGCGTCGGCGGCATGACGCAAATCAACAACAAGCGCGCACTCGTTGTTTATGTAACGCTTTCGCATATCACCATCGACCTCAACACGACCGCCTATTCCACCTATACCTCGGGTGGCGGCGTGAACACGCGCCCGCAATCGGGCGAAACAGTCTATGCCGGCTGCGAGTTCGACTTCCCGGTGCGCTTCGATTCCACGTTGCCGGTCGGCCAGGATTATCCTGGCTGGCGGCCGGTCGAGTCGGTGCAACTGGTGGAAATCCTCAACCCATGAAAGCCACCGTCGCGCCGCATGAAACTGGCGTCAAGTGCCTGCGCATCGAATGCACGGACGGCACCATCATTCGCCTGACCCGCTACCCGTTCGACCTGACCATGAGCAACGGCCAGGTCTATCTGTCGACGGCGGGCGCCGACCTTTCTGCCTATGATTCGACCACGGCCTTTTCCGCGTCGGCGGTCGATCTCGACGGCTTCGTCGGCTATGCGGGCATCACCCGCGACAAGATCGCCTCGGGCGTCTTCGACAACGCCCGCGCCTACCTCTTCGCCACAAGCTTCCTGGCTCCGGTCGAGGACTACGAGCCCATCGTGTCCAGCATCGTCGGCAAGACCACGCTGGAAGACGACGTGTGGAAAGCCGAGGAAATGGCGCTGGTCGATGCGCTTGGGCAGGCGGTCGGCCTGTCCTACCAGGCCGCCTGCGCGCGCACCTTCGGCGATGCCGGCTGCACGGTCAGCCTCGCCGCGCTTACCGAAGTCGGCGCCATCACCCATGTGACCAGCCAGTCGAGCTTCCGCGATTCGTCGCGTACCGAAGCGGCAGACTATTTCGGCGCCGGCACGATCAGCTTCACATCGGGGCCGAATGTCGGGCTGAAGCCGCTGGAAATCCGCAGCTACGCACTGGACGGCAGCATCGTCACCTACGAAGCTGCCTATTACACGGTCGAAGTCGGCCACACCTTCACCATAACTCCGGGCTGCCGCAAGACGCTGGCCGCCTGCAAGGTGCACCAGGGGCATGTGCTGAACCATTTCGGATTTCCCGACGCGCCGACCTCGTCGGTCTATGCGCAGATCGGGGCCAAATGACCGTCGACGACATCCTTGCCGCTGCCCGTTCGGCACTCGGCACCCCGTTTGTGCACCAGGGGAGAACCGCCGGCAAAGGGCTGGACTGCGCCGGTCTGTTGATCCATGTCGCCCGCCAGCTTGAAGTCGATCACAGCGATGCCGGCGGCTATGCGCGCCGCCCGTCCGGTGGCTTGCTGGAATCCATGCTCGATGCGCAACCCGGCATCCATCGCGTCACCGGCCAGCCGCAAGCCGGCGACCTGATTTTGATGCGCTTCCTTGGTGCGCCGCAGCATCTGGCCGTCTGTGCCGGCGACACCATCATTCATGCATACGAAACCGTCGGCAAGGTCTGCGAGCATAACTTTTCGCCCGCGTGGCGTTCGCGTGTCGTCCGCGTCTATCGGTTCAACGGGGTAGAAAATGAGTAGTCCAGGCCAGATCGTCGGTGGCGTTCTAGGCGCGGTTGTAGGCTTCTTCACGCCGGCCGGGCCGATTATCGGTGCGCAAATCGGCATGATGGTCGGCGGCTTCATCGACCCGCCCAAAGGTCCGAACATCACGGGGCCGCGCCTCTCCGATCTCTCGCAGCAAACCGCCTCGCTTGGCCTCGTCATTCCGCGCCTGTACGGCACTGCCGCGCTGTTCGGCAATATCTTCTGGATCGAGAACAACCAGTTGAAGGAGGTCGAGGCAACCGAGGAGCAGGGCGGCAAGGGTGGCGGCGGCGCAGAGGTAACGACCTATTCGTATTTCGGCACCTTCGCGCTGGGCCTGTGCCAGGGGCCGATTGACGGCATCAAGCGCATCTGGATCGGCGGCAAGCTGATTTACGACGCTTCAGCCACCACGGTTTCCGCCGAGCTGGCAACATCCGAAGCGCTCGGCATTTCATCTCCGCTGCGCTCTGGGTCAGCCGTGGTCGGGCTGGAAGGCACGACGATGGCTTTCTACTACGGCGGGCCGGATCAGCCTGCCGATCCGCGCATGCAGGCCGCGCTCGGCGTCGATAACTGCCCGGCCTATCGCGGGCTGGCTTACATCGTCTTCTATGACCTGCCGCTCAAAGATTTTGGAAACACCCTGCTCGGGGCGCAGATCAAGGTCGAGGTGGTTGGGCAGGGGTCGCTTGTGCCATCCACCGCAAATACGATGGTGCAAAACGGTGTTGTACCGAGTTGGGAGCCAGGAATCGGCCCGTTTAATCCGCGCCTTGAAAACGGAGTGTTCACCGCCGATATGCCGGATGGCCAATATGCGGTCGCACTCAACGGCGTTCGCTGCGCGCCTCGCGGAAACACGACGCTCGGCACTTGGGAAGACCCGGATGATCCGGCCTATGACCGCTTCGTCGTCGGGGTGCTGCACGATGCGGCGGGCAATGATGTCGTTGTCACCTATCGCGGCACCGGGTTTGCTTATGCAACGGGCGACCTGCGGCTCGGAGAAACCGTCATTGCCACTCGCGTCAACGATGATGCCGACGACTTCCTTGGAGCGGCGGTCGACCCGGTAAGCAATCGTCTTTACGTGATGATTAACTACAACGGCCTGAATAGTGGTCGCCGGCTTCGTATTTATGAGGCGGACGGAGCCTTGGTCAGCGACCAACCGGCGCAGATAGTGCCGTTAAATGCTGTGAACAACCTTGCTTATTCGCTGGTTCCAGGGTTCGAGTTTCCGTGGTGCGTCGAGGCCGGCGGCAAGTATCTCTGGTCGTTCAGCATGTATTCAAATGCCGGCGACAATCCGTTCCATGTGTACCGGATCAACGACGACGGCACGGTAACTTATGAGCGGCGGGCATGGTTCGATCCAGGTGCAACAGCCTCGCCGTTCGGTGGAACAAAAGGCGCGATGGCCGCTGCGAACGGGCTTTGTGCGTTGCTGACCAATTCGGGCGGGTTTGCTGTTCTTTCCAGAAATGACGCCATCTCGCCCGACCTGATTCCGCTGTCAGAAATTGTCGAGACAGAGTGCCTGCTGTCAAACCTGCTTGAATCGGCGGACATCGACGCTAGCGACCTCGATTCGGACATGGTGCGCGGCTATCGCCTGGCTTCGGTCGGTGCGCTGCGTGCTGCGCTTGAGCCGCTGCAGGCCGCATGGCCATTCGATGTGGTGCAATCGGGCTATGGCATCGCCTTCCGCCGCCGTGGCGCGGCTTCCGTGGCGACGATCCCGATGGAAGACCTGGGGTCGGTGGCGGGTGGCGAAAATGCGCGGGTGCGGCTGTCGCTGTCGCGCGAGATGGACACCCAGCTACCGCGCCGCGTGGCGGTGACTTACCTCGATGTCACCCGTGAATATGACCTCGCCGAGCAATCAAGCGAGCGCTTGAATACCGATGCGGTGAATGTCAGAAAGGTCGAGCTGCCCATCGTCATGAACGCGAACGAGGCGGCAGGGGCGGCCGAGGTGCTGAATTACCTTTATTGGCTTGAGCGCCACGATGCGTCTTTCGTCCTCGGCCCGCAGTACCGATACCTGGAACCCGGCGACGTGGTGACGGTGACGGGCAACGGGCAAAGCTACCTTTTCCGGCTGAATCGCATCCAGTACCTGCCGGACGGCAGGCTTGAGTGCGCGGCCAAGATGGCGTCGACGGCAATCTACACGCCGGCTGCGGTCGGTGTCGAAGGCAACGTCACCGGGCAGACGTTGGATTATCGCGGCGATACCACGCTGGACCTGCTCGATCTGCCGTGCGTCTATGGCTCGACCACCGACAAGCCCGGCTTCGTCGCCGCAATGGGGCGCGAATGGGACGGATGGACAGGCGGCGCCTTGTTCGGCAGTTCAGACCAGGGAACGACATGGAAGTCGCTGGCCGGCATCCAGTCGCCCGGTAGTCTGGTCGGCGTCGTAACTTCAGCGCCATCGAGCGGGCGGGTAGATGTCATCGACCACGCCAACCGGATCACCGCCCGCTTCGTCATCGCCGCCGGGCTTGCCAGCGTGTCCGATGCACAGCTTTACGCCGGCCAGAACCACTTCGCCATCGGCGCAAATGGCCGCTGGGAAATCGTCGGCGCCCGCACCGTGGTCGAAAATGCAGACGGTTCGTGGACATTCTCCGACCTGATGCGCGGCCGCTTCGGCACCGAACACAACCGCGCTACGCATGTCGCAGGCGATGCGCTGGTGTTGCTAAATGCAGCGCGGCTGGCCTTTGTCGGGATGTCGTCATCCGACATCAACATGAGCCGGCTTTACCGGGCCGTGACGCAACGCCAGAACATCGACGCGGCCAGCGAGCGGTCGTTTTCCTATGCCGGCGAAAACCTTGAGTGTCGCGCCCCGATGAACATCAAGGGCGCGAAGAGCGTGTATGGTGATTGGAGCATCGGCTGGACGCGCCGCACCCGTCTTCCGGTCGAGCCGTTTTCCGGCATGCCCGCGCCGCTTGGCGAATCGTCAGAATCCTACGAAGTAGAAATATGGGATTCAACCTGGACAACGCTTAAGCGCACAATCACCGGGCTTTCGTCTGCCGCTGGAACTTACACCAATGCGCAGCAGGTGACGGATTTCGGGTCTGTGCAAAAGCTGATTTACGTCAAGGTGTACCAGCTTTCGGCCACGGTAGGTCGGGGCTATGCCGGGCAGGCGGTGTGCGGAAACCTGGCATTGCAAAACGTCAAGTCGTTGATTCATTTCGACGACACGCCGGCAACCTATGGTCGTGTTCTTGGATTGCACTGCAACGGAACGAATGGAAGCACGACGTTCACTGATGTAATAGGAAAGACGGTCACGGCTGTCGGGAATGCGCAGATCAGCACGACTTGGTATCCGTCAATATATGGGAAAACGTCATCAGGATACCTTGATGGCGCTGGCGATTATTTAATTGTTGCTCATTCCGGTGATTTTAATTTCGGGTCGGGCGATTTCACAATACGTAGCAGAAATCTATTTTATGCGACGGGCATTCTTCAAGTATTGATTGATGCAAGAGGCAGCCTTAACGATTTCGCATGCGCCTACGCTTTATTTCTCACTGCCGCTAATAAGATTGTTTTCTACGCTGACTCGACATCTGCCGACAATAACGGCATGTCATGGGAATTGACGCTAACGTCGACAACGACGATTTCTTCATCCACTGAGTACGACATCGAGGTTTCCAGGTCTGGCAACGTGTTCAGGCTTTTCATTAACGGATATGAGGAAGCATCGACCACGCTTAGCCTGACAATAGGTGACGCCGCTTCGTCTGTGAAGATCGGGGCTGGAGTCAATGGGGCTGGAACGACAGGGTATTTCGCAAATATGTATTTTTCTGAAGTGGAAATATTTAAGGGATTCGCCGTTCACACAGCAAATTTTACGCCCCCTTCGATTCCTTTTTTAGATTCCGGCCAGTCTATCCTCGATCAGGCACAGAACACGATCACCGTCGCAGGAACTGCCGTTACCGTTGCCGCCGCCGATTCATTTAATGGATATTGCTTGCAAGCGAATCAGGCCAGCGGGTATGTATCCACGCCCATTATCCCGCTTACAGAGCTTTACTGGACGATTGACTGCTGGATCAAGCCGGATGCGCTACCAGGTTACGGCTACACCTCGGGGGTTTTCCAATACGGCACCGGGTCAAGCGGCGCTGATGGATTGTGCGTTGCACTCTATAACACCGGACAGATCGTCTGCATATTCGAACACGGCGTCGAAATTAACGCCGGCACGGTCGCTCCGGGCGAGCGCGTCCATGTCTTCGTCCAGCGTTCCGGTTCGAATATCTACATCGGATCGGGCGGGACGGTCGGCGGCAGCCGCGCGGTATCTCTGACAAACTTCGACGGTAACAAGGCGTTCAGGGTTGGTTATGCAAGCACGCTCTATCTCGACCCGAAGGCAATAAAAATCGACGAATTCCGCGTCTTTGAAGGCGAGGCTAAATACCCGCTTTCAGGCGCCTACGTCGTCCCCACTACTCCTTTCCCGGACATCTGATCATGGCTGATTCAACC
>ERZ724520.1736-NODE-1736-length-10646-cov-3.430460_pt1 | contig 10646 bp, 13 predicted proteins | sample MGYA00376053_ERZ724520 | MGnify/ENA primary metagenome ERZ724520 (study PRJEB28724, sample SAMN07190886) | activated sludge metagenome | isolation source: activated sludge of sewage treatment plant in Hong Hong | place: USA: Christiansburg, Virginia | collected... | reverse complement strand
TTTGGGTTTTGCTTGTGCGTTAGCAGTTTCGGTGAACATGAAGACTGCGATCATTGCTACGCCACGAAAGATTTTTTTCATGATTTCGAATTTTAATATTAATATTTGTTTTTTAAATGTTACTCTTTAATTTCTTCTAGTTTTCCTAATCGTTTTATTTTGAAGACTTGTAAAACAGCGTACAATAAAGTTCCCCATATCAAGCCTAAAATTACCAGCGAAAGTACTATAAAATAAATGGGAGCTCTATCTCGTCCTGCAGAAAAAGAACGCTCATCTACATTTGAGTTATCAGTTACAACAACCGTGCCCCAATTGACTTCTCCGCTTGTTTCTGTGTTCGCATAATTTTCATCATCTACTATACTAGCAAATATAGTTAATTTTCCGTTTTTAGATGGAATATCATTAGGAAATTCAAATGTGGCTACCCCAGTAGAATCGGTGGCTATAGCATCGCCTATTGGTAGTTTGGTAAACAATCGTTTTACAGATAAAATTACCGGCACCTCGATTGCGGGTTGCCCCTCTGAAGTCACAAATGCTTTACAAACATTGAGTGAGTCTACTTTTTCAAAAGTCAGAGTAATTTTTGCCTCTTTATCTTGTGCGAATGAAGTTGCCATTGAAAACAAAATCAGTAAGCAAGTTACTAAGAAATAGTTATATTTTTTCATCTGTAAATTATTTATAATTAAATATTTCTTCTTTTCCCTCTAACTCTCCTTCAGCTACTTCCCAAACAGAAATGATAGGAAAATATCTTGAGAATAAGGTAACAACCAGTAGCAACCCAGCAAATGTGGCAGCAACTACAGTCATTTCGACTACGCTTGGGAAATAATGAGTCCAAGATTCAGGTACGTCTTGTATTGGAAGATATGGATGAAGCAACCCAGGAATAACAATTAGATAAAGTCTAAACCAGCCTGCTATTAATACAACTAATGAAATAATAGTCAAAGGAAGTGGTTTTCGCATTTTTGGAAATAGTGGCAATAAAATGGGTACAATTATTCCAAAAATCACCACTGACCAGTAAAAAGCGGCTTCTTTGCCTACAAATAAGTTTAAAAGAGTATTTTCGTGTAAGCCCGACATTTTATAAGCTGGAATCAAATATTCATTTACATTGAAATACCCATGAATTAATGCCATTAAAACCAAAGCTTGTCCTAATTTATCAAAGTGCATTTCGGTCAAATATTTTTCAAAATTATAGGCTTTTCTAAAGATAAAAGTGGCCAAGGTCATTACGGCTACACTCAATAAAAAGGCATTTGAAACAAAATAGGCACCAAAATTTGTACTATCCCATTCTGCTCTAAGAGTTGTTGCAAACAACCAAGCAGTTATGGTGCAAATTATAACTCCTAACGGAATTACTAAAGCGGTTAATACTTTCATGGTTTTTTTCAATATACTCCATTGTTCAGGAGTTCCTTGCCATCCAAAAGAAAGCATATTGTACATTTTTAATTGCCATTTGGGTAAATTTTTCAAATGATTTTTACACGTTACCAAGGAAGGAATTAATGGAATAAAAAGCAAAATAATACAAGCAGTCAAATCCGTTGTGATTCCGATAACGTCCCAAATAATAGGCGATTGAATACGACCATGAATGAATAAATTTAATAATCTATCGGGTCTTCCCATTGCAACTACTATACTTATTCCACCAAACATTATGGCGCCAATAGCAATAACTTCGGCTATTCGGGACAGTGGTCTGTACCATTCAAAATTGGTGAGTTTAAGTATTGCCGACATTAGCACACCGACTAAACCTATGGCAACCATAAACAAAAAGTTGGAAATGTATATTCCCCACATAGTATAATCTCTTAAACTAGTAGTCACATATTTGCTTTTGGTTTCCTGTATGATATAGGCAACAACTCCAGCCAAGAATACGGCTACTAGAAATGCAATCCATATTTTACCGGCTTTCCCAATTTTTTCGATTGGGCGAAGCAGGTCATCTTTCATCACCATATACTCTTCTTGAGTAAAGGTTTCGTGTTTGTTAGATTCTGGTTTAATTCTATTTTCAGACATTTTTTATTTTTTTTAAAAGATTACTCCTTTGTATTTTGTGGCTCGGTTGCATCTTCAAACGGGAAATCACGTTTCACTGGTGGTAAATAATACACCCTTGGTTTTGTCCCCAATTCTTCAAATTGGCGATATCCGGCTCTGTCTTGCAATAATTTTTTTAATCTAACTGTATCTTCTCCGTTAGTTACTACATCTTCTAATTCATCACCGTGATAAATGGCACCGTTTGGACATTCAATAACACAAGCTGGCAATAATCCTTGAGCTGAACGATCGGTACAGAAATCACATTTTGCTACAGTTCCTTCCTGAGCATAAGGCGTTGTACAATGGTTTGGATCGGATGTATCGTTTTTATGTTCTTCACTATATTTTACTTGTTCAGGTCTTCCAAAATTGAACGTACGAGCTGAATATGGACAAGCAGCGATACAGAATTTACATCCTATACAACGTTCGTAATCCATAGCCACAATTCCGTCAGAACGCTTGAATGTAGCGTCAACAGGACATACTTTTGTACAAGGAGGATTATCACAATGGTAACACATGGTTGGAAACCAATAAGGAGATTCGAGAGGAGAATTTTGCATCTTTTTCACCTTAATATATTCTACTGGTGCTAAAACATTATGTGCTTTTTGGCAACCTGTGATACATTTTCTCTCATTGGCACATTTGCCTAAATCGATTACTCTAATGAATTTCTTTCCTTCCACTCCTTGACGAAGTTCAGCTTTAGAGAAATCATCATCAGATGCATGATGCTCCACAAGTGAACTATCAACTTCAACTAATTTTCCATCTGCAGTAAGTACTTTGACTTTTTTACCAGTAGTTTTAGGGCTTTCGTCAGTAACGGCGCTTGCAATTGCGGTTCCTGCCAAAGCAATTCCTCCTAAAGCACCAAGCTTTAGAAAATTCCTTCTGGATGAATTGTTATTTTCTTTTTCCATATTGTTATTTATTACTTTTTAGAAATTCATTGAACAATAAACTATTCTTTTTGGTACAATTTGTATTTGATTTCTTGTGTAAATTTCTGCCTATTCTATCTAATTATAAATGATAATTATCATACTTTGAAATTTTTAAAATTAAGCATAACTACTTTAAAATCAAAAGATTTGATAGTAAAAAATAAAACAAGACCTGAAACTCTTATTTATTAATGTACAAAAAGAGGATAAACTTATCCTTTATGGAGTCAGAATCCTCTTTTTTAATTGAATTATTCTATTTGTAGTGATTCCTACAAAGATTTGTTAGAACATTATTACCAAGTTCTTCCTATATTAAATCCAATGGCAAAATCACCTTGAAAAAAGTCATTTTGATTGAACATATTACTGGTTTGATTTATAATTCCTCTGTAGTTGCTTACGAAAATTTGAAAGGTGTGACCCACTGTCGAGAATTCTGTTCCAATTGAAAATCCAGATTTAGGCAAAACCTCTTGAGAACTAATTGGCTGATTCACGTCTAATAGAATGGAGATTCCAGATGTAACTTTGGCGCGACCACCAAATTGAATCGCAAATAAATCATTACTCATTGGAGCCTCAACTACATTGTAATGAGAATAACTTGGTCCAATTTGTAACGAAAACATTTTATTCAAACGTTTTGCAATAATAATTTGGTTATAATAAGACCAACGATCTGAAGTGTGGTAGAAATTCTCTTTTGGCAAAGCACTTAGCGAAGCATTACCATAATAAGTAACACTTACAGGCATTTTTCCATCAACTGTTTGTCTCAAAATAGCACCTTTTAGACTAAAATCTTGTAATCTAAAATCTTTTGTAGTTCCATATCCAACAGTGATTCTATCGGTAATCGAATAATTTACGGCTAAACGAATATTGGCTGGTGCCCAAATCCCAATTAAATCATTTGTTCCGGTCACGAGACCAAAACGGTGATTCATTATCATTTCGATAGTACCTTTTGAATACACACGATTGGTTTGGCTTTCTATCAATGAGGTACTTTCGAAAGCAGCTCGCTCTAGTTCTACTTCAACAACTGGCGCAACGCTGTCAACAACAACGGCGGTAGTGTCTTTTTGCTCCTGTGCCATTAACATCGTTGGCAAAACAAACAAAACTATAAATAGTGTTTTTAATAATTTCATGATTTTCAATTTATAGTTAATTATTTAGCGCTCCGTCGTTGATCCACTTATCTACCAATGCAACTTTTGAATCACTCCATTTTACCGTTGTTGGCATAGGCAATGCTCCATCCCACATTAGAGATTTATGCAAAACACTACTCGCTGCATTTCCCGGAATAACATATTTGTTATTGGTGGTCAATGCTTTATAGGAGTTGGCCGCTGTCAAATCAGGAGCGGCTGTTCCTGGCGAATGACAACTAACACAATCTTGATCCCATAATGGCTGAATATCTTTTGAGTAAGAAACTACATCCGGAATTGGAATAACAGCCTCTGGTGGCATTTCGTCATAATAACAGGATGTTGCCATCAAACTCACTATTATCATCATTAAGTATTGAAATATTTTTTTCATCTTTTATTTTTTAATTGAATAATTGCTATAAAGTCTTATTCAACAATTTTCATTGTCAAAAGATTTAAAGTTCTGTGAGCAATTGCTAAAGAATGAGAAAATAAATTTCATTTCTTTAGTACTATAAAATGATTACCTCTGGGACTTAGCCCAGAGGTAATGTATTTTTTATTTTAAAGCTTCAATAGAGTTTTGGATTAAAGCCATTGTATAAGGTGGGTTGTGAACTCCTTTACCTTCATCACCAGTAACTAATTTATAATTCCAATACGCTTGAACATATTTAAGAGGGAAATCTGTTCTTGATTGGTACCAAACTGTTGGAGTTGTAGTTCCTGAAGCTGGAGTTGTAGGGAATGGTGCATTACCATTAGCACTATCATAAGCTATGATACTTACACTAGTTCCACTAACTTTAAAATAAGTTGGTTTTGCTGCAAATGCTGCAACTAATTTAGCTACTTCAGTATCAAATTTAGTATGGAAACTGGTCAATAAAGTTTCAGGCGCAGGGTGACAAGACACACAAGTTTGAAAAGAAAGTTTCATCGTATGTGAACCATTATCAACTGTTCCCGCTTTAGGTTTATCCATATGACATTGAACACAAGATGCAGAAGTGTAGTGTTTAGCCGTTTTTGCAGCTGGCAAACGAGTTGTAGTACCTTCGATATCGATACCATTTATTCCCATCCATAAATCACCTTGTTCTGAAGCATGAACGCTAGTTCCTGTATTTGAATAATTTTTATAGTATGTCGTTCCTGCTGGATAAGGACCAACTGCGTCAGCCAATTTTCTTTGAGACCAGAATCTGTATAAAGGACCTTTAACTGGGTCGTTAGTTATAACCACAGCTCCTGATGCGTCTTTTTCTCCCATTTCAATAACTGGTCTTTTGTAGTATCCATTTGAATCAGGTCTTGCTTGGTGACATCCAATACAAGTATTTGCTGAACTCACACCTCCAGTAGGAGAAGCATTTAATGTAAAGGCTGGGTTTGTTTTTTGAATAACTGGTCCAATATTTCTTAACCCATAATCATTTCCGTCTTTTGTAAAATTAAATGATCTGTGAGTCACACCGTGACAGCCTTCACAAGAAATAGAACCATAATTAGCATATCCTGTTGGATTAGGTTTGCCATATTTTTTTTACATCTATATATCCTTCTTGAGAGTGGCATTCAGCACAAAAAGCTCTGTTACTATTCAAAGAACCATCTGCATAAACAGTATTTGTACCATAAATATGTTTGGAGTAAGTTCCGTTAGAATTTTTAACTCCAACAGCGTGAACTGATAAACCATAAGCATCAATAATTGGTTTTTGATGTTCTACTGAGTGACAAGATTCACAGGAGGCAGTTCCAGAAACTCCATCAGTACCATCTGCACCTGCTGGTCCTGGTACAGGAATATAGTCATCGTGGGAACATCCTTGTAAGGCAAAGAAAAGTAGCCCTAAAACAACTAACATGGTTTGTTTAACTGTTTTCATAATTTTGATTTTTTAGTTTGTTTTTATCGCATGTGTCTTAACATAATATTAAGAAATATTTATCACGTAAATTTATTGGATATTTGAGTTTAATAAAATGATATTTATCATATTTATTAAAAAAAACACAAATTTATCTTATTTATTTAATCACCTATTAAAGAAGTAGTTATAAGCAAATGTACTAATAAAAAACATACAATTTAAGAAAAACAACGAAATCGTTTTCGAAAAACAATAAAAAAATATAATATTATGAAACGGGTTTAACGAATGTTAAAATTAACGCAAAAAAACTGCCAATGAGTGACAGTTTTAATTTACTTAGGTATAATCTAATATCTACTATTCATGTTGTTTTCCTTCTACTACTCTAAAAATGTGTAAAAGTGACGGAAATAAAGCATCCATAGATTCCTGAGCTCCTTTGGTAGAACCAGGCAAAGTCATAATAAGAGTTTTGCCTTTCATTCCGGCAACACCTCGTGATAACATAGAAAACGGCGTACGATCTTGACCATAGTTGCGAGCAGCTTCCATAATGCCGGGGATTTCTCTATCTAAAAGCGGTTTTATGGCTTCTGGCGAATTATCTCTTGGCGAAAGCCCAGTACCTCCGGTCAATATAATAAGGTCTATATTTTGTGCATACAAATCCAAAACTTTTTCTTGAATTCCAAGAGTATCATCTGAAATGATGGAATAATCACTGATTGCTACATTACAAGTTTCTAATTTTTGAATAATGGCTTTTCCCGCTCTATCAAATTTACTACCAGCCGAAATACTGTCGGAACATACAATTACAGCCGCTTTCAAATCGGTTCGGAATTTATCGGTAAAATCAGATTTACCACCTTTCTTTTCTAATAATTTGATAGAATGTATTTCGATACCTTTGTCGATAGGTTTTAGCATATCGTACATCGTCAGCGCCACCACCGAAGCACCGTGCATAGCCTCGACCTCTACTCCTGTTTTGTAAATAGTATGCACTTCGATTTCGATAGTAATTTCCAACTCGTTTATAGTATATCGAACTGCGGTAAATTCGACAGGAATCGGATGGCAATCCGGAATCATATCGCTGGTGCGTTTTACAGCAAAGAGTCCGGCGGTTTTGGCCATTTCGAAAACATCTCCTTTTGGAACAGTTTTATTGACAATAGCGTCAATAGTTTCTTTTTTACTGACTTTTACAATGGCTTGCGCTTTGGCAATGCGAAGTGTGCTTGATTTGAATGTTATATTGACCATTTGAAGTTTGTTGTTTGTGGTTTAGGGTTTATTGTTTAAAGTGATTGATATTATTTTATCATTGATATTGTCATTGATATTGATATTGCTATTGCTATTGCTAAGATTGGTTTTCTTTCCAAACAAATGAATCATCTTCGAAAATTTCTTTTCCCCAGATAGGAGTCATTGCTTTTATTTGTTCGACAATATCTTGACAAGCTTCGAAAGCTACTTTGCGGTGTTTGGATGAAACAAAGACAAACAGGCATATCTCGCCTGCTTTTACCACTCCAAGGCTGTGATAAATATGCATACACACTAAATTATGTTTGGCAAACGCAGCTTCTCTGATTTCGTGAAAAAGATCGTCCGCCATTTCCTGATAGGCTTCGTAATTAATGGCAACCACAGTTTTATCATCAATTATGTCGCTTCGGACTTGTCCCAAAAAAATATCATGAGCTCCAATGTCTGTTTTGGTACTGTGTTTGGCAATGCTATTGGCAATAAATTCGGGAGTTATTGGTCCATTTACAAATACATTATGTCGTTTTTTTTCTTTCATTATAAGTTGATTTTTATCTTGATTTTTTCCAGTTTTCGATTCCTCCTGCTAAACTATACGCCTTACAATCAGGAAATTTCTCTTTAAGTATTTTTATTGCATTTAGACTGCGTTGACCTGATTTGCAAAAAACCAGTATTTTATTTTCTGTTGGAATGGTTGAAACTCGATTTTCAAATTCACTTAACGGAATTAATGTAAAAGGAAATTCGTCCACATCAGGAAGTTCTCCTTTTTCCCGAACATCGATAATAGTGATTTTTTCTTGCTTTCTAAGATTCTCAAATTCTTCAACAGAAAGGGTTTCAACATCTAAATTGGAGTTGCAAAACCAATTGTAATTATAATTCAAAAATGCTGATTTATTTTTTGGATAATCAATAGAAGGATTTGCATTTTCAACAATTTCAAAATCGTAAAAAATATTTTCTAAGGCGTTATACGATATTATTTTATTGGTCAATGGTTTGCCAATACCTGTAATGATTTTCAAAGCTTCAGTGGCTTGCATTGTTCCAATAATACCCGGAATCACTCCCAAAACGCCAACATCATTACACGAAATAGCTGAGTTCAAATCGGGTGGTTTTGGAAATAAATCACGATAATTGGTTTTACAATTTGTCGTTTCGTCTGCAAAATTAAAAACGCCTATTTGACCTTCAAAACGCAAAACTGCCCCATAAACCAAGGGTTTTTCGAGCAAAACACAAGCATCATTAATAAGGTAGCGCGTGGCAAAATTATCGGAACCATCGATGATTACATCATAGTTTTCCAAAATTTCAAGCGCATTTTTATTAGTAATTTGAACATTATAGGATTCAATTTTAATTTCTGGATTGAGTGCTTCTAATTTTTTGGCAGCCGTGATTGCTTTTGATTGACCAATATCATCCACCGTGTACAAAATTTGGCGTTGTAGATTGGATAGTTCGACTACATCAAAATCAACAACACCAATCGTTCCCACACCAGCAGCTGCAAGGTATTGCAAGGCAGGACAACCCAAACCGCCTGCACCAATAATCAGCACTTTGGCTTTTGCAATTTTATCCTGCCCCATTTCCCCAATTTCCTTGAGCTGAATTTGTCGTTGGTATCTGTTATTATCTAAATTCATTTTTATTAAATTTTACCCACCTGAAAATGGTGGAAGTAAAGCTATCGTATCTTTGTCGTTTAGTACTGTATTTTCTTGGATTACTTTTTTATTTACAGCAATCGAATAGTTTGTTTTGACCAAAACTGGAAATTGTTCCTCTAATTTTTTTATCAATTCATTGGTGTCTTTTATTCCAGTCATTTTCCAAGCGGATTTGCCTGTACTTTCGGCAATTTGTCCAAAGGCAAGTAGGTTTATTTCCATTTTAAATTCGGTTTAAAGCGTTGTTAAAATCTTCCTTAGTATTGATGTTTTTAAAAAAAGAGGCTGCAAAGATTTCGTTGTTTTCAACAGGAATTGTTTTCACCTTAAAGTGCAAAACCATATCTTGTAATTTGAACTTTCCTTGCTGAATGAGTTGCAACCATTTCTCTTCACACTCTTTAGAATAGACTCCAAATAAAGGTTCTAATTTTCCTTGATTTTCTAATAAAACAATTTGCGATTCATTCGAATTAGTAATCATAAATTCAATCGCTTCTTTAGTTACAAAAGGCATATCGCAACTCACCATAAAATTCAATTGACTATCCGAATGATTCAAAGCAGTGTAAATTCCTCCCGCAGGACCAATGTCTTTTATCAAATCGGGAATAACTTCCAATCCAAATTTTTCGTATTCGGGATTATTGGAAACAATAACTAATTTGTCAAAAATGGGCTGCATTTGTTCCATTACATATTGAATCATTGCCTTTCCTTCAAAGAGCAGCAAGCCTTTATCGGTGCCCATTCGAGAGCTTTTTCCACCAGCCAAAATATATCCATTTGTATTTTTATTTTTACTATCCACAATAAATTACTCTAAATCGTTTTGCAAATTTGTTCTTTAAATTCTTCGAAAGCAGCGTTCAATTTGATGTAACAAGCAATCAACTTCTCGCCTTCTTCGGTAACAACAGTACCGCCTCCGCTGGAACCACCCGTGTTTTTTATTACCAAAGGAGCGTCTGAAATGGCGTTCATTTTTTTAATCATTTCCCAAGCGTGTCGGTAGGAAATTTGCATTTCAGTTGCCGCTGCTTTGATAGAACCCGTTTCTTTGATTTTTTCTAACAATTGTTTTTTGCCCATTCCCATCAAATGACCTTTTTCGTTTTCTATGGAAAGATGTCCTTTGATTATTAAATTTTTCATATTTTAAATTTAAAATAGTAATTCTATTCAGCCAATCAATAATTTTCAATTGCCTCCAGCTTTAGCTGGAGGAATTAGGTAATAAATACGCATTGGCTTTAGCCAAAAACAATGCTATTTTGGCTAAAGCCATATTAATCGTCAAAATTTTATTCCTCTAGCTAAAGCTGGAGGCTATTGATGTTTACGAAAGAAGGTACAAAATCTTTACAAAATCATTCTCACATTGACCAAATCTCCTTTTTGGAAAATCTCTTTGTCTTCATCAAATGCTATCAGACAATCTGCAACGGCAAAAGAATTCAGCTTGTAACTCTCTTGATTGTTCAAAACCGTCACGTCTCGTTCTCCTATTTTTCCTTTCAGGAAAAAAGTAAGTCCCGCTTTTTTATTGAAATCTTCTGCCAATGGAAGTAACATCGTTTTGAAATATTCTTTCTG
>ERZ724520.1732-NODE-1732-length-10662-cov-3.816253_pt1 | contig 10662 bp, 8 predicted proteins | sample MGYA00376053_ERZ724520 | MGnify/ENA primary metagenome ERZ724520 (study PRJEB28724, sample SAMN07190886) | activated sludge metagenome | isolation source: activated sludge of sewage treatment plant in Hong Hong | place: USA: Christiansburg, Virginia | collected... | reverse complement strand
GGCACCATTGGCCAGTGTCACTTCTATCATGTTGCCGACAGTTTTCAGTGATTCTGCACGCTGCAAGTTCATGATATCCACGTCATAATTTTTCACGTGTTGTTCCAGTGCGGCGGCCATTTTCGGGCCTTCCGTTTCCGGCACGGAAATAAAATTTTCAATCGCCATGGTATCCAGCACTTGCCCGCCAAAGCGTTCAGCCACTACACCTGTGCGAATACCTTTGCGCGCTGCGTATATGGCAGCAGCAGCGCCAGCCGGGCCGCCGCCCACCACCAGCATGTCGAAAGGCGCTTTTGCGCTGATTTTTTCTGCCGCCTTTGCAGCGCTGTTGCTGTCCAGCTTCGCAAGGATTTCGTCTAACTCCAGTCGCCCCTGGCCGAATTGTTCACCGTTCATGTACACAGTGGGCACGGCCATGATTTGCCGGCTGTTCACTTCGTCCTGGTACAGTGCACCGTCGATCATGGTGTGGCTGATACGCGGGTTCAACACGGCCATCACGTTCAAGGCCTGAACCACGTCCGGGCAGATCTGGCAGCTCAGGGAGATATAGGTCTCAAACACGGCATCCACTTCCAGTGCCTTGATCTGCGCAATTTGCTCGTCCGAAATTTTTGGTGCGCGGCCACTGGTTTGCAGCAAGGCAAGAATCAGCGAGGTGAATTCGTGGCCGAGTGGAATGCCTGCAAAACGGATGCGCGCAGCCTCGCCAGGTTTGCCCACTGTAAAGGAGGGTGCACGGCTGCCGTCTTCTGCAGTGCGCAAGCTGATGTTGTCCGACAGCGTTGCAATCTGCTCTAGCAGGGCGCGCATTTCGCTGGAGGCTGTGCTGGCATCCAGTGACAACGTCAGTTCAATCGGGCTTTCCAGTAAGCCGAGGTATTGCTGTAACTGGGCTTGAAGCGTAGTGTCGAGCATAATCCTTCTCCAGTGTTTATGATGAACAACCGTTACAGGGTTGATGGGTACACTCTATGCCTGCCGCATCAATTGGTAAAATGGATTGTTATTATTGATTCGATAGCTTTTCGCTATTTATAGAGGGCTAGTTATGAATAATCCGCGTCAGATAGCCATGGGGGTTGTTGTGCTGCTGGCCGTCGGGCTGGCCGTTGCCTGGTTTAACAGGCAATCTGTGCCTGCACCGGTTGCTGTGCCTGCGGCTGCAGCGCCTGAACCTTTGCAGTCTGGCGCGGTGAGCAATGCGCCACAGCCCGTTCCTGCACAGGCAGCCCCGGCGACTGCCCTACAGGCCAGCCCTGATGAAGGGGAGGCCACGCCGGAGTTTGTGACGGAGCCGGTGACAGAGCCGGCCGTTGAAGACTTGCATGATCATGGTGAGCAGGATACAAAGCCATCACAGGCCACGATTGATGCCATCCGTGAGATCAGGAAGCCTGCGCCGAATGAAGGGCAGGTGATCGAAAACCCGGATGGCTCCGCAAAAGTAGAACTCGGTAACCGGTTCATGTCTGTACCGGTCGCGACCATCGGCAAGGATGGAAAAGTACAGGTGGATTACCACGGCGAGAAATACGCGCCAGAAGTACAAAAAGCAGAAGAACAAAAAACAGGAGAGCAACAACCATGATCAAGTTATTGTCCAGAGCTACCGGGCTGTCGTTTTTATTGCTCACCGCCAGTTTTGCCCATGCAGGCATCGTGTTTGATTTCGGCAGCAATGTGAATGCTGAGCGTCAAGCGGCTCTTGAAGCGGCGAAAGCAGAAATCGAGCAGATCATCGATTTCAAGCAAGACGTCAAGATCAGCCTTTCTTTTACAAATCTAGAGTGTGATGCCAGCAGTGCATTATTGGGTTTTGCAGGGCCGGTAGGAAGTGTGTACAAAGATTTTGCTGGCGCGCCGCAAAGCAATGTCTGGTACACGCCCGCCCAAGCTGCAGATTTTGGTTTGAGTACTGCACAAAGCCAGACAGCGCATATAGGTGCGGAGTTCAGTAACAAGATAGGGACTGCACCTTGCCAGAATTTCAGTTGGTATTTTGGCACTGACCATAATCCTGGCCCCGGCCAGATTGATTTTCTTAGCACTGCTGTACACGAATTTATGCACGGGTTGGGGTTTTTGTCTTTCATCAGTACAGATGGCGCGCCTTTTTTGGGGGTAATGGATAACTACAGCACGTTTCTGTTTAACAACGCCACCAGCAAAAGCTGGAAGGTAATGACCAATGGTGAACGCGCTACATCCATATTGAGCAACAATAATCTGATCTGGAACGGTGCGAAAACCACCTCAATGATTAGCTTGTTGCAAGCGGGAACAACAGGTGGCAAAGCGCGTCTATTTGCTCCGTCAGTGTATGAACAAGGCTCATCCACTAGCCACTTTGATGTATCACTGTTGTATGACACCAATGCACACGAAGTGATGGAGCCTTATGCCGAATCACCGGAACAAAGCATTCTGGCGTCTGCCGCATTTTGTGACATGGGCTGGGATTTGTTGCGTGATACCGATGGCGATACAGAAAATGATTGCGATGATGCTACGCCACTTGTGCTGGATGACGCCGATGGCGATGGCATGGCGGATGCGATGGATGCATTCCCGAATGATCCGACAGAAACCGTTGATACCGATAACGATGGCACAGGAAACAATGCCGACACAGACGACGACAACGACACCGTGCTGGATGGCGTAGACAATTGCCCGTTCGTGAGCAACACCAACCAGCTGGATTACGATACAGATGGCACGGGGAATGCGTGTGGCGATGATGTGCCGATGCCGGGCGTGAGCGGTGCAGTGAGTCTGGATAAAGTGGGCGCATCGGTGGCATTTGCGGGCGATGTGAACAATGACGGCTATGGCGATTACGTGATTGGCATGCCGGGTTACGATGTTCCTGCAACACTTACTGTAAAAATAATTAAAGATGCTGGCCGTGCCGTGGTGATTTCCGGCAAGACGGGCCTGGAATTGATGTCCATGAACGGTGTTGCTGCAAAAGATGCGCTTGGCACAGCTGTGGCAGGTGGCGCAGATGTTGATGACGACGGATTTGACGATGTGCTGGTGGGTGCGCCGAAAGCGGACGATGCCATGAATAGTCTCGTGGATGCAGGCAGTGTCACAGTATTGTACGGGCCTGATGCTACGCGCTCGACAACATTTTTTGGTGAGAAGGCAAAATCACTGGCGGGTTCTGCAGTAGCACTGGGTGACGTAAATGATGATGGTTTTGCCGACATGATTATTGGCGCACCGAAAGATGACAATGCCACCCTGATGTTTACGAACATTGTAGATGCCGGCAGCGTTACCGTGCGCTCTGGTGATCCGGGATCAGGCAATGCGAAGCTGGTGACTTTTTACGGTGCGCTGGCTAGTGTTTATGCCGGTTCTGCCTTGGCTGTGGGCAACGTGGATGCTGTTGCCGGTGCAGACATTATTGTGGGTGCACCGAATGATGATTTTGTGCCGATGGGATTAAAAGATGTGGGCAGCGTGACGGTACACAGCTTCTATTCTGCTGAGGCCATCATTCCCAAAAAATATGGCACAGTATCCAAAGCCTATCTCGGGAAATCTGTTGCCGGTGGTGATGTGAACGACGATGGCCGCGATGATGTGTTGGCTGGTGCACCAGGGGATGATAACGGCCTGCTGAAAGATACCGGCAGTGTTATCGTGTTGTCTGGTGTAGACGGCTCACAACTGGTGAAGAAAAGTGGCGCGGTAGCAAAAGCGGCATTGGGCAACAGTGTTGCAGCGGGTGATGTGGATGGCGACGGTTTTGCAGACATCATTGCCGGTGCGTGGAAAGACGACAAACAGGCCGAAAAACTGGTGAAGGACGCAGGCAGTGTTTCTGTCTGGAGTGGTGACGGTTACAGCCTGATCGACACATTGTACGGTGATGCATCGAAAGATTATTTCGGTTCGGCACTCGGCGCTGGCGATATCAACAGCGATGGCAAAGCGGATCTGGTGATCGGTATTGCTGGTGATGATATTCCGGCTACCAAAACCCTCAAGGATGCGGGTACGGTGCAGATAGTGTCAGGTGTAGATGTGTTGTAAAAAATATCAATAGCAGTAAATAAAAAAGCCCGCATAACGCGGGCTTTTTTAATGCAAGGTAAAAAACCTCAGATCTTGCCAACCAGATCCAGGGAAGGCTTCAGTGTTGCTTCGCCTTCTTTCCATTTGGCAGGGCATACTTCGCCATCGTGTGAAGCAACGTATTGTGCAGCTTTGACTTTGCGCAACAGTTCGCTGGCATCACGGCCAATGCCGAGATCATGGATTTCACATACCTTGATCTGGCCTTCAGGGTTAATCACAAATGTGCCACGCAGTGCCAGGCCGGCTTCTTCAATCATCACGCCAAAGTTGCGGGTGATGGTGCCAGTCGGGTCACCAATCATCGGGTATTTGATCTTCTTGATGGTGTCGGATGCATCGTGCCAGGCTTTATGGGTAAATTTGGTATCGGTGGATACGGAATATACTTCCACGCCGATTCTCTGGAACTCGGCATAGTTGTCTGCCAGGTCGCCCAGTTCAGTCGGGCATACAAAGGTAAAGTCGGCAGGGTAGAAAACGACGACAGACCATTTGCCTTTAAGATCGGCATCGGTCACAGGAATGAACTTGCCGTTGTGATAGGCTTCTGCAGCAAAAGGTTTGACAGTGGTGTTGATGAGAGAGCTCATGGTGTGACTCCTTGTGTATCAGTGAATGTGAAGGGGGGGAATGCCTGTTCAGGAGTTGCTACTATAGGCGCGCTTTGCTGGTTTGCAAAATGGATTGTTTTTATTGTTTTGATAGCTTTTACCTATGAATGAGCCGGATTCTACCGGTTAACTGATCCCCGCAGGAGTGGTTTTATGAGTACAGAGCGTTTTGAGATGCAGAAAGTCGGGCTGGACTATTTTGAGAATGCGCCTTACCTGTTTCGCTCCACCGTTGTGATTCGCTGCACCCCCCAGCAGTTATTTGCCAGTTTTGAAGACGCGGATGCCTGGCCGGCCTGGGCAATGCCTATCACGCATGTTGAGTGGACGTCACCCAAACCATTCGGTGTAGGCACCACCCGCAGTGTTTCCATGCTGGGAAACCTGATCGGGCACGAAGAATTCCTGCTATGGAAACCCTTCACAGAAATGGCGTTTCGCTTTAACCAGGTCAACAGGGACAAGGCGCTCGCCTCATTTGGCGAACATTATCAGGTAACCGATCTGGGTGACGGTCAGGTAAGGCTGGTGTGGACAGTGGGTATGGAGCCAGTGGGGCCGGGCGCATTTTTTATGAAGATCAGCAAGCCATTAGTGGGATGGGGCTTGCAGTGGACGCTTAGTGGCCTGAAAAAATACATGGAAAAGCACGGCAATAAATACCAATAGATGCCTATGTATTATTTTTTTGGCTAAACAGCCGCAGTGCATTCAGCGTGACCAGCAGTGAGCTGATTGCCATGCCCAGAGCGGCTATTGCGGGTGGCAATAACCCTGCCGCTGCGAGTGGCAGTATGCTGATGTTGTATACCAGTGCCCATGCAAGGTTCTGGCGGGCAATATATCGTGTGCGCAGGGCAATTTTTTGCAGGGTGAGTACGTCAGACAAACGATTGTTGAGCAATACAACATCTGCAGCCAGCTGTGCAGTATGGCTTGCTTCAGCCAGTGCCAGCGATACATCCGCGTGAGCCAATACCGGGCCATCATTGATGCCGTCTCCCCCCATGGCAACCGGGCCGTAGAGGCGTTTCATTTCTTCTATCCGTGATACTTTTTGCGGTGGTGAGCAATTCTTGTATATGTCAGTGATGTTGAGTTTCTGCGCAATGGCATCAACTGCACTGGAGTTATCCCCGGAAATGATTGTGCAGTGTATGTTTGCTTTTTGTAGTGTATGGATGCAGCTTTCTGCGTCATCCCTCAGTTCATCACCTAACGTAAATATGGCCAGAAGATTATTTTCTGATGCCAACGCAATCGTCATTCCACTCGATTTATTCTCTGTCGGGGCATGGTTTTCGCCGAGACACCAGGATTGTTTCCCAATGCGATACCGTTTGCCTTCGACTGTACCTTCAATTCCGCAATGCAGGATATGGTTAACATCACTGGCAGGATATCTGTTCTTCTGGTTAGTGATGGCGAAAGCGCTGGCAACAGGGTGCATCGAGTGGTGTTCCAATGCCTGTGCAATATCCAGGCATTCGTTGGCGGATAGATGCGAAAAAACTTCCGCCCCGAGCAGTTTCATACGCCCTTGGGTCAATGTGCCGGTTTTATCAAAAGCGAAGGCGCGAATGGAAGGCAGTGTATGCAAAACATGCTTGCCGGTGACAAGAATGCCTAGCTGACGCAGTTGCAGTGTGGCAGCGGTGAGTGCTGCAGGAATGGCCAGGGAGAGTGCGCAAGGGCAACTGGCTACCAGCACAGCCAGAAAGGCAGGCAGCGCAACATTGGCGTCTCGCCATAGCCAGAACAGCGCGCTGCCGACAGCAATGATCAGCACCGCTGGTGTAAACCACTGTGCAATCTTGTCATATATATTGCGACTGTCTTTGCGTTGTAGTGCTTGCTCCATGCGTTGGTGAAGTACCGCAATATGGCTGTTCTGACCCCAGGCTGCGGCACGTAAAACCAATTCACCCTGAATAATAGTCGTGCCGGCAAGCACCTGATCGCCTGCTGATTTGGTAACAGGCATGAATTCGCCAGTTACGGTGGATTGGTCAACATTGGCGGACCCGCGCAGTACCATGCCGTCTACCGGTATCTGGCCTGCTGTAGCCAATACCTGGTCAGTATTTTGTAGTGCGCTGATAGCTACGCGTTCTTCTATGCCGTTATTCCCTATGCGTGTGCAGCTGTTGGGCAGTTGTGGTTCTTGTGCCTGAACTGCCAGTCGCGCACGTGCCTGCGCTTCAAAATATCGTGCGCCCAGCAGGAGAAAAACAAACATGGCGATGGAATCAAAATACAGTTCTTGGGTTTGCTGGAGCACGGCGATGCTGCTGGTGATAGCGGCAGCAACAATGGCGATGGCTACTGGCATATCCATGCCTGCAGTGAGTAGCTCGGGAGAATGGCTGCGCAAACCATGCCAGATACTTTTCAGGTTGCGCCATGCGCTGGTAAAAAACGGATCAGCACAGTAAAACCACACAGGCAATGAAAGTAACAATGCCACGCCATTCAGCCATTGCTGGGTGACATCATCCGCACCGAAATATTGCCCCATGGCAATCATATGGATCTGCATGGCCAGCAAACCTGCCACACCAAGCCTGCGCAATAACTGTTGCTGGCGTTGCTGGGAATGCTGTTGCTGTTGCGTAGGTTGCCACGGCAATGTGCGATAGCCGATTTGTGCCAGTGCAGCGAAAACAGCGCTGGGTTTCAGCGCGTCTTTTTTCCATTGCACGACCAGCTTGTGGTTCCCGAGCTGGGTTTGTGCGAGCTGGATGCCAGGCAGGTGCAACAGATGATGTTCTATCAGCCAGCAGCAGGATGCGCAATGGATGTCAGGAATAAACAGTTGTGCTTCGCAGGTGGTATTACTGGTGTCGCGTACAAACAGTGCTGTGTTGTCGGGAATATCAAAATCGGAGAAATCTGCAACCGTGCTGTGTTGTGCAACACTGGCAGGTTGCTGTGGCTTATTATCGCGCTGGAGATAATATTGGTCCAGACCAAGATGGTGGATAGTTTCTGCAACGCTTTTACAAGCGGGGCAACAAAAAAAACGTGGCTGGCCGGCAATGTCACCACGAAAAAATTCGGGGTTGTGTGCCGGCAATGGCTCACTGCAGTGGAAGCAGCTTTCCCGATGTGTGTTTGGGAGTTGGCTACTCAGCGGGCTTCATCCTGTGCGGGGTGCTTTTCGGGAGTCGCTGCCGGCTGTATGTCTTCCAGCTGTTCATTGATCGTCAGGCCATGTTTGTAGTAATTGCCATCCACAATCGGGTCGGGGTCGCGCACGGCGTAGTAAACCGTCAGCAGGCTGCTGAGTACAGACACACCTAGCAGGATGATTAAAAACCATGGCCAGAATTGTTTGTGCCAGGGGACAGTATCGAGATCGTGCTTATCGTGGTGATTCATTTAACAGGCCCTGTGAAACGGCTTTCATGATGCACGCAGTGTGTGCTGTCATCAACCAGGCAGACGGTAAAATGCATATCCAGATTACGGCCGCCCCAGCTGCTTTCCGGTACAGAAACGCGCAGGGGAATGGATTGCATCTCAACGCTCTCGACCGTCAAGGTGGTCTGGCCATCCAGTGTACTGTTTGCAAGATCGGTACTGAGTACATACTCATGTGCAGCATTGTCACGGTTGCCGAGTTTTAACGTATAGATATTTTCTATCTTGCCATCTTTCTGTTGGTAAAGCGTATTACGTTCACGCAACACTTTCAGGTCAGTGGTTTCCCGGAATGCCAATGCGCCAACCAGCAGTGAACACATGGCCAGCATGACGATGCCGTAACCGATTGTACGGAAGCGCAGGATATGGGTTGCTTTGCCCTCCATGCGGTTCTCAGTGCTGTAACTGATCAGGTTGGGCGCATAACCCACTTTTTGCATTACCGAGTTGCACGCATCTACACACAATGCACAATTGATACATTCATATTGCAAACCGTTGCGGATATCGATGCCGGTTGGGCATACCTGTACACATAACTGGCAGTCGATACAGTCGCCCAGACCCTGTGGCTTTTCACCTTCATTCACCCGGCGTGAACCACGTGGTTCCCCGCGTTTTGCATCGTAGGTAACAATCAGCGTGTCGCGATCAAACATCGCTGATTGAAAGCGGGCATAAGGACACATATACAGACAAACCTGTTCGCGCATCCAGCCTGCATTGAGGTAGGTCAGGAATGAGAATATGCCAATCCATGTGTAAGCAGGCATTGCTGCTGCGCCGCTAAAAAAATCAAACGTCAGATGGGTAATCGGCGTGAAGTATCCCACAAAGGTAAAACCGGTCATGAAGGCAAAACCGATCCACATACTGTGTTTGGCTGTTTTTTTAAGCAGTTTCTGTACAGACCATGGCGCCTGGTCCAGTTTGATGCGCTGGTTACGGCTGCCTTCTGCTTTTTGTTCCATCCACATGAAAATGCTGGTCCAAACGGTTTGTGGGCATGAGTATCCGCACCAGATCCGGCCAAACATGGATGTAAACAGGAACAGGCCAAAGGCAGCAATGATCAGCAGCCACGCCAGCATGATCAGATCTTGTGGCCAGAATACCAGATCAAAAATATAGAACTTGCGGGCGGGAAGATCGAACAATACCGTCTGGTGACCGTGCCATTTTGTCCAGGGCAGGAAAAAGTATCCGATCAGTAAAGGCCATCCGGTAAACAGGCGCAGGCGCTGGAAAAATCCTTCGATATTGCGAGTGTAGATTTTTTCACGTTTCTGGTAGAGATCCAGTTCGCCCACTTCCCTGGGCGCATATTCATTGCTGGAGGCTATCAGATCCTTGTTGTTCCGGTCATCCGTGGTGGGGCTTTCATGTGACGACATCGTCTACCACCTGTGGCTGAAAGATCACACCCGCCGAAGCGGGTGTGATGGAGAGAAAATCTTACATCCTTCTGGAAACTACTGCGGATTGGTGCTCAATCCATACACATACGCAGTGAGCAAATGGATTTTTTCTGGCGTCAGTATATTTTCGTGTGCAGGCATTTGCCCGTTACGGCCATACAGTAACGTTGTCTTGATGTCGCCGATACCGCCCCCATACAACCATATGTTATCGGTCAGATTGGGTGCGCCCAACATAAGGTTCCCTTTTGCATCGGCACCGTGGCACGCTGCGCAGTAAGTAGCAAATGTTTGCGCGCCCGCTGCAGTTTTTTGCGCGGGATCCGTTGCTGCTAACCAGGTGGCGACATCGTTGATCTGTTGGTCTGTCATGATGCCTTTCCAGGCGGGCATCGCACCTTTGCGGCCTTTGGTAATGGTTTCTGCAATGCGATCAGGTGATCCACCATAGAGCCAGTCCTGGTCACGCAAGTTGGGGAAGCCTGTGTTGCCGCCCGCATCAGATCCGTGACACGTGGCGCAATAGGAAGCGAACAGACGCTGGCCGCTGCGGCGTGCTTTTTCATCTTTTGCCAGTTCCTCGACCGGCATGGCTGCATATTTTTTTAGCAGCACATCAAATTTGGCATCCAGTTTTTCATTTTCTTTTTCCCACTGGCCGACTTGTGTCCAGCCGATCACGCCCTTGAAATTTCCGAGGCCAGGAAAAATCACCAGATAACCGATGGCAAACACCATCGAGATAACAAACATATACAGCCACCATGCCGGCAGAGGGTTGTCATATTCCTCGATCCCATCGTATACATGGCCGGTGGTTTTTTCTTCTGTGTTGGGACGGGTGCGGTTACCAAACAGTAGCCAGAATAAACCGATGATGGTGGCAACAGTCAGGACAATGATCCACCCACTCCAGAAACTGCTCATGATGGCTCTCCATTTTTACTGGTGTTTGCAGCGACACCGCTACGTGAATTCAGGTCTTCGTCGGCAAAGGGAAGGTTGGCAGCTTCGTTGAATGCACTTTCCCGCTTGCGGCTATACGCCCACAGGCAAAGCCCGATAAAACTGACAAGCACCAGTAGCGTCAACACACCGCGCACGACATT
>ERZ724520.1731-NODE-1731-length-10672-cov-6.205896_pt1 | contig 10672 bp, 7 predicted proteins | sample MGYA00376053_ERZ724520 | MGnify/ENA primary metagenome ERZ724520 (study PRJEB28724, sample SAMN07190886) | activated sludge metagenome | isolation source: activated sludge of sewage treatment plant in Hong Hong | place: USA: Christiansburg, Virginia | collected... | reverse complement strand
GGAACTGTCCAGCCATAACTACCGCTGTTAGATGTTGAAGCAATAATAGTAGTCCAACTTGTACCATTATTTAAAGAATACTCTAAACGAACATTGCTAAAAAATGTACTTGTATTCCAAGTAATGTAATGAGTACACTGCTGGCTAAGAGCCTCCCCACCATTAGGTGAAATTAAAATAGGAGTAGCAGGAGTAATAGTAAAATTGGCATTGCTTACATCAAATTTACAAGGAGTAACATAATCAATAACTTTAATTAAACAGGCTGTGCTAGGAATGTTAGGCACACTCCAAACGTAAGAGTTTCCGGTAATGTTATTAATAATAGTAGCCCAAGAAGTACCGCCGTTAGTAGAATATTGTAAGTTGTATTGCCCAGACGCACCCGCTAAGTTAGTCCAGTTAATAGTGTAAGTAGAAAGTCCCACAATACTTTCCCCACCATTAGGATTAACAACCGTAATATCATTACTAGGATTAATTGTAAATGTTGCATTACTAACATCAGCAGAAGCAGGCATTCCATATTCTTGAATTTTTATTAATGCTTGAGTTGTAGTAATTCCATTAGGAACTAACCATCCGTATGTTTCAGTAAGCCCCGAACCAACATATAAATAAGACACTATGGTATTCCAAGTAGTTCCGTTATCGGTTGAATAAAATAGATCATAGTAATTAACGCAATTAGATTTGTTCCAAGTAATATTATAAGTATTACAGCCATAAAATGTTTCACCACCATTAGGACTAGTAACCACCACAGCAGGGTTTATAGTAAATGTAGCATTACTCACATCATTTACACTTAAGCTAGATGTATTACTTGCTCTAACTAAACATAAAGTACTTGGCGTTGTAGGAACTGTCCAGCCATAACTACCGCTGTTAGATGTTGAAGCAATAATAGTAGTCCAACTTGTACCATTATTTAAAGAATACTCTAAACGAACATTGCTAAAAAATGTACTTGTATTCCAAGTAATGTAATGAGTACACTGCTGGCTAAGAGCCTCCCCACCATTAGGTGAAATTAAAATAGGAGTAGCAGGAGTAATAGTAAATACGGTTGCACTAATGTCTTGCATGCAATTCTGAACATAATCTTGTACTCGTACTAAACAGTTTGTAGAAGGAATATTTGGAACAGTCCAAGAATAAACACCTGTAACATTATAATAATTTGTAACAATGTTTGTCCAAGAGGTTCCACCATTGGTTGAATAAGCAATGTTGTAATAATTAGATGTTCCTAATGGAGTCCATGTAATATTATGAACTGTTGCACCTTGCCAAACTTCACCACCATTTGGCGACGAAAGAATAATTGGCAAATTAATTGTGAAAACTGCATTGCTAATATCTGTAGTACTTGTATTTAAAGCATCAGACACTCGCATTAATACAGTTGTTGATTGAACATTTGGAACTGTCCAAACAAATTGCCCAGTAGTAGATAAAAAATTACTCGCAACAGAAGTCCAAATAATACCACCATCTAATGAATAATCAATATTCCAATAATTAGATGGTGAACCTGTTTGTGTCCATTTAACTGTATAACTTTGACAAGCATATAAAGTTTCTCCACCATTTGGTTGAGTAATTGTAATACTTTGAGCATTAGTTAAAAATGTAGAAAGTGCAAAAAATAGAAATAATAGAATTTTTTTCATGATTTGTTTATTATAGCATTAAAAATACAAATATTGTATTAAATATTTGCGGAAAATGATTAAAGTCTCTTTCTCAATGAAAATTCGCAGTATTCCATCGAAAATATGGGTATTATTTGAAAATTTCGGGAATGTAGGTTACCCTAGCAAAATTTTTAGTAATTAATTCTGTTTCTATAACTTTTCCCCCTTCAAATTTCAGTAGTTTATTTCTCCAAATTTCATTTTTTCTATAATAGTTGTTTTCTATTTTAACAAATTGATGATCTTTTTCAAAAACATGATATGAAAAATTTAGCTCTTCATTAATTCGTAATTCTCCCTCCAAACATTTTTCCGTTAACCATAAGTTAATTTGGAATATATGTTTTGTATTATTTGTAAATTGATAATCTCGATAATTATAAAACACAGTTGCTCCACTACCAAATGGCAACACCCTTCCGTCATCTGGGAAAGGATCAAATGAATGATGATACCTTTCAGTAACTGTTAAAGGACTATGAAGAACCAGCCAATGAATTAAGTTTGAAATTTGGCAAATTCCTCCACCAATTCCAGGTTTGGCTTCACCAAATGAAAGTTCCATGCCATGTAAATAGCCTTTTTGTGCAGTGGGTAAGCCAACTAATTTACAAAAGGAAAATGTTTCGCCAGGTTTAATTATTATACCATCAATATGACTAATTGCTATTTTAATATTTGCAATTTTATTTAATTGAAGTTGAGCATTGTTTTCGCCTAATTTTTTGAGTAATACAGATTGATGTTTTTTTATTCTATGGTCTAAATTTGTTTTTAGTATTTCTTTAGAGTAGGTTTTATTATCAAATATCCAAATAAGTTTTCGTTGAAGTCTTCTTAAGCCAACAGCAATGTTATATAAGATAGGGTGGTATTGGCTTATTAATTTCCTATGTTTCATTTTAAGACTTTTTGAAATAAAAAAAGGCTCAATATATATTGAGCCTTTTGAAATAAGTAATAATAAATTATTGTTTCAACAATTTATAAGTTCTTGTAGTGTTAGTAGTTTTTACGTTTAAGTAATAAATTCCATTAGACAGGTTAGAAATATTAATTCCTTTTGAAATTTGCAAATCACCACTTATCGATTCATTGTAAACTAATTTGCCGTCAATAGAAGTTATTGATATAATTCCATCAATATTTGAGTTAGAATTAATTTCTAATGTAAATTCCCCTGAGTTAGGATTTGGATAAACATTTAATCCAAAATTATCTACTAGTTCTTCTACACCAACACATGCATTTACAATTAATGTATCTTTTGCTTGATTACTGCATCCATTTGGTGCAGTGTAGCTATAATAAATAATATAAGTTCCTTGGCCTGCTAAATTAGCATTGAAATTACTTCCAACTACGCCAGAACCGATGTACGTTCCACCACTAGGAGAACCTTCAGTTAAAGGGCGAATAGTTTCAGTTGGGCAAAAACGTGTTTGACCAGTAAATACTAAAGAAACTGAAGGATTAGGTTTTGAAGTTACACCAATAATATCAGAAGAATGACAAGATGAAGTGTTAGTTACAACAACAGAATAGGTGCCGGCCGTTCCTACTGCAATAGTTGGAGTTGTAGCTCCAGTATTCCATAAATAAGTACTTCCAGGATTACCAGCATATAATGTAATAGTTTTTCCTACACAAAATGCAGTATCACTTCCTAAAGTAACAATTGGGTATGTGCCTAAGGTAATTTTAACTGTATCAGTGTTTGTACAGCCATTGCTATTTGTAGCTTTTACCCAGTAAGTACCTGTGCTTGTAATATTTAAAACTGAACTTGTAGAACCAGTATTCCATAAAAAGTTATCGGCAGTAGTACTAGCATTTAAAATTAAAGGTAAAGTACAAACTGCTGAATCATTTCCTAAATGCGGAGTTGGAGTTGGTTTAATAACCACTCTAATTGTGTCATAACTCAAGCAACCAGACATATTTGCAGCAACTGTATAAGTTTGAGATGCACTCAAATTTGCAGTTGGACTTGAAATACTAGTAGAGCTTAAACCAATTGAAGGTGTCCAAGAATAACTTACGACTGCAGGTTGTCCGAATGAAATATTAGGACGTTGCATTGCACTAGTTGCTCCACTTGTTGTTGCACAAACTCCAGATGCGTCAGCTCTGTAGTAAACTGATGAACTAAACGGTGTAGTTGATTGTTTTACTGATACGTTACTTGTATAAGATGAGTTATTAAAACATGTTTCAATAATTATGTTAGAAATTCCATCCCAAATAAATGGGGTAGAAAGTACGTGAGTATTTATTCCTAAATTTGGCGAATAGGTAGTAGCTGTAAAAACGGTTGTTAAACCACTTGTAGTAAAAGTTGTTATTGCAGTTAATGGACTTGCTGCCATTGCAATATTAAAATTAGTTAAAGAAGCACTAGAATTTAAATTAGTAGCATCAAAACTTAATGAAGTAATATTTCCAGCAGAAAGTCCTGCTGCCGTTAATTCAGAAGCTAAGAATAAAAATTGATTTTTTGCCCCCCAATAAAAATTACCATAAGGTGCAGGGTAGGATGTTGATGAATTGGTTAATAATCCAGTACCTACTGTTTTTAAAGGACTGTAATTTGCGTTTAAATTAACAGGAATCCCTAAACATACACTATCGTTTGGCAAAGCTGTAGTAGTAAAATACGGAGCTTTTGTAACAGAGTAGTTTATTGTATCATTTAATGCCGAACCGTCACCAGTTACAGTTGTATATGCTTTAAAAATATAGGTTCCTAAAGTTGACATATTGAAACTAGTTGTAATTGTATAGTTTTCTGATGAAGTAGATGCAATTGTACCACTAGTTATTGGTAAAGTATATGTGTTTACAATTGGTCCTGTTGTTCTTACAGTAACAGTTGTTGGGTTCGTTGCAAAATCTACAGTTGCTGAACCATAATTTTTTACAGTTGCAACAATTGTATCGTTACCAAAACATTTTTTAGTTGAAACTGGTTTAAGTAAAGCACTAACTCCTAAATCTAAAGGAAATGGAGATAAAATAGTAATATTATAATCTTCTACTTCGCCATATGAAAAGGTACCACAAGGTGCAGGTATCCCTGATTCTTGAGCAATAATTCTCATTCTTGTTGTGCCTGGTATTGCACTAAAAGGGATAGTTACACCGCCAGGTGCAGTAATTAATGTTCCGGCAACAACAAATGTAGTGGATGATGACATGAAAACATTTTCACCTGCATCAGTAAAATCACCATTTCCATTATAATCAATCCAAACACCAACGTATCCACTATAAGTTGAACCATCACATTGTCCTACCGTTACAGAAAGTGGGTATGTCCCACCTAATGAAACAACAGGTGCTGCAATTACAGACGTGTAATCGTTGTATTGAGATGCTATTGAAGCCCCACCTCCTACATCTCCACATGCAGTTGTGTTATTTAAAGTTCCAAATGTTACATTAAAAATTTCGTCATCAAATACTGATGTTGCACTAGCAGAACAATAAGTTTGGGATTTAGAAATTTGAGTAAAAAGTAATCCTATAAGCACCAAAAAAAAGTGACTTGTTTTTTTAATGTTAAGAAAAGTAATTAAATTGTAAATTTTATTCATGTTTTTTGTTTTGAATGATTCCTTGCAAAAATATCGCAAATAAATGTTAAATCCAATACTTAATTTTAATAAAAATCGTTCATTATTTTAATCTTAGCCTTTCGAATTTTATTAGTAAATTTGCTCTATGAATTCTGTATTTATTTTGTTTCTTAATCTTGGAGGTGGCGAAGTTGTTATGATTTTGCTTGTGGTTCTACTTTTATTTGGCGGTAAAGGTGTTCCAAATCTTGCAAAAGCATTAGGAAAAGGTATTAGAGAGTTTAAGGATGCAGCTAACGGCATTCAAAAAGACTTACACCAAAATACAGGAAATATAACTTCCACAATTCAAGAACATATACAAGAAGTTAAAAAAGAGGTGGATAAGTTATCTGATCCAAACGTTTAATTTTTTTCTGAAATTTAATGTTAAAAAGCATCTATATAGTTCTATTATTTGTTTTAATAAGCTTAATCTCTTGTAAAAATACAATTGAAAAGCCAAAAACTAATCCTAATTATGATAAGGTAAAAATTAATAATCAGTTCATTAAAGTAAACCAGCAATTGGTTAAAAAGGAAAATGATGAAATGGACTATTATCAGAAAGCACATCAACTTAACTTTGTTAAAACAAAATCGGGAGTTCGTTATTTGGTTTATAAGCCTTCATTAAAAGGAGATTCAATACAAAATGGCGATGTTTTGCAATTAAATTACACCTTGTCGTTGCTAGATGGGACTCTTTGTTATTCATCTGAAAAAGATGGAGTGAAGCAATTTAAAGTTGGAATGCAAGATGTTGAAGATGGTTTGCATAAAGCAGTTTTATATCTAAAATCAGGGGATAGAGCGCTTATATTAATTCCATCACATTTAGCACATGGTTTATTAGGTGATAGTAAACGAATTCCTCCACAAATGCCAATTATTTATGATTTGGAGATTATTTCTGTTGTTAAAGAGGAGGGAAGTAATGAGGATAAATAGGAATTTAATTAATTACAGTTGGTGTAATTTTTTATTTGTTGCTTTGTTTTTTTCTTTACTTATAAGTTGTAAAAAAAGCATTAATCAAAATTATAGCAAGGATGAAAATAATATTTATTTTAAACTTATATCTTTTGGCGATAGCATTAAAAGCCCCACGCTAGAAAAGTATTTATTACTTGATTCTGAGATAAAAACACAGGCAGATTCTCTTATTTATAATTCTAGGCATATCACTAAAAACGGTCAAATCTTGGCCCTTAATTCAAATTTAATTAATCAATATTTTAAAGACTATTTTTTGAAAGCTAACATTGAAGATAGTATGTCATTTTATATTCCTCCAAAAATATTTTTTAGAACCTTTTTCGACACAATTCCACCAAAATTTTGTAAAAATGATAGTATAATTAAATATAATTTTAAAATTAAGGCTATTTTAAGTGTTTCTGATTATGAAAAGCTTCAAAGAGCAGAAGCAGAAGATAAAGAGTTATTCGAATTAAAGAGTATTGATGATTACTTAAAAAATAAGTATCCGAACGTTAATCCTGACCCAAATGGAATATATGTTTTGGAGCATACTGTAACTAATGGCGAAAAACCAGTTTTTGGAAGTAGGACAATTATTAAATTTCAGGGCTTTTTTTTAGACGGGCAAACTGTTGATGCAGCGCCACAAACTATGGAGTATGTTTTGGGAACCCCGGACCAAATAATAAAAGGGTTAAATATTGTTATTAGTAACCTAAAAAAAGGTGAATTTTCAAAAATAATTGTACCTTCACGCCTCGCTTTTGGAGAATTAGGAAGTTCTAATCAAATAGTTCAAGCTTATACCCCTTTAGTTTACGAAATAACATTAATAGATATAAAATAAAAAAACATGAACAAAATCTCAATTCTTTTATGTTCTGCATTAATAGTAGGACTAGCATCGTGTAATAAATCAAAATACGATGGTTATGAAACAGCTGAAAATGGCTTAAACTATCAATTTTTTACTAAAGACGATAAAGGTACTAAAGTAATGGAAGGTGATGGCGTTGCATTTAGATACATTTTTAAATTAATGGGTAAAGATTCTGTTATTATTAATTCGGCAAACGTTAGTCAGGATGGATCAGGTATAACTAAATTTATTATGCCAAAATCATCTTTTAAAGGAAGTTTAGAAGATGCAATGATGATGATGTCTAAAGGAGATAGCGCTTCTTTTGTTGTAAGTGCAGATTCTTTTTTCTTAAAAACACAAAGAATGCCTCAATTACCTCCGTATTTAAAACCAGGCGATATGTTAAAAGTTGACATTAAAATGGTTGACATAAAAACTAAAAAAGAGTTAGAGGAAAATCAAAAACAACAAGAAGCTGAAATGGCTAAAATGTCAGAGCAAGAAAAACCTCAAATAGCTCAATACGTTGCTGATAATAAAATTACTGTGGCTCCAACAGCTAGTGGTGTATATTATGTTGAATCACTTAAAGGTAAAGGTGCTCTTGTTAAACCAGGAAATGAAGTAACTGTAAATTATACTGGTAAATTATTAAACGGGCAGGTGTTTGATTCATCTGTTGGTAAACCTGAGCCATTAAAGTTTATTGTAGGTCAAGGTATGGTTATTCCAGGATGGGATGAAGCATTTCAATTAATGGCTAAAGGTGGAAAAGCTACATTGTTAATTCCTTCAAATTTAGCATATGGTGCACGTGGTGCAGGTGGTGTAATTCCTCCATTTGCTCCTTTAGTATTTGAAGTTGAATTATTGGATGTTAATACAAATCCAGCTCCTCAACCTCAACAACAAATGCCAGGTCAATAATTACAAAACAATTATAAATTAGCATAACATGAAAAAAATAATTTTAGCATTATCTCTGTTAACCTTCATTGGAAATGCAATGTTTGCAGGGCACGATAAAGGTAAAAAACCAAAAAAAGTAAAATTAAGTAAAATGGATAAAGAATTTTTAAATAAACAAGCTGATGGCATGTATGCCAAATTTGAAACTAGTAAAGGAAATATTTACTGTGCATTAGAATTTAAAAAAACGCCTATGACAGTTGCTAACTTCGTTGGCCTAGCAGAAGGTGTTATTAAAAATACAGCAAAGGCAGAAGGTGTGCCTTATTATGATGGGTTAAAATTTCATAGAGTTATCCCAAATTTCATGATTCAAGGTGGTTGCCCATTAGGAACTGGAACTGGTGATCCAGGCTATAAATTTCCTGATGAATTTGATGCATCATTAAAACATGTTGGACCTGGAATTTTATCAATGGCAAATGCTGGACCAGGTACAAACGGTAGCCAGTTTTTTATTACCCACGTTAAAACAGATTGGTTAGATGGCAAGCATACTGTGTTTGGAAATGTAGTGGAAGGTATGGATGTGGTAAACAAAATTGTTGGTAATGATTCTATTATTCACTTAACTATTCTTAGAAAAGGAAAAGAAGCATTGGCATTTGATGCACCAGTTGCTTTTGAAAAAGAAAAAGGTGGTTTAGGTGAAAAAATTAAAGCTAAAGAAGCTGCAGAAAAAGCGGCAATGGACAAAACCTTAAATGATACGTATGGTTCTGCTAAAACTACAGCTAGTGGTTTACGCTATATTACTGAAGTGGAAGGTACTGGTCCATCTCCATTAGCTACTGATCAAGTTACAGTTCATTACAGTGGTTATTTATTAAATGGTACTAAGTTCGATAGTTCTGTAGATAGAGGTCAACCAGCTACATTTGGTTTAAATCAAGTAATTCGTGGTTGGACAGAAGGTTTACAATTAATGAAACAAGGTGGTAAAACTAAATTTATTATACCTCCTGATTTAGGATATGGTGCACAAGGTGCTGGTGGTGTAATTCCTCCAAATGCTTGGTTAATATTTGATGTAGAATTAATTAAAGTTAATTAGGATTAAATTATTTTTTAAAAAAAAGCTCCTCATGTTTAGATATGAGGAGCTTTTTTATTAATGTATAGTTTGTTTAACTTGTAACATCAGTTCATTATAAAAATTCAAGCTGATGTTTCTACATTATTTGTATCTTCACAACTTATATTTTATCAATTATGGCTAAACAATTTGCAAAGTTTATATTAAAGTACCGTTTACCAATTTTAATTGTAATTACTGGCTTAACCTTGTTTATGGGTTTTTTTGCAAGTAAGGTTGAAATCACTTATAATTTTGCACGATTATTACCTGATAGTGATTCTGCAAGTATAGATTATGATTATTTTAAATCAAAATTTGGTCAAGATGGCAATGTGTTGGTTATTGGGATTGATAAAGACAAAATAAATAATCTTAAAAATTATCAAGAGTGGGCAAGGTTAGGTAATAGAATAAAAAATATTGAAGGTATAAAAGCGGTTGTCTCTATTGCAAGATTAAATGATTTAAGATTAAATGATTCACTTGGCAAATTTGAGTTTAAACCTTTACAAAAATCTATTCCACAAACGCAACATGATTTAGATACATTATTAGAAAAAGTATCATCATTAAAGTTTTATGAGGGAATTGTTTTTAATGAAAAAAACAATTGTACTTTGATGGCTGTTACTTTTAATGACAAAGCACTTAACACTAAAAGTAGATTGAGTATTACAGATTCTATTCGTAATAAAGCAGAAGATTTTGTAAAAGTAACTGGTGTTGAGGCTCATTATTCTGGTCTTCCATTTATTAGAACTACGGTAGCGCGAAAAATTTCTAAAGAGATGAGTTTCTTTTTAGGCGTAGCATTTTTAGTTACGGCATTGTTGCTTTTTATATTTTTTAAATCAATACAACCAGTAATTTTTTCATTATTGGTAATTGTTTGTGGGGTAACTTTTTCTTTAGGAAGTATAGTCTTATTGGGTTACAAACTCACAATACTTTCAGGATTAATACCGCCTTTAATTATAGTTATTGGCGTGCCAAATTGTATTTTAATTCTTAATAAATACCATGGCGAATTAGCAAATGGTATTTCAAAAATCAGAGCATTGCATACTGCCATTACAAGAAGTAGCGTTTCTTTGTTTTTTGCAAACATTACAACTTCTATTGGTTTTGCGGTATTCTGTGCAATTAAAAATCAAATTTTATTTGAATTTGGATTAATTGCTTCTATTAATGTAATGGCAACGTATTTAATTTCATTATTATTAATCCCAATAATATTTAGTTATTTGCCTGAGCCAAAACCAAATCATTTAAAACATTTAGATAATAAACGTTTAAGGTCTGTTTTAAGTAAAGTAGCATTAATTACAACTAATAATAGAAAAGCTATTTACATTACTGTAGTTGTAGTTACTGTTTTATCTGGCATAGGGTTATTTCAAATTAAAGCAAATGGATATGTGGTAGATGATTTACCTTCAAAAGATCCATTGTTAGTTGATTT
>ERZ724520.1727-NODE-1727-length-10689-cov-5.934832_pt1 | contig 10689 bp, 7 predicted proteins | sample MGYA00376053_ERZ724520 | MGnify/ENA primary metagenome ERZ724520 (study PRJEB28724, sample SAMN07190886) | activated sludge metagenome | isolation source: activated sludge of sewage treatment plant in Hong Hong | place: USA: Christiansburg, Virginia | collected... | reverse complement strand
CCGAGGATCAACGCGATGGCCGGGACGAGGACGGTGCGCACGACGAGGGTGTCCAGCAGCACGCCGACGCAGATGATGACGCCGATCTGGGCAAGGACGACCAAGGGCAGCACCCCGAGGACGGCGAACACCGCAGCCAGCAGGATGCCCGCGCTGGTGATGACGCCGCCGGTGGCCGACAGCGCCCGCAACATGCCCGCCCGCGAGCCGTGGACGGCCGCCTCCTCCCGCGCCCGCGTGACGAGGAAGATGTTGTAGTCGACGCCGAGCGCCACGAGGAACAGGAACGTATAGAGCGGCGCCCCGACATCCAACGCGGTGAAGCCGAACACCTTGGTGAAGATCCACCAGGACGCCCCCACGGCCGCGAGGAAGGTGAGGATCACCGTCCCGACGAGGATGATCGGTGCAACGACCGAACGCAGCAGCACGAGCAGGGCGAGCAGCACCAAGACGAAGATGATCGGGAAGATGACGCCCCGGTCGCGCGACGCGGCGTCCGCGGCATCGACGCCCCTCGCCTCCGTGCCACCGACGATCGTTCCCGGTATGCCGTGCACGGCCGCGCGCACGTCCCGCACCGCGGTGCGCGCCGCGTCGGTCCCTGGCTGGGGCGTGAGGACCACGGCCACCTGGGCGTAGCGATCGGTGCGCTGGCCGGGGGTCGCGGAGGCGACCGACGGAACGGATTTGGCGGCCGCCACGACAGCGGCCGGGTCGCCCTCAGTGATGACGACGAGCGGGTCGGAGTTGCCGGCCGGGAAGGACTGGGCCAACCGCTCGGCAGCCGCGATCGCCTCCGGCTTGGAGAGGAACTGGTCGGTCTGCGAGAGGCCACTGCGGACCTGCGTGAGCCCACCGGCCATCAGCGCCAGGACGACGAGGGTCCCGACGACGAACCGCTGCGGCCGCGCGGCGACCAGGTCGCCGACCTTGCGCCAGAACGAGTTCTGGTCGACGAGGGCTGTCTGCCCGACTCGCGGCACGACCGGCCAGAACACCCAGCGGCCGAAGAGCACGAGCACTGCGGGGAGAACGACGAGGGCATATCCGGCCGCGACGACGATGCCGACGGCGCTGGCCAGACCGAGCCCGCGCGTCGTCGGGAAGACCGACAACAGCAGGGTGAGGACGCCGAGCACGACCGTCGTCGCGCTGAGCAGGACCGCTTCTCCGGTATGCCGCAGAGCCGCGCGCATCGCGGCATACCGATCGGGCTCGCGGCGCAACTCGTCGCGGTAGCGCGAGATGAGAAGGAGGGCGTAGTCGGTGCCCGCGCCGAAGACGAGGACCGAGAGGATGCCGATCGTCGACTCGTCCCACGCGACGCCGGTGGACTTGAGGACGTGCGTGGCGAGGACTGCGGCGAGCCGGTCGGCGATCCCGACGACGATGAGGGGGACGAGCCAGAGGGTCGGGCTGCGATAGGTGATGAGCAGCAGGAGGGCGACCACGCCTGCCGTGGCGAGGAGCAGCCTGGTGTTGGCGCCCTGGAAGACGGCACCGAGGTCGGCCTGGACCGCCGCGGGGCCGGTGACCTGGACGGCGACCCCCGCCGGCGGGTCGGCCTTGAGGTCGGCGCGCAGGGAGGTGACGGCCGCCGAGATCCCGGCGTTGCCCGTCGCCGTGACCGGGACGACCCCAATCGCGGCGCTCTTGTCCTCGCTGACCACCAGCGGACCGGCGATCCTGCCTTGCAGGCGGGTGCGCAGGGCGGCGATCGTCGGCTCGTCCAGGGTGCCGTTGGTCGCGGTGTAGAGAACGACGGCGCTGCTGCCTTCCTTCTGGGGGAAGGTCTGGAGCACCTCGACGACCGCGGTGCTCTCGGCGCCGATCGGCAATCCGTCGAGCGCGCTCGTCGTGCGGGTCGCCTCCTTCATGGCACCGATGACGCCTCCCGCAACGAGCACGAGGAGCAGGGCCACGAGCCACGAGCGACGTCGATGCACGATGAGGTCGACAATGGCTTGACCGAGACGAGTCATGGGACAATCCGATCGGCTAGTCTGGTACTTCACGAACTAAGTAAGTAGATTAGTAATCTAATGAGTGAACCTACGTCAAGCCGGGAGCATGCGACGACCGGCACCATGGAAGGGGAGCGGGCGCCGGACGCGCCGCTTCCCCACACGGCGTTCGTCAATCAATGGCGCAGCGGCGACACCCTGCTCACCCTGCGCGAGTTGCTCGACCTCGCCGAGGAGGTCGGCCCGACCATCGCCCGACGCGCCGAGCTCGGGCACACCGAGCTCAAGGCGATCGAGTTGCTCGTGCGGTCACCGCATGGCCCGGTCGAGTTGGCCCGCGAGTTGGGGGTCACCTCTGCGGCATCCTCCGGCATCGTCGACCGGCTCGAAGCCCGCGGCCATGTCCGCCGGGAGGCTCACGCCACCGACGGTCGCCGCACCCAGGTGGTGCTCACCGAGTCAGCACGCGAGGAGGTGCTGGGGCACCTCGTCCCGATGTTCGGCGCCCTCGCGGCGATGGACGCGACCTTCACCGAAGACGAGAAGGTGATCGTGCAGCGCTATCTGCGCGGCGCGATCGGCGCGATCAAGCGCGTTCTGTGACGCTCAGGTGGTCGTCGAGCCAGTCGACGACGTCAGCCATGACCTCGTCGCGGTTGGTCTCGTTGAGCACCTCATGGCGGGCGCCGAGGTAGAACCGCACGAAGACATCCTTGATGCCCAACCGGCGGAACTGGTCGACGACCTGCTGGACGCCCTTGGTCTTGTCTCCCACCGGGTCCTCGGCGCCGGAGAACAGGTAGATCGGCAGACCTTGCGGGATCCGCGCGACCTGGCTGTCGGCGTTGATCAACGCGATGCCGCTGAGCAGGTCCTGGAACATGCCTGCCGTGCAGACGAATCCACACCAAGGGTCGGCGATGTAGGCGTCCACTTCGGCGGGGTCACGGGACAGCCACTCGAACGGCGTGCGCGCGGGTTCGAAGGGCTTGTTGAAGTTGCCGAAGGACAGTTTGTCCAGCAGCGGGCTCGCCGTGCCCTTGCCGCGGACCTTGGCCTCGACGAGCGCCACGACCTGACCGACCTTGCCGAGCATCCCCGGGTCACCGCCGGTGCCCGAGAGGATCAGCCCGTCAAGCTCCGCCCCGTGGCGGATGGCGTAGGTCCGGCTGAGCATCGAGCCCATGCTGTGACCGAAGAGGAAGATCGGCAGGCCCGGCTGCTCTTCGCGGATGGTGCGGGTCACGGCATACATGTCCTCGACCACCGTCGACCACCCGTCGTGCTCCGCGAAGAACCCCGCCCGTTTGAGGTCGCCGGCGGTCTGCCCGTGGCCGCGGTGGTCCTGGGCGTGGACGGCATACCCAGCGGCGGTTATCACCTCGGCGAACCGGGCGTAGCGCGCGGAGTGCTCAGCCATGCCGTGGGCGATCTGGACAACCGCCTTGGGCGCGGCGCCCGCGTCAGGCGACCAGCGGAAGACGTGCAGCGGCGTCCCGTCGGTGGCCGTGACGGTGAACGTGGTGGTGTCCATTGGTGCCTCCTCAGGCATCGAGTTCGCGGGGTCCTGCGCCGTCATGCCGCCACGACGTCACGACGTCGCCACAGCGAGAACCTCGTCGAGACCATCTTGCATGCACCGCATGAGCACATCGACATCGGCCACGGCAGTGCCGTCGATCGTCATCCCGATACAGCAGGTGCCGACGTGCGACATCATCGCTGCCATCATGGCGACACCCGGCAGCGGGCCGAACGGGTAGACCTGCTCCACGCGGGCGCCGGCCATGAAGACCTCATAGGGCAGCCCGGGCATGTTCGACGCCGACAGGTCGGTGGCCGCCCCGAGCCCCATGACCGCAGCGCCGACCGCCGACGGCAGCCGGTTGACCACCGGGGTGATGACCGAGAACGAGTCGAGAGCGGGCTCCGCGAGCGAGGCAAGGATCACGCCACGCAGCGCCGCAACCCGCTCGGCCGGGTCGACGATGCCGATCGGCGCCGCGAGCATGGCTCCGGCGAACTTGTTGCCGCCCATCGGGTCGTCGCTGCGTCGCAGGGACACGGGGACGGTGATGGGCAACTCGTCGATCTCGACCCCGTGGTGCTCGTGATAGCGGCGCAGGCCGCCGAGCAGGGCCGCAAGGTAGGCGTCGTTGACCGACCCTCCGGCGCGTTTGGCCGCGGCCCGCAGGTCTGCCAGCGGACATTCGAGGGTGCGCATGACCCACACCCGACCGTCGCGATTGCGCAGCAGCGGCGACGGTGGGGCCGGCGGTGGCGACAGCACCCGGCGCAACGACGCGGCGAACCGCAGAGTCTCGGCCACCGCGCCACCAGGGTTGCGCGCCAACGAGATTCCCGCATCAGCCGCGGCGAGGGCCAAGCCCGGCAACTGCCCGAAGGTATGCCGCGCGCCTTCCACAGTCACCGACAGCGCATCGTCGCTGGGCGGCACGTCATAGGGGTCGGGCTCGGGTGCCGTCGGCTTGTCCGGCGTGTGCTCGCGGGTGCGGCTCTGGACGAGCGACATGAGTTGGATGGCGCCGAGGCCGTCGGTGAGTGAGTGGTGGAGTTTGAGCAGGTATGCCGCGCGCCCCCCGTCCAGCCCCTCGATGAGCGTCCCTTCCCAGAGGGGTCGGGTGCGATCGAACGGGGCCATCGCCAGGGTCTGCACGAGCTCCATGAGGTCGGCCATCGACCCGTCCGGGCCGACGTGCATCCGACGCAGGTGGTAGGTCAGCGCGAAGTGCGGATCGGTCCGCCACACGGGCGGGCCGGTGGGAACGATCGGCTCCACGACCCGTTGCCGCGAACGCGGCACCAGCGACGTGGCCCACTCGTGAGCGGCGACCAGCCGATCCCACTCGGGCACAGTGTCCAGGATGAGCAGGCTGCAGATCGTCGAGGACTGCTGCGGGTGCCGCTCGGAGCGCCACATCGTCGTCTCGAGCTCGTTCATGCGGTCGTCCTGCGCCCAATCCCGTTCCGGGCCAGGCTCGTCCGGCAAGGAACCGGGTCCGCGCGGGGTGGCGTTCATCGGGCACCCGGCCAGTCGGCCAGCGTCGCGGCGAAGCGGTCACGCAAGGCAGTCACCTGGGCGTCGAGGTCCTCGACAGTCCAGTCGTCGATCGGATCGAGAACCGCGATATCGACGTTGCCAGGCCGAAGCACCCGGCCGTGCCGCGGCAGGATCTCGCCGGTGTTGCGAAGGACGATCGGCACGACAGGCACCCCCGCTTGGATCGCCAGATGGAAGCCGCCCTTGCGGAACCGGCCGAGCACCTGCGTCGTCGAGCGGGTGCCCTCGGGGAAGATGAGCAACGATGTCCCGCCCCGGATCCGGGAGACAAGAGCATCGAGCGTCGCGCGGGACTGCTCGGAGTTGCTCCGGTCGATGTATGCCGGTTCCAACAGCAGGCTGCCGACCAGACTCCGCGGGTCGAACCGCGCTTCCTTCTTGGCCACGACGGTGAACTCACCGTGGATGAGCGTCGCTGCGACCAGGGGGTCGACGGAACTCTGATGGTTGGCGACATAGACCGCCGGCCCGTCCGGGATCTTCTCCTCGCCGACGACGCGCAGGTGCACGCCGGCGAGCCGCAACGCACTCTGGCAGGCCAGGCCGATGCCGACGTTGATCCCTCGCTGGCGATTGCCGCTGACCAGGCCCCAGGCCACCCCCGCAGCGGCGCCGGCGTTGAGGCCACTGAGGGCAGCAACCGTGCGCACCATGTCGGTCGGGCTGACGCCACCCGGGTCTCGCAGCATGACGACCGGCCAGCCGAAGGTCTTGGCCGCTCCGCGCAGCCCGGGATGCGGGTTGAGCGCGATCGGCGACCCGACAGCCCCGAGGAACGCGACATCCTCGGCACCGTTGCCGTAGGCGAAGCTCGCCTTGAGATCGATGTCATGGGACCGGGCGAAGGACCGCACCCCACTGGCCTTCTGGGTGCCCCACAACAGGCGCCCGTCCAACTCGCCGGTGAGGATGCCGTCCTCGACGGCCAACTGGGTGCAGACGAGGTGGTGGATGCCCAAATCGGTTGCCACCGGCTGAATCTGGTACTTACTCGCCGCCGAGGCGATGACGACCGTGTGGCCCCGACGCTGGTGGGCGCGCACGAGTTCACGAGCCTCGGGGCGGATCGTCCCCGCGATCTTCTGGACGAAGAGCCGCTCGCCCAACTCGGTCATCGTCTCTTCGCTCTGGCCGCGCATCGCGGCATACCCCTTGATGGCCCCTCGCGTCGGCTCCCCGCCGAGGTACGTGCCGTCGATGACCGCGACGAAGGTGCGCATGAAGTGCCCCAGGTCGACCTCGCGGCTCTTCACCCGATCGGTGAAGAAGGTGCTCGCGGTGTAGCCCGAGACGAGGGTGCCGTCGAGGTCGAAGAAGGCGCCGACACTCGCGCCCTGCGGCGCGGTCTCGATCCGCGCGAGCTGCTCAGCGAAGTCCACGGGCGCTCCTGCTGGCCTGCGTGATGCGGGCGATAGTGTCCAACTGCGTTGCCACGTCTTGGAGTTCGACGAGGAAGGCCGCCCGCCGCGCCCCCAGAGATTCGCCCGGGTATGCCGTGTCGGCACCTTCGCCACCCAGCAGACCGCGGTGGCGGGCCAGGCGCAGACCGGTGCGATACAGCTCGAGCGACACCGACTCGGCGCTGGCGATCCGGCGTTCGAGCTCCCACTGCTGGCCGACGCGGAGAGCCTCGTCGAGCACATCGGCCTCGTTGACCGCTGAATCCCCAGCTGCCGCAAGGCGATCGGCGACCACGAGATAGGCGTCGACGAAGGGCCTCAGCACGAGATTGGCGACATACAGGTCGCTGCCGTCAAGGAGCGCCCGAGCCGAGTCGAGGGTCAGCGCCCCGGCCCCGCCGGGAGCCATGAGGGCCAGCTCAGCGCGCAACTCACGCTCGAAGTCGTCGCGGCCGGGGAAGAAGAACTCGAACTTGAGCAGGTCACGCAGCGCCTTGGCCCGTTCCCAGGCGGCGCGTTCGACGTTGGCGCCCTCGCCGGCGGCGATGGCATCCAGGAGCGCGACCTCGCCGATAGCCCGGTCGACGAGGATGTGGATGACGGTGTTGCGATAGAACGCGGCGACGAGATGCTGGTCGGGGGCGATCCGCCAGACCGGCTCGGTGCCGGCCTCGAAGACCGTGAGCACCCCTGAGGCGACGAGCTCCTGCAGGGCCCGGCGGATCGTCGAGCGGTCGGTAAGGTTGGCCGCACCCGCGACTGGCCAGCGGCGGTCGCGGATATAGCGCGCCAGCGGCTCAACGGTGTCGAGCACCCGCTCGAAGGTGAGCGCCCGGTCGGCCCCGAGGAGCGCCAGGCAGACCACCGCCACCGTCGTCACGGGCGTCGCCCGGTTGATCCGGTGGCTGGCGTCGATGGCGACCCGCTCGACGGCCTGCGACGTGTCGTTACCTTCGGCGCGCAGCGTCGCCATCCGCTGACGCAACGGGAAGGGCTCACCGATGGAGACATAGGCCCGGCCGAGTCGGCCACCCTGCGAGCGGGCGAAGCGGATCAGCCAGCCGAGGTCCTCGGGGCGCTTGCGGCTGCCGCGCGCCTCTGCGGTCATCCCGGCGACCTCGTGGAGTTGGTCGTAGACGATCGACACGGGGACGAGCATGACGTCGGGCCCGTCGCTCGCCTCTGCAGCATCGGAGAGATAACGCAGGATGCCGTGCACGGGTGGACGGAGTTTGCCGGTGCGGGTGCGCCCGCCCTCGATCGACCAGGCCAGGTTGGACCGGCGCTGGACGAGGTGGGAGATGTAGCCGCGCAGGGTGAGCCGGTAGACCGGCATCTCCTTGGTCTCCCGCTTGATGAAGATGATCCCCGTGCGGCTGACCAGAGTGCCGACGACCGGCAGGTCGAGGTTGGCGCCGCCGAAGGTGAACAACGGCGAGAACCGGCGCGAGGACATGACATTGGGCAGGACCCAACCGTCGAGGTAGGAGCGGTGCGAGAACACGATCGCCAGGCTGTGCTCCCGATCGAGGGCCTTGAGCCGCGCCATGTCCTCCTCGTCGACGAGGACATCGTGTGCTCGCATGATCCAGGCGCCGAGTTTGTCCCAGGACTGGGTGGCTCGTGGGTTGTGGGTCGCGACCATCTCGTGCAGATGCTCGGCCGCTTCGGCACGGACCGGGCCGATGGGCAGGTCGTGCTCGGCGGCATACCTCTCCAGCGAGGCGGCCAGCCCCGGGTCGGCGAGCAACTCCTGGATGTCGGGTCCGGAACCCGTCACCGCCCCGGCTGCCTCGCGGGCGCGTCGCGCCGCTGAACCGACCCATCCTCGGGCCGTCTCGGCCAGTCGCTGCGCATCCACGAGGACAGGTCTAACGCCCGGTTGGCCTCGGGTCAACCGCTATCCGGCACCGGAATCGCCGCTCAGCAGCGCTCGATCACGGTCGCGTTGGCCATCCCGATGCCTTCGCACATCGTTTGCAGGCCATAGCGGCCGCCGCCGCGACGAAGGGCGTGCACCAGGGTGACCATGAGCCTCGCGCCGGTCGCTCCGAGCGGGTGGCCGAGCGCGATCGCGCCTCCAAGCGGGTTGGTACGAGCCGGGTCGGCGCCGGTCGCCTTCAGCCAGGCGAGGACGACGGGCGCGAAGGCCTCGTTGACCTCCGACTGGTCGATGTCTCCGATGGTGAGGCCGGCGCGAGCCAGGACCCGCTCGGTCGCGGCAATCGGGCCGTCGAGCATGACGATCGGGTCCGAGCCGACGACCGTGAGCGCGTGGATGCGCGCCAGCGGGGTGAGCCCGTGGGTGCGGACCGCGTCTTCAGAGGCGAGCAGCAGAGCGGCGGCGCCGTCGGAGACCTGGCTGGACACGGCCGCGGTGACTCGGCCACCGTCGCGGACGGTCTTGAGAGTCGCCATCTTCTCCAGCGACGTGTCGGCGCGCGGCCCCTCATCGGCGGCGACGGCGGCATACGGGACGATCTCGTCGGCGAACGCTCCGGCGGCCTGAGCGGCGAGCGCGCGCTGGTGACTGGCGAGCGCGAACCGCTCCATGTCCTCACGCGTGACGTCCCAGCGGTCGGCGATCAGCTCGGCGCCGTAGAACTGGCTCACCTCGGCCTCGCCATAGCGCGCCGTCCACCCCTGGCCACCGAACGGGTGCCCGAGTCCCTGCGCGGCGCCGACCGTCGCGGGGCTCCAGATGGGGACGAGGCTCATCGCCTCAACCCCGCCCGCGAGCACCAGATCCTGTTGTCCCGCAAGGATTCCGTATGCCGCGAAGCTCACCGCCTGCTGCGACGAGCCGCACTGACGGTCGATGGTCGTGCCGGGCACCGACTCGGGCAGCCCTGCGCTGAGCCAGCCGGTGCGGGCGATGTTGGTGGCCTGGGCGCCGATCTGATCAACGCACCCCCAGACGACGTCGTCGACTGCGGCCGGATCGATGCCAGCGGTCTCGACGGCGGCCCTCATGACGTGGGCCGAGAGATCGGCCGGGTGGACTCCGGCCAGGCCCCCTCCTCGACGGCCCACGGGGGTGCGAACGGCGCTGACGATGTATGCCTCGGCCATGACTCCACCAAAGCACGTTCCGTGGCCGGCGGGGAGGTGAGGTGGGGGCGCAGGTGCCCGCCATGACCGATCTCACGTCTGGTGGCGCGAAGGTGGCCACGAGCGCGGGGCGGCGGAGGTGAGGACGGGCGGCGCGCGGCATACCCGGGGGTGGGGCAGCCCATGAAGCCGCGCCAGGTGGCGTGATCACGCACCCTGCGACTGCTTCATGCGCGGCCTCACCCCCGCGCGCCGTGGCGGCGCCCATGACGGCGTCCCTACTGCTGCTGCTACAGCAGCCACCGCGCCGTCATCGACGCCGTCATGTGTCGCGCTCGGCGACGGCGTCACCGCCGGGCGTCTGACCGGCGTTTCATCCGACGAACGGCTCGCGTGGGGCCGGTGATGTTCAGCGTGGCTGCGCGCGAGCGGCATACCGGGGACACCTGGGGGACCAGCGAGAGTGGCGAGACGGCATACCTGGGGAATCGGAGGTCGACGAAGTGCGCACCCGAGAAGTCGCGGATGAAGTCGCCGCTACTGCCGTTCCCACGACAGCGGGAGCGACTTCATGGACGACTTCCCGGCCGCGAAGTGTTCGCCGGGGCAAACACAGGCGTGCGGCGGCATACCCGGGGGTGGGGCAGCCCATGAAGCCGCGCCAGGTGGCGTGATCACGCACCCTGCGACTGCTTCATGCGCGGCCTCACCCCCGGACCCGCCATGATCAGGGCGCGACGGCCGCTGTCACCGAGATCTCCACGAGGTATGCCGGTGCCGCGAGCCGCGCTTCCACGGTGGCCCGCGCGGGAGTGGAACCGGGCAGGACCCACTGCTCCCAAACTCCGTTCATCTCGCCGAAGGTCGCCATATCGGTCAGCCAGATCGTGGCGGTGAGGATCCGCGACCGGTCGCTGCCAGCCGCCGCGAGGAGCCGGTCGATCGACGCGAGAACGTTCGTCGTCTGCTCCGCCACGGTCTCCCCCGCACCGACCTGCCCGGCGAGGTAGACGAGGCCGCCGTAGACCACGGCCTGGCTCATGCGTGCGTTCGACTCGAAGCGTTGGATGTCCATGGGCAGATCCTCCCAGCGCGGGACACTTCCTTCCAGGCGCGGGACGTCGCGGGTGCGGCGCGAACGACCTCTCTCTCGCAGCAGGGCCTGACTTGACCGGGGCGGGGCGCGGGA
>ERZ724520.1722-NODE-1722-length-10699-cov-3.853251_pt1 | contig 10699 bp, 12 predicted proteins | sample MGYA00376053_ERZ724520 | MGnify/ENA primary metagenome ERZ724520 (study PRJEB28724, sample SAMN07190886) | activated sludge metagenome | isolation source: activated sludge of sewage treatment plant in Hong Hong | place: USA: Christiansburg, Virginia | collected... | reverse complement strand
CAGTTCATGATGGACCAGTTAATACTGAACCGGAAGAGCATCGATCCTTTATGAAGAAGTCAAGACGTAAAATTTTCCACAACACTCACGTCGAACATTTTGAAGCATCATCTCACATAGTGAACGATAGCTATATTAACTAATTTCAACAGGAATCAAAATAAAAAAGTAATATTGAGGAGTCAAAGGTGACGCCATACATCAAAATATCGGAACCACCACACAAATAGGGTGTGGTCTAATCGCCCAAGCAGGCAATTTAGGGTAGAAAGTTGGATGAGAGTCAAATAATAAGTTTTGGAAACATTCCTCACTAAATAAAGGAACCCTAGCTTTGAAAATATCATTAAATATTGGACAAATGATTGTTTTATAGATGTTATTGTTGAAAGACGATTGACTTACTTTGTATAAAAGATAGTAATGCGATTTTTAAAGGCTATTAAATCTGTAGTACTGAGTTGCGACCTCTTCAAGACTACCTAGTACTTTCGGTGCAAGGGTGAGCCATAATACCGTACTCTGACAGGTGGCGTATGTTCAATTTTCATAATAATTTTATTTATTGGTGTCTTTTCTGGCTCTGTGATATCTACAATAAACCGTGACAATTTAAACTGGGGATATGACTTAGTATCTTCCACAACTGAAGATTTCAACCTTACTTGCAGCAGTAAGAAGGAAGCACAGTTTATGTTTGCCGTTGGAATTAACAATTTGGATATGAATTCAGGCGAACGCTATTTTGATATAAAACTTTCACAGTTCGTCACCCTAAACGGAATACCAAGGAGATCGAGGTAGGGTTGGTGCCTTGTCAACGGAGTGTTTGGTCAGGCACTAACTCTTAAATTCTGTAGATCTACGATCGATATAATTTCAATTAATTTCTCTGTCCTGAAGAAAATACGCAGTTTAATATAGCGGGTTCAGCAAGTTCAGTTCAGTACAATTACATTAAGATATCTGCAATGAAGTGCAATGGTTCTTTAAGTTCACGCCCATGTGTAAGTGATGCTAATTTGACTGACTTTTTGCAGAACAATCAGGATTTTTTCCTAAATATTTACTTCATTAATGGAATGTTAAATCCCTCAGATGACTAACCGATTACATACTATTTGTAAGATCGTAATTCAGTACCTTTTAATTTGGTCTATGGGGGTTCTCTCAACATTTATATGTCAAGATACAAGATACAAACGGATGAAAGTATTATGCCCTACTCTGAAACTAAGACCCGTAATGGTGGAATAGTTGGATTTGTTGGGCAATACTCAGCCACCAACATTTTTCAGAACAGTTACGCAAGCATCTATATCAGGAAATCGCATTTATCCTATGAAATAAGCAGACAGTACACTAAAATGGATTCGACATTGTCGTACATAGGTGGTTTGTTTGGGTTTATCATGATAGCGTTCTTTATAATGACTGTGTATACCTAGTACTCTTTTTAAATAGAAATGGGAGATACACTCTATTTCTATGATAGTAAGACTCCCCTCAATTCTAAGAAATTTCATTTTCTGACTTTTTTGCTATATCTAGTTTATTCCTTATTTAAAAATTTGGGATGTGAGATGCCGATTACTATGATGAACCGATTTGAAGAGTGCCGAGAAGAGATAAAGAAACAGTTTGATTTTAGTTTTATGATGAAGAGGATCATATTTTTTTAAAGGAGCTTGAGAATACTGTTTGAGGACCATCAGTTTAAGGGATTGCATATGCATGAGAAACTGACTTTGAAGGAAGCGCAGGAGTTGCGATCATATTACAGGTTGAGGGAGAAGATGAACAAAAACATTAATGAGAATGCATCAGGTGAATAGAACTGTCGCTCTGAGTAGAATGAAGAGGATAATGGCAGGGGAGAAGAGTTAAATTAAACTGAAAATGTACTATAAAATAATGAGGAGATTATAGCTGTTAAAAGTTAGTCAGGCCGAAATAAATCTAATTTTAAGATAGCCAATTCTTTTACTCGCCAAGTGTATCCTTAAGAATAAAAAAATTAGGCCAATAAATCACAGGCCAATACCAGCGATATCTTGCTGAATATGATGAGTGGCTCAAAAGCTCAGAAGACTTTGGATTCGGCAAAAAGGGTAGGTAAGTCAGAGAACCCTAAAAAATAATTTAAAAAGGAAATGAAAATTTTGAGAAAGGAATCGGAAACAGGCAATATAGTGAGTAAGAGAATTTTTGAAGGGGTAGACAGTCAACTGATAAAGAAAATTTTATTAAAAATTGAGGAAAATGCACAAAGAGAAGAAAAATAATCAAATGAAGTGATGATTCTTGAAAATAGAGACGATTTTGAGATAAGAATCAGTAAAAGGAATCATAAAGAATTTCCTGCATCATCTAGTATTGAAAAATAAGATCTATCCCCTGAGGAGTAAAAATAAGTATCTTTATAGAAGATGTAAAAAGGCAAACGCAATGGTTTGGACACTATTTCAAATAACTAAGCTGAAATAAGATAATAATAGTAATATACATTGTAACGCGAGTAGTAGAATAACAAAGAATCGATCTTGAGTTCTTTCGAAACAAAGAAGTAAGCGTTTGAGTATATTCCTTGAGTTGATATTTGTTTATATTTTGCGGGTCAATTGATGAAAGCTCTGATTTTTAGGGCATTAATAGTTGGATTATATATCAAAATTTAGAGACAATAGTTAAGGTATGCAGAACCTTCCGCAACTAAGCTACTAAACCGAGTAGATTGAGATGTCCACCACCATGTTTGAATCTTTGGTCCGCAACTTGGGAGAAAACATTCGCAGAATGAATATCAAAATACAGTTTAGTAACAAAGATCAAAAACAATCTTTCACCCTCAGCGAACAGAGGTACAAAGAAAGAGAGGAAGCCATATCGTTGCAGAGCGAGGAGGAGAACGAGGGAGAAGCTGAACCATCACAGGTGAGCAAGGAAGTGGTGAAGGAAAATCGGAGAGGGAGGGAGATAAGAGAGATCGAGGTCAAATTTTAGATTTCTATTCTTTTGCAGAACAAATACTATCGGGACAAATTGTAAAAGATCGGCCGACGTTTGGGCGTAAAATTTATGGTGGTTCCTTCAAAAGTTAAGATCATTGGCTTTGTGACTGAAAATTTAGACGAAGCTTTTGTGGAATTTGGAGCCATTCAGGATCGTATCCGTTTCGTACCGATTACCGAATACGGGCAAGAGGTGTACCAATCGCGTTTTTATACAAATTTACTAAAAGAAAAGAAACTGTAGCTGTTAAAAATGCTGAACAAGTACTATATTTGGTTTGAGGAGGGAATTGAAGATCCAAACCCTGTAATCGATGATATTTTTGCCAAGACGAAGCACAAATTGATTCCTTTGAAAAAATTGACCTCTAATAATCAGCAAAATCGGTTGGAATGCTAGCCGATTAAGATAGTACACGGGCAATTTAAGAATTTACAGATAAGACGAAGTGTCTTTTAGGAATTGACTTCGCTTATGAAAGCAACTATTTTCGAAAAGTACATTTGCGAGGAACTAAACCGTTTGTAAAAACACGATGACAAGAAGGTAGAGCTGTCCTAAGACCGTAAGTATTTAATTTTGCATTTGGATGCCGAGGAACAGTTGTTTATCCAGGAGGAAAACATTCGGGAAATGTTCAAACCGTTCAAACTCACCTTTTTTTCATTCTGTCCGTAAGTGGACGTGGAAGCGTTGACCAGTTTTGTGTTGGATTATCGAGGCGGGGAACGAGGTTTTTCTAAGAAGAAGAAAAACAAAGAGGGTGGGATTCCATGTTTCGTGTAGTTGATGGAGAACGTTGTATTGGTAGCTGTGTACTAGAAGGAGCTATAGGGTTTCGATATGTCCAAGACCGAGCACAGCATGTCCTTAAATTTCTAGTAGCACTAGCTATTTAAATTTCTTCGACAGTTACCATAGCAGTTTTTGCATTTCAAATTAGCAGTGCAGTCAGTTCTGCAAGATGCGTAGTAGTAATCCTAGTTTAAAAAATTTACCTTCGAAAAAGACTATATTGAAAAGATCACTTACATCGGTTGCAAGAACCATCGGTTAAAAAACTACTAAATGATGCTACAGTGTTATTTGTAGAAAAAATTCGATGCTTAGTACCGTTAGAAGCTGGAAGAACTGAATAATGGTAAATTGGAGGTATCAGTGTCAGTGGATATCGATGTGAGTCGGCAGATCGACGAGAGTTCAATTATGATGAATGGCTCACTCAATTAGTCCCTAGCCATTGCCCAACCGGTGGCAGCTGATATTTCAGGACAGAGTATACTTCCCCATGGCTTGCACGTCCAACTCCCAGTTTTTCGTTTCTAGAATTACGGATTCTACCTAGCAGAGAAGCCATAGGAGAGGGAAATAAATTTTACAGATAAAGTGGATAAACCCAAGCGAACAGATAAACAGTTGAGAAATGGGGATTATGAGAATGCGATAAGAGACGCAGCAACTTGCAAGTATAAAATGTATCGTATTCAAGTACCTCTCAAATTTAAGGAAATAAATCTATTAGAGTCGATTTAGAAGATATTGGCAATTGAGCCAGAGCTGGAGAAATACAATAGGTGGGTAACTGTGTTCTACGGGGGAAAATAGGGCAAGGACCACTAAAATTTGTATGGTGAAGCCAAGGTGAAGGTGTTGCGTGTAATTGGGGACAATTTGCATATCATGAAGGAAGGCTACCTCTTGCAGACCAATTTGATCTTCATGTATCGGGAGTTTATGGAACATAGTAAGGTAGAGCTGCCCCTAGGAACTTATGAGGGGTTGTGTTTCGTGAGGAAGACTGAGGCGTGATTACTTTGATTTATTTGTATGTGAGATGGTCAATAAATAGAAAAGTTGGCATCATTTACTCAATTGGCCAATTGGTGTAGTTTTTTTGAAAGCTCGTTTATCAACTCCAGATCTTCGTTCCCAAGGAAGGACTGGTTGTTCAGCTGGTTCAGCTGCTACTTTAGTGCCAATTTCAACAGATCCGACAGCTAGTTTAGGCTCTTGCTGCGGAGGAATTGAAGTGAAGGGCATGTCTCTTTGGGCCGGATGTCGATTATTTTCTTTATCAATGGATTAGTACTTGCTTTGTCTTGAATATACCCGTGTATCCTTCAATAGTGGTTGCTTTAAACAGTCCGTTCACCAAATTTTACTACATTCGGAAACGACTGTTCTATACCAATCTAAATCCAAGTTTTTTGAGTTCCGATTCGTAGTCATAATCGACGGGCGGCCATTCAGGAAGACAGTACCACCACCTGACTGCAATATCGTGCACTAGTTTTTCTTTTGGATCTTTTTCCTATACTTTCACTTTTTAGACTCTGGTCCTCGCAGCCCTAATCTACTCACTGTCCTCTCTTTTTCTCTACTTTTTCTCCTTCTTCACCTTCTTCTCTGGCTTCTTCTTTCGCGATTATTACTCCTCTTCCGACTCCGACTCTCCATCGGATTACTATTCAGAATCTGACTCTTCGCTTTCGGAAAGATGTCTCCTTCTGTTTTGATGCTAATCTCTGTTTTTAAATTCGGGGTAGTTCCGTTTGACTTTTTTTTCTGCCCGTTCGAACTTATCATTAGAATCCGAATCTGGTTCCAGCATAGTTTGAGGGTCTTCATAGTGCCGAATAATTTAGTTCCTTTTTCTTTCGTCCTATTAAATTTGCCGAGCTTCCTCCTCTCTCCGTTTTCTTTTCTCCTATTTCTTCAATCTAATTTCTTCCTGTCTCTGCTGTTCCTCAGCCTCGATCCTTGCTTCCTCCTCGCTGTCGAGGTTGAGACGGTTAGTTCTTCGCCTACTAACAATGACCTGTATGTCAGGATATGTACTTCTTAATCGCTCATCAATTAATAATTAAATATTCAAAACTATAAAATCACTTATAAATCAATTCCGATTTCGATGTCCGACCGCGCTTTTTAGCCATGTATAATTACGGGTGTTTCAGTTTGAGATGTGAACGGTAAGCCGCCTATGAACCAAAGGAAGAATTGCACTGATGGGAAGGACATTAATGTATTTTATGAATTTAGTGATTCCCCCGCCGCTGGTACTTCTTTTTTTCATATTTAAAAGGTCTAATATGGTCTTTGAGTTTGTTGGTTTTGTCCTGAGTGATAAAATGTATACTTCTAGTGTTTGTAATCTCCTACGCAGTTGTTGTTCGTATTTTTCTGACTGTTGTAAATTAAGGGCTAGTAGCGCTGAATGTTGGTAAAGTTGCTGGTGTTGATGGTAATATTCCAGATTGAGGTAGAAATCATCAATTTCCTGATTGGGCAACGTTTTGTTGGAGTTGGAAGTGTTACAGGGCTAGTCGTTGTTGTTGTTTTCCATTGGAGTTCCAAATTATATAACTATATTGGAAGAACTCGGTAGATAATATTTCGGGTAATTGTACCATAAACAATAATCGAATTGGTAAACCCAGGCAGGACGTGATGAATATAATACGTTATCTTTTTATTTCAAATCGATGCAGAAATTAATTTTATTATTAGATTGCAACTACCTCTTGCTGCCTGCAAAATTAAAACAATTACAGTGCGGATATATTATTTTGAGACTTATCGTCTTTTGATCGTTGGGTCGGAAATGGATAGAAATTGAATATATAACACATGGATTGATAATTTCCATATAATTAGATGAGTCCCGAGTAGTACGTGAAATTTAAACAATCCCTCAAGGAAACCCAAGAAAAAACAGCCAGAGTAACTCTTTGCTCATCCAGACTCTTGCTAGCATTGATTCGACTTTGTAAGGGGTGAAAGATACCCTTCAAAAGATAAAGGAGAATGAGGAAAATATCGATAAATTTAAAGCTGATTTCGGAAATGCAATGACAAAGCTTGCCCAACAGATTGCCTTTTCGATGAATGTTGACCCGAATATGTATGTGTTAGTCGATACAGGATGCCCAATAAGTAGACCGCCGATGAGAAGCCGAGAGTGCTACCAGTCAAAGATGTGGTAAAACGGATGTTGGAGCATAAGGAGATCTTAATTATTACCGGGGCGGGTGTATCAGCTCCAAGTGGAATTCCGACATTCCGAGGAATAAATGGACTTTATGACAAAAAATTTGAATGGGAAGGTGTGGCTTACGAACCCGAATAGTTTATAACGAAATAGTTTTACGACCGCCATCCTGAAGCGATTTGGCAATGGATCTAGGAGATATACAAAATGGCGATAAATCTGAAACCGAATAAAATTCATTAACTCATTGATCTCTTGGCCAAGTGTTTGAATGCCCAGGGCAAGAAAGTCACTGTTGTGACCCAAAACGTTGATGATTTTCATTTTAGGCCACAAAAGTAGGAGTACAAGTATTATGCAGTACATGGAAATGTGAAACAAATTAGATGCGATAAAGATCATATCCACCCCTATTCTTAGTTTAGAGATCAGATAATTAAGGAGGGAAAGGTAGCATATTGCCCAAATTGTAAGGAGGCTTTAAGGCCTCACGTATTATTCTTTGATGAGACATACGGCCCCTTGTACGGAGGAGAGGTTAAAGGTAAGAAATTCCCCTTTGTTTTCGTTATTGGTAGCTCTCTTTCAACAGGTCTCTGTCGAAGACTGACTTATCAGGCGAATTAAGTTGTATAGATTAATCCGAAGCCAGTGATAGAAGTGGGGAAGGTGTATCAATTTAAACAAGATACAGCTACAACATTAGCTGATTTTTTGAAGTAAATGAAAGAGATAAAGTGATTGATTTTATATTCAATTTATAGAAGTGCACTTACAATTCTAAAATTAATCAAGAACAACCTCTTAAATTATCAAATGCTCACGACTTTTGGCCTAAAAAACTCCCTATAAGCCAGTAAAATTGATAAGAACTCGGATTGCAATGGATAGCTCTTTGCAGAGGTCTAAGACGAGAAGGAATAAAAAGGCAGTCACTAGGAAAGCTTTCACTCAAAAGATTATAAAAGCTAAAATACCCTTGGTTGTCTAACAAAAAAGTTCGTTGAGTTGATAAAAAAGGCTCCAAATCGAACAATTGAGATCGATGAGGCTTCTCAAACTTTAGACATTCAAAAACGACGTATTTATGACATTACTAATGTATTGGAGGGAATTGGGTATATTGAAAAGTTAGGGAAGAACCTGATGAAGTGGGTAGGCGGATAGATAGGAAGCGAGCTGGAAAGAGAAGTTAATGAATTACAGATGGAGCAGGATCATTTATAGGATGATATAAAGAAAGTAGAGAGTTAAATCGAAGATATCCAGAGTCAAATTATTAGTTTGACAAAAAATTCAAGGTATAGCTATTTTACGGTACAAGATATCATCAAGATAATGAATTCGTTGCAAGTGAAGAAGATTATAGTCTACGTGGGGGAAAAGGGAGATCTGTTAGAGATCGGTTCTCAGTGTACCATAGAATCGAAGAGTACGTTAACGAAATTGTATTTATGCCAAATGAAGGAAGATCAAACATTAGAGGTGATATAAAACCCTTAGTTTGATAATAAAATCATGCAAAAAATGTTAAAAGTAGACAAGACACCAACCAAACTTCAAATTATTGCCCTTAAAGATTTTAGCTTGGCTCCAAATTGCGATTCAATTAAAGCGAAGGATGTGATTCTTTAATAGAGTATTAGGGTAAAATAAAGATAACAATAAAAGTAAACATCTAAAAAAGAGGATATTTAATGGCAGAAGAGGTAATAAGAACATTAATAGCACTGATATCAATCTGTTCATTTGATTTATTTTTGTTGCAATTAGAATTAGTTAATCCATTGATCTAGATTTTGATCGAGTAACCGTTAATAGTATTCACCCCACAAGTTCATTTCTTTTTTAAAGTTTTAGTTTTAGAGAACGATGTCGTTATGTGTGATAGGTGTGAGCTCCTCATTTTCTTATTCTTCTGAGTCCTCGTTTCCTAGAAGGGCTCGTATGATGGGTCTGAAATTTATCTTATCCCATTTTTATTTGCTTTAGATTTAAGTAAATTGGTGTTTCAATTGGTAATGATCTTTTTGTTAATGCTTTTTATCATTATAACATGGTTTGCAAACATCATAATCAAAGCACGAAAGACATCGATACCTTTGTCCTTCTGTATATTTACTTTGACATATTTTACATAAGAAATATGGTTATTTTTTTGGTTCCTCAATTTTTTTGGTTGGTTTATGTTCAGGTTATTTCGCTTCTTTTGAAATTTAAGGTTTTTCTTATGTTTTGTTGGAGTCAAGAATTTTCACAACAAATTTTTTTACTTGTTGATTTATCTCTTTGAACTCTTCGTCATTTTAGATTGCTAGTTTGTCACCATCTTCATCTTAATATGTGATTGAGAATATCTCATTGGTTAAGGAGAAAGTGGCTTTTATTTTTTGCACAAGCGAATCAAAATCATAGTTTTGCTTTGGTAGTTTTTTAGTTTTTTCTCCAATTTGCACTTTAAATTCCATTATTAAGTATTATTAACCAATTGATCAAATTATACTTAAAGTAAAGATAGAAAAGCAAATATTTAAGATAAAAAAAAATGATAATTAATCTGTATTAAATATAAAATACACCATAAAAATGTTTAAAACCAAAAATTTTTTTAAAATAGATATCCAGAATTAATTTTCAGATTAAAAATGAATCATTAACAAAAGAGTTCACGTTTTTATATATTTCGGTTTTATCTTGCTGTGAATATAAGGGTTTCCATCTGATAAATAGAATTATACTAAACTGGATAAAATTTAGAAACGGACACGTCATTATTGCTATCTTCGGAACTCGAATATTCGCAATATCATTTTTATTGAGATATATCTCTTTTATTTTTGGCATCTCGTAAATGTGGAAGGGTTAAGTTTCTTTTAGGTAGTTGTGTCCTCAATTCTAGTATATATACTCGCATAAAGGATTTGAAGAGACAAAAAATTGCATTTTTCAAGTCCTTTGAGTGAAATTAGCAAATTATCGTCTATTTTGAAGGCGTGATACTTAAATTTAGGACTTTTAGTTCCGAATTGTCAAAGAGTTGCAGTACTGAGATGCTGATGAGGTTGTTTCGATCTATTTGTTTCAAATTTACTCAGATGGAGTTCGTGCATATGTTCCATTTTTTATTTTATGATCTTAAAGATGGGTGATTGCGATTCCTTCGTCTCATAGATAGTTACCTTTTCTAGATGTCGTTTTTTTGTTGGAGCGGAATACTGAAAATCAATTTAGTTTTGTTGGATAGATAATGGTCTCTTAAATCTGTCCATATAAGTATCAATCAAGTATTACCAAACACAGTTCCAATAAATATTACTTATGATAGAAACGTTTAAAATTTCATAAATCCTTTAAAAATGAATTTAATCCAAATTTGGACAAATTAATAAAACTCTTCCCTCATAATAATGATAAAAATTAGTATTGCAGATACAATAATGTTAAATAGTCGCTAAGTTTTTTCCAAAACTTTAAATTCTCCTCTTGAACTGGAAAAATAACACAACTGTTGTAAACTGTTCATCAGAACGAAATCAAAGCACATGAAACTTGTTATAAACATAAAAATTAAACTTAATTAATTTAATTAATTTAATCGGATCATCGATAACGATTCATCAAATCTATCTTTTCTGTAGCCTCATCAATTAATACTTCTAACTCAATTAGTCTAAAATCTATCTTAACTAGCATTTT
>ERZ724520.1719-NODE-1719-length-10702-cov-5.869916_pt1 | contig 10702 bp, 12 predicted proteins | sample MGYA00376053_ERZ724520 | MGnify/ENA primary metagenome ERZ724520 (study PRJEB28724, sample SAMN07190886) | activated sludge metagenome | isolation source: activated sludge of sewage treatment plant in Hong Hong | place: USA: Christiansburg, Virginia | collected... | reverse complement strand
GTTTTCACGCTTTAGAAACTTTTGGATACGGAAAAACTTGGGAAGAAAAGAAAATTCAAGAAATTCTAAACAAAGAAAACAATCAAAATACAAAATGGAAATAGTCATGGAAAATACTGTTAGTACCTCGACTGTAGCGCAAATGGCAAAAGATAGGGTTCGTCAATTAAAAGGGTTCTATTGTCATTTACTCGTCTTTACAATTGGCGTTGTGGTTTATATTTCGAAATCGTATTTCGGCGCACCAATTAATTTTCCGCCTATTAGTTATGTGAATTTTACATTTATGGCAATTTGGACCTTAATCATCACGATTGATGGATTACGGTTGCTCGTTAAAGAAAAACTATCAGGCTCACAATGGGAAAAAAGAAAGATCAATCAAATAATCGAACAAGAAAAAGCATCAAAAAATATATTGGAATAATGGAAAAGAATACAGATTACGAAAGATATCAAAAAGCCAAAAAGCAAGTCGATGAAATCAAAGGATTTTACAGTCATTTAACGGCTTACATTTTAGTGATGGTCGTGTTGATTTATGTCAATTTAAAATACACGCCTGAATATTTATGGTTTTTTTGGACATTGTTAGGCTGGGGAATAGGTGTGTTTTCTCATGCTTTAAAAGTTTTCAATTGGTTTCCGTTTCTCAATAAAGAATGGGAAGAACGAAAAATCAAAGCGTTTATGGAAGAAGAAAAAAATAAAACCAAATTCGAATAATCATGGAAAATCTAGATGAAATCCGTTACCAAGAAGCACTAAAAAGAGTCAATAAAATCAAAGGCTTTTACACACATTTGATAGTCTATATCGTCATCAATGCCATGATTGTGATTGTCAATGTTCAAAATCTAAAACCTGGTGAAAATTATTTCCAATGGCATAATTTCTTTACCTTGGGTTTCTGGGGAATTGGATTATTAGCCCATGCGGCTTCTGTTTTTTTACCGTCGGTGTTGTTGGGAAAAGAATGGGAAGAAAAAAAGATTAAGCAATTGATGGAGCAGGAAAAAAACAAATGGGAATAATAGCTCAAATAACAAAAGTATAAACGCATGAACATCATCATCATCGAAGACGAAAAGCCAGCCGCAAGGTTGTTACAACGCAAAGTAGAAAAACTCGGATTACAAGTCAATACACTTTTGCATTCCGTTGAAGAATCAATCGATTGGTTTCAAAACAACGCACATCCGGATTTGATTTTTTTAGATATTCAGCTTTCAGACGGTTTGTCGTTTGAGATTTTTGAAAGTATCGATATCAATAGCGCTGTAATCTTCACAACTGCCTACGATGAATATGCCTTACGCGCTTTCAAGCTTAATAGCATCGATTATCTTTTAAAACCCATCGATGAAGACGATTTAGAAATAGCCGTCAATAAGTTTAAAGCCAGAAATAGTAACGCTTCAAATTTGTCATTAGACTTTGAGATGATCAAAAAAATGCTTGTCAATCCTGTTGACAGGGTTTTTAAGAAACGATTTACCATCAAAGTAGGGCAACAGTTAAAAATGATTACCATTGATGAAATTGAGTGTTTCTACAGCGAGAACAAAGGAACATACTTGCATACTTTCGACAACAGAAATTATCTTTTGGATGTCACTTTAGAACAATTGGAAAATGAACTCGACCCACAAAACTTCTATCGCGTGAGCCGTAAGTTTATCATTCCGATGAAAGCTATCAAAGAAATCCAAATTTACAGCAACTCAAGATTGAAAGTAATTTTGCCCACTTACAAAGAAGATGAAGTCATCGTGAGCCGCGAAAAAGTAGCAGAATTCAAATCGTGGATTGGGTAAATAAACCACCTAAAAGCATAATTTTTTAGGTTTCAGAACTTCGCGTCTTCGCGTCTTTGCGTGATAAAAATACATTACATGAAGTAAAAAAAACGCTCGCAAAGACGCAAAGTCGCAAAAATAATTCAAGTTAAATTATGTAATTTTCCCGTTGCATTTATTTGATCAATGAAATAATGTAATCCTACATAAATACCTCGTTTTTAATTTTTTAAAAAACCAGTATAGATTATCTCTATTGCAGTTTTTCGACACTAAAAGCGGTTTTTCGAATGCCAATTAAAACAAAAATAAAACCGGTATATCCAATAAAGAAAGGAACAATATATTCAATCAATTGCAAGGGCAACATCACGGCAATAATCAACAATTGAAATCCCAATCCGTAAACCGAAAGTAAAGTCATAAACCAATTAGGAAAGGTTTTTACTTTGTAAGCATTCGGATCTAAAAAATGAATAATATGGTCAAAAGCACCGTATACCAAAAGATAAATTCCAAATAAAATATTCACAGATCTTTGGGTTTCTCCAGGCAAAGCTCTAGGTGTTTTGTGCTCGAAAACCTTACTGGTGCTATCGCCGCCAACCGATTTGTTTCTCAAAATCACATAATAATAGTTGTAAAGTGTTCCTTGTAACTGAATACCAATAAAAGCTAGTAAAGTCAATACAAGTGTGACATCAGAAACATAACATATCGCCATCAAAAAGAGAAAGTTTAATAAAATATCAAACACGCTGTCTAAATACCGCCCAAAATACGAAGGTGTTTTTTTGAGTCGCGCCAATTCGCCGTCAGCAGCATCTATCGCCGATTTTAAAACAATAAAAAATCCAGCCAAAAGATATTGGTGTTCGATAATACAATAGATTGCAAGCAAGCCTGAAATTCCAAAAAGTAACGTTAAGTGAACTGGAGTAAAGCGTGTGTTTTTTAATTGATTAGCTAAAAATTTTCCAAAGAATCTTCCGTAATCTGATAAGTCAAGAAATCGATCTTGAACTGCGAGTTTCGACATGTTAAGTTGTTCAAAAGCACTGCGACAATATAGTCTGTTTTATTTGGATAAGCGGTGTAAAGTAAACGTCATGGTAGCCAATAAAAAGAAAGCTACAACTTGATGAATCAACCCAAGCCACAACGGAACGCCATATAGCAAAGTCAATACGCCCAACGTGAATTGCAACAAGACCACCAAAACCAAAGTGTTTAAACCCATTTTTTGTTGGGTCGAAAGTGTGAATTTCTGAGCTTTATAATATAGCAATACCATCAAGCCAACGACAACATAAGCTAAACTTCGGTGCACAAACTGAACGCCGCTTTTACCTTCTGTCAATCGCAACAACCAAGAATCTTTTTCCAGCAAAACGCTATCGTGTAAAAATTGTCCATCGCTCATCAAAGGCCAGTGATTGTGTATCAAACCTGCGTTCAATCCGGCTACAAATCCACCGTAAACAATTTGAATCAATAAGAAAACCAATGCAATTCGAGCCCATTTTCGCAAAGGCAATAGCGCTTCGTTTCGTTCTGGATAAATCAAATCCAAAGCCACCCACAAAGTGTAGGCAAAGGTTAAAAAGGCAAAAGTGAGGTGCAACGACAAACGAAAATGACTCACATCCGGATTGTCAACCAAACCGCTTTTCACCATAAACCATCCGAAAAAACCTTGCAAAGCGCCCATGCCTAGAAGAATGTAGCACTTGCTGAGCGTTGCTTTATCAATCTTTTTCTTGATTAAAAAGTACACAAACGGAATGATAAAAACCAATCCAATCACACGTCCAATAAAACGGTGAAACCATTCCCAGAAATAAATGAATTTATAATCCGATAGCGTAAAATCGTTGTGAATATTAATCTTCTGATATTCCGGGAACTTCTTGTATTGCTCAAAAGTTTCTTGCCATTTCGTTTCTGTGAGTGGCGGAAAAGTATCAGTCACCAAATGCCAATCGGTCATCGATAACCCAGAATTCGTCAGTCGCGTAATACCACCAACTACCACCATAATAAAAACCAAAACGCAGCCCGAAAGCAGCCAAATAATCACCGATTTGTTTTCTTTTTTCATTTTTCTTAGAAGCTTAATCCCGCTATACACTATTATTCCCGATTAAGAAAAGCTACGGCTAAAGCCTTGTTTTCTAAAAATCTGGAGATAACCGCTGCTATCGGGGCTAGGGCACTTGATTAATTTTGCAAATTTATTTTAAATCGAAACAATTTCTTTCTCAACAATCGTTAATCTTCAATCCTAATTTTTGGGCCTTGTTTAGCATAAACGCATACGCTGCATCGTAATCATTAGCGATTTCACCTTCCAAAATGGCTTCTTTGATGGCTTCTTTCAAAACACCAATTTCCCGCGAAGGTTTCAAATTAAAGAGTTCCATGATTTCTTCACCAGTAATGGGCGGTTGAAAATTGCGGACGTGATCGCGTTCTTCTACTTCAATAATCTTCTTGCGAACCAACTCAAAATTATGATGGTACTTCTTAAATTTCGCTGGATTTTTGGTTGTAATATCTGCAGCACACAAAGTCATCAAACTGTCAACATCTTCGCCAGCATCAAACACCAAGCGACGCACGGCAGAATCGGTTACCAAATCTTGTGATAAAACAATTGGTCTTGAACTCATCACCACCATTTTCTGCACAAATTTCATTTTATGATTCAACGGCATGTGCAAACGCTCAAAGATCTTTTTGACCATTTTTCCGCCTAAAAATTCATGTCCATGAAACGTCCAGCCTTGTTTTTTGTTGAAACGTTTGGTAGGTGCTTTGCCAATGTCGTGTAGCAATGCCGCCCAACGCAACCATACATCATCGGTATTCTTGCAAATATTGTCAACCACTTCAAGTGTATGGTAAAAATTGTTCTTGTGGGTTTGCCCTTCAATTTCTTCAACTTGGTTCAAAGCGGTCAATTCCGGAAGAATAATCGGTAACAATCCTGTTTTATACAACAATAAAAAGCCAATAGAAGGTGTTTCTGTAGCTAAAATTTTATTCAATTCATCTACAATACGCTCGCCCGAAATAATCCCGATACGGTCTTTATTTTGTGTTATAGATTGTAATGAAGTGTCTTCAATGTCAAACCCGAGTTGGTTCGCAAATCGCACCGCACGCAACATCCGCAAAGGATCATCTGAAAAAGTAATATCTGGATTTAATGGTGTTTTAATGGTTCTATTTTCGATGTCTTTTAAGCCATTAAAAGGATCAAGTAAATCGCCATAAGTTTTTGAATTTAAAGATAATGCTAATGCATTTATAGTAAAATCCCGACGGTTTTGATCGTCTTCCAAAGTGCCATTTTCAACGACTGGATTTCGGCTTTCGAACTGATAGCTTTCTTTTCGTGCGCCTACAAATTCGATTTCCGTATCTTCAAAACGAAGCATGGCCGTACCGTAATTTTTGAAGACTTGTACTTTGGGTTTGTTCGGAAGCAAGTCGGCTACTTTTAGCGCCAATTCGATACCACTGCCCACCGCCACAATGTCGATGTCTTTTTTGAAATCACGTTGCAAAATCAAATCGCGCACAAAACCACCAATGACATAACTTTCGATGTTAAGTTCCTGTGAGGCTTTAGAGATTATTGCAAATATTTTATTGTTTAATGCTGATTTGTAATTCATTTTTATATACCGCAGATGCGCAGATTTTTATTTTTTCGAGTTGCAATTTGCTTCAACGATCAGTAAGGTTGTTCAGATTGACAAAATGCTAGCTTATTTCGTTTTAAACTTTGCGTCTTTGCGCCTCTGCGAGAGATTTTTTTTCACGCAAAGTCGCGAAGGCGCGGAGGGTTTTAATATTTATTAAATTATTTCCGAATCACTTTCACCTGCGAGTCATTCGTCAACTTAATGATTGTTGATGGTTTTCCGCCTACTTTTTCGCGATTCAAATTTACAACATAGTCCACGCCATTGATGATTTCTGGACTTATTTCTTTAAAAGAAATGGGTGTAGGTTGCCCAGATATATTCGCAGAGGTCGACACCAAAGGTTTTTTCATGCGCTCCATTAGTTTAAAACAAAACGGATCTTTTACGATACGTATGCCTAAAGTTTTGTCGACAGCAATCAAATTCGGCGCAACATTTCTCGGGTTGTCTAAAATTAAAGTCGTTGGTTTTTCAGATAAATCAATGATTTGCCAAGCCACTTCTGGAATTTCTTTAAACACATTGTACATCATTTTTTCGCCACTCATCAAACAAATCATACTCTGTGTTTCGGCTCTTTGTTTGAGTTTGTATATTTTAGCCACCGCATCCGCATTCGTAGCATCGCAGCCAATACCCCAAACCGTATCGGTAGGATAGAGAATGATACCGCCGTTTTTGATGACTTCCTGTGCGTTGTGAACTTCAGAATTGATATCCATGGAATTAAATTTTGCTGCAAAGATATTTATTTGAAAGCAAAAAGTGTCGAATTAAGATTCTCAAAAGAATTTACTTTTAAGTATATTTGTTTTCAAATAAGTACCACAGTAATCACTATTTCCAATTGATGAATCATTTAGATACGATTAAAAATCAAACCATTCTGCTTCAGACTTCTAACCATCCGACACCACATTTGGAAACGGAATTAGAAATTATGGAGCGTTTACTTCAACAAGGGAATACGATTTATTTATGTTTTGATGCTCAGTATAGTTTTAATATAATCTAAAATTTCTAATAATGAATTTACTTCAAAAAGCAAAAAATTATGTATCAGTTGAGATTAAAGCTTTTAAATGTAGAAATAAATTAAAGTCTAAAAAATTATTTAAAATTGTTTTAAAATCTGGAAATCTTAAGAATATTCATGAAGGTAAAAGAATTTATATTTTAGGTACTGGGCCTTCAATAAAGTCACAAAATCTAATTCCACTCAATAAAGAAATTACTATTGCATTAAATGAGTTCTATTTACATAGCGATATTGATAAAATAAGACCTACTTATTATTTATTCACAGGATATGCTAATCATACTGATACAATAAAATATGATGTAGCTGTAAATTGGTATCGGAATTTTGAGAAATGTATAAAAAGAAATAATGGGATATCTTTACTTACTATTGATGATTATGATTTTTTAAAAAATAATAATTTATTTCAGGATATGAATATGGAAAAATATTTTTTGAACTATGTGGTAAGTTCAAAAAAGGTTAATCGATATAAATTTAAGAAATCTTATTTGAATTTATTTGGAGACAATGCAGCAATCAATGCAATTGGGATAGCGATGTATATGGGTGCTAAAGAGATATGCTTGTTAGGATTGGATCATGATTGGATTTTAACATTTAAAGATAAAAAGCAAAATCACTTTTATGATGATTCTGATAGCCTCGTTTATAAAGACCATTCCAGTTACTTTAAACGCATTACACTAATGGATAATCTTCTCCTTTACATCAAAATTTTCGGACATTACGAGGCGCTAGAAAAGTATGCAAGAAAATATAATATTGACATATTCAATTTAACTAATGGAGGTTTATTAGATGTATTCAGAACTAAAAACTTCGAGAAACATCTCAACGAAACACAAAATCAGGAAATTAAATCATGAAAAAAATCCATGTCGGTTTCTTGCTATCCTATGATTATGAATTGTTAAAACATTCATTGCCGCCGGTATATGCGGAATCAGACCGTATTTTTTTAGGGCGCGACAAAGAATTGCGAACCTGGAAAGGGCAAAATTTTACAATTGACCCTAAGTTTTATGAATGGTTAACCGCTTTTGATGTCGACCATAAAATTGAAATCTACGAAGATGATTTTTACGTTCCTGAAATGTCAACGATTCAAAATGATACGCGAGAACGTACGATGTTGTCAGAAAAAATGGGCATTGGCAATTGGCTGATTCAAGTGGATTCGGATGAATATTTTATCGATTTCAAAAAGTTTATTACCGATTTAAGACAGTACGATTCGTATTTAGATCATCCAGAGAAAAACAAAATTCAGATTTTTGCCTTTTGGTTGATTATTTACAAGTACACAGAAAACGGAATTCTCTACATCGATAAACCACAAAAAGCCGTATTTGCCACGAATTATCCAAATTACACGCAAGCGAGAAGAACTAGCGAACGTGCGATTTATTTAGATAGCATCGTATTGCATGAATCGGTTGCGAGAAGCGAATCTGAATTGCGTTTTAAACTTGAAAACTGGGGACATAATATTGATATCAATCCCGATTTCCTCAACAAATGGATTTCGGTTGATGAAAACAACTATCAATCAATGACTGATTTTTATTATATAGAGCCTGAGCGATGGAAAAAATTGAGTTATTTTCCGACTAAAAAGATTGAAGAAATCAAAAACCATGTTTCTAGTTCACAGAATTTAAAGATTACAAAAATCTTTTTGATGCTCAAAAACTTCGGGCAATGGTTTAAATTTTTGTTTAAGTAAAAAATTCACTAGTGTAATTATTTTTTTACTACATTGAGCCATAGAAGTCAATAAAGACATTTCATTTTTCTAAGTAAATCATAGCTAGGTGTAGCCAATAATTGGTTTGTTTAAACCTTTTTTTGTGTGTGGTTTATTGTTGTGTTTTTGTTTATTTAATAGTGCATAACAAGATTTATGTATATTATTTCTTTAATTTATAAAACCGATTCATTGCCTTCATTTCCTTAGCGACCAAATCATAATTGATATGCGCATCATCAAGTGTTTTGAGTTGTTGATCCGTAACATCAAAAAGCCCAGACGGGTAAATATTCGTAATCTGTTTCTTTTCAATAATAGCATAGCGTTGGTTGTAACCACAAATGAAGCTTGTTCGTGTAATCGGATCATACAAATCATGTCCGAAACTATAATCAGCCGCGTCGGTTTTTACACCCAAATAATGTTGCATGACCGTCGGAGCAATATCATAATGTAAAGTTTGTTGGGCGTAGGTTTTTGGGGGTTTTGAAGCATCGAAAACCATCATGGGAACATGAATTTGATAATCTGAAAAGTTTCCACCATGTTGCCAATAGCCTTTTTTGTTGTCGTTAAATTCTTGTCCGTGATCCGATGTAATCACGATGATGGTATTGTTTAAAACGCCTTTTTCTTCGAGTTGTTGGAGCACTTTTCCTATCAAACCATCAATAAAATGAAGCGAATTTTTATAGCGATTGATAAGCAAAGCTGGATCATAATCGTCGTCTAATTCGAGATAATTCACTTCAGACAATGAAGGTTTAACAGCCAATGGATAATCTTTTGGATAATCAAATCCGTGTGCCGCATCGTAGAATAGAAATCCGAAAAAGGGTTTTTGTTTGTCGAATTTATCGAAATTATTAAGCCAGATATCATTAATTTCTATATCGCGTTCCGAAGGTTTTTCGCCTTTAGAAAACAAACGCAAATTCGGAATGTTGGCAAACGCATTTCTGTTGAAAGGCGGATTTTCGAGATTCGAGCTACTCAAAATCTGCATTTGATAGTTTTGTTTTTGCAATTCAGTAGTGAGTACTGGAGCGATTTTTTGCCCTGTGAAAGTGTCGAAATACGTAGCCGGAATGCCATACATTAACGAAAAAACACCACCAGTGGTCATGTTAGAACCGCTCAAATGGTTGGTATAAACTTGACATCGCTTCGAGAATTCGTAAATGTTGGGTGTGATTTGCGCATTCATATAACCATTGCGCCAAGTATCAATCACCAAATAAAGAATATTTTTTTTGGATGGATTTTCGGAAACAATGGGTTGCAAAGGATATTGCACTGTATTGGCAGTTGTGGCGACTTGCATCTTTTCGTTTTGTCGCGCTTTTTCAAGGTCAACCAAACCGAGATTCATCATCAATTTATCGGCAGTCAACGGATAGAAAACGGGAAATACATTTTTGATTTGCGTCACAGGTCGAAAATAATTGGCATCCGACCAAGCATACACCAAATGGCTTGTCAACAAAAACAATACAAAGCCAATCAGTGTTATTTTTACTTTTAACTGTGACTTTTTCAGCAATACTTTTTTCGACAGATAAAAGAAAAAGAATTGTAATCCGAACAAAGCGATGATAAAAAGTACTGCAATTACAATGTTGGTAGTTGAAAACTGAAAGATATCGGACGACCGTTTTCCGAAAACCAATTTGAGAACAATAGGTGAGATGTGGTAGCGGAATTGCTCAAAAATAACCGCGTCGAGTTTGACTACCACAAGAATAAAAGTCGATAGGAATATATTGACACCTTGTGTTACTTTGCTTGATTTGGTCAGAAAGTAAACCAATAAACTCACCAGCAAAGGCAAGACTCCAATTAAAAAAAAGTGACTTGTAGTTGTGATTCCTAAGTATAGTTTTAGGAAAAAACCATCAATGTTTTCTAGAAATGAAGTGTATTGTAAAGCGATGAAGAGTAATAAAACCAAATTGAAAAGAAAAACCAAGTAAAGTTGTTTAACCAATGGCGTTGGAGATTGCTGCATAGTATTCTAAAATGTTTATGGCGATGGTTTGCTAATGCAAGGGAAGCTTTTTAAAATTTATAATGACTTTAATAACTTAACTGTCAGTTGTCTAGGTGTTAATTTAAATTTATGACGTATTAAATTAACATCAACTTGCAGTAAAAATAACGATTAAATTGGAAAAATATAATGCAATACCTACTTTTGTTACCAGATAAAAGTATTGATGCATTCAAAAATCCATTCCCAATTCCAAAGTTTTAAGCCAACACTAATCGGATATATTGAAAACTTCAATACATCGGGAACGCTTTTCGTAGACGGTGCTCGCAATAAAATCAAGCTCTTTGAATTGGGTGATAAAACCATCAATATCAAATCGTTTAAAGTCCCAAATTTAGT
>ERZ724520.1718-NODE-1718-length-10705-cov-7.031455_pt1 | contig 10705 bp, 8 predicted proteins | sample MGYA00376053_ERZ724520 | MGnify/ENA primary metagenome ERZ724520 (study PRJEB28724, sample SAMN07190886) | activated sludge metagenome | isolation source: activated sludge of sewage treatment plant in Hong Hong | place: USA: Christiansburg, Virginia | collected... | reverse complement strand
TTAAAAGCTCCCCCTCGCCCGACGGGGGCGAGGGGGCTGGGGGGAGTGGGGAGTCGAATTTTGGAAGTCGGGAGTCGATCAGCGCTAAGCAATAAACCGCTCAATCAACCCCGCCAAAACCTCCGGCTGGTCGTGGTGCATCATGTGCCCGGCATCCGGTATGAAACCGATCTCCACATTGGGCACGTGTTGGATGCGCTCGTGGTACTGCTTCAGTGTGAATTTGCCCTTCCACCACAGGTCCAGGCTGTTGTCGGATGCCTCCACGGCCAGCACCGGCATGTTCAGGCGACGGTACAGGGCCAGCACCTCTTCAGCCTGGTACAGGTGGGCGCTGATGATCTTGTGCGCGGGCTGGCCCAGAATGGTCCATTTGCCCTCGGCGTTTTCCTCGGCCCAGTGCCGCGCCAGCCAATCGGCCTTGTCCTGGCTCAGGCGGGGGTTGGTCTTCATCAGGCGGCGGGCGACGCCGCTCACGGCGTCATAGGCGCGCATGTCCAGCTCGCCACGGTGCAATTTTTTCAGCTCATCCATCCACTTGGCGTAACGTCCCGGCGCCATGTCGGGCGTGGTGGCCGGCAGGCCGAAACCTTCCAGGTTGATCAGGCGGCGTATGCGCTCGGGACGCACACCGCCGTATAACATCACAACATTGCCGCCCAGGCTGTGGCCGACCAGGTTGACCGGCTTGTCGGGCGAGTAGTGGTCCAACAAGAATTCAAGGTCTGCCATGTAGTCAGCAAACCAGAAGTTGTCCACACTGCCGGCGGAGGTCTTCCCATAGCCGCGCCAGTCCGGCGCGATGATGTAGTGGTCTTGCGCAAAGGCATCCACCACAAACTGGTAGCTGGCGGCGACATCCATCCAGCCATGCACCATCACCAATGGCGTCTTGTCGGGCGCGGGTTCGCCCCACACCTGAACGTGGTACTGCAGGTTGCGAATAGGGACAAACTCGCTGTGGGGTGTTCGTTTGACTTGGTACATTTGCTCCATCATACGGAGCCATTTCATGCCGGTCAGTCAAAGCAGTGACATATCTACCCCCCCCAGTCGCACACCGCCCGCGCTGTTCGGCGGCGTTCCCATGGCCTATGCCAATGTGCACCGAGACTTCACATGGGCGGTGCCCGAACGCTTCAACGTCGCACAGGTCTGTTGTGCGCGCTGGGCTGCGCGTTCCGAAACTGCAAAAAATATAGCAATACACGCCCACTTTACGGGGGCTAGCGATGTTTTTTATTCCTTTGCTCAGTTGCAGGAGCAGGCCAACCGGTTCTCCAACGTCCTGTCTGCCCAAGGGGTGATGCGCGGCGACCGGGTGGCCATTGTGATGCCCCAATGTTTTGAAACGGCGGTGGCCTATATGGCCGTGCTGCAAATGGGCGCTGTGGCCATGCCGCTTTCATTGCTGTTCGGCCCTGACGCACTGGAGTTTCGCCTGCAGGACAGCGAAGCGGTGCTGGCGATCGCCGATTTGACATCGCTGGCAGATCTGCAGTTGGCACGCAAACGCTGCCCCCTGCTTCGTACGGTGATCGGGGTCGGTGCTGCTGCAGCTGTCTTGGCGCAGGCAGACTGCGAATTCAACGAGTCCCTGGCGCAGTTCAGCACCCATTTCGTCCCAATCGACACCTTGGCGGATGACCCGGCTGTGCTAATTTACACCAGTGGAACCACCGGCAACCCCAAAGGTGCCTTGCTGGCACACCGTGCGCTGATCGGCAACCTGCCGGGTTTTGTGGCGAGCCAGAACTGGTTTGGTTTCGATCCTCACCCCGTGAGCATTCTTGGGGCAAAGCCCAGTCAGCGGGAGCTAGAAACGCGCAGCGTCTTCTGGAGTCCCGCTGACTGGGCCTGGACCGGCGGCCTCATGGACGCGCTGCTGCCCACGCTGTATTTCGGCCGCCCCATCGTCGCCTACAACGGGCGTTTCAATCCGCAAACCGCGCTGGAGTTGATGGGAACCTGCGGCGTAACCCACACCTTTCTGTTTCCCACGGCGCTCAAGGCCATGATGAAGGCCTACCCCGGCACCGCCAGACGCACGGTGCGCCAGCAGTTCGGTTTGAAGTTGCAGGCCATCATGAGTGCAGGCGAGGCGGTGGGTGACGCCGTTTTTTCCTATTGCGAGCTTCAGCTTGGCGTCAAGCCCAACGAGATGTTTGGCCAGACCGAAATCAACTACATCGTTGGCAATTGCAATGCACTGTGGCCTTCCAAACCCGGCAGCATGGGCATGGCTTACCCCGGCCACCAGGTGCGGGTGATTGACCACGAAGGTAATGAGTGTCCCGTTGGAGTGCCGGGTGATGTGGCGCTTAACCGATTTGACGTGCATGGACATCCGGATCCGATTTTTTTCCTGGGCTACTGGAAAAACGATGCCGCCACGCAAGCGAAGTTCACCGGGGACTGGTGCCGCACCGGTGACCAGGCGGTGCGCGACGCCGACGGTTACCTCTGGTACCAGGGGCGTTCCGACGACGTGTTCAAGGCCGCGGGTTACCGCATCGGCCCCGGCGAGATCGAGAACTGCCTGGTCAAACACGCGGCCGTGGCCAACGCGGCGGTGGTGCCAAAGCCCGACCCCGAGCGTGGTGCGGTGGTGAAGGCCTATGTTGTAATTGCTCCTGATTTGATAGCTGCTTGTGCAGGTGATACGGGGGCCGTGGCCCAATTGCACTTAAGACTTACGCAAGAACTGCAAACCCACGTAAAAGACCTGCTGGCACCCTACGAATACCCCAAGGAGATTGAGTTTGTCGACGCCCTGCCCATGACCACCACCGGCAAAGTGCAACGGCGCGTGTTGCGCCTGCAAGAAGAGGAGCGGGCGCGAGACCGCCAGTTGGGTGCGTGATGCAAGTGCCGACCCCTCGCCAGTTTCGGCCTTCGCTGCGCCAGGGCATACGCCTGTTGACGGCGTCGAAAATTGTCGCGTTCCCGTTGTTGCCAATGGGCGGTTTCTGGCTATTGCACGGCGTGGGGTTGGTGGTCTTCGCCGTGGTCAGCCTGGTTTTGCACCTCGCGCTGCAGGTATGGGAGACCAGCCTGCGCCGCCAGTTCATTCGGGAATCGGTTCTTCCACGCTTTATTGGGGCCAAGCTGCGCGCCCAATACCCGCAGCTGGGTCCCAGGGATGTGGAGCTGGTGATGCATGGCCTGCGCCAGTTCTTCATGGCGCATTTGCGTAGCGGGCGCAAATTTGTGGCCATGCCGTCCCAGGTGGTAGATACCGCCTGGCATGAATTTATTCTGCACACTCGTGCCTATGAGGATTGGTGCGGCGTCGCCTTTGGAAAACTGATGCACCACACACCCGCCGAGGTATTGGGCAAAGACCCCAAACGCAACGATGGTTTGCGCCGCACCTGGTATTGGGCCTGCATGGAGGAAAGCATCAACCCGCGCAAACCCAGACGCCTGCCGCTGCTGTTTGCACTGGACAAGAAGTTCGCTATTCCAGGCGGCTTCAGCTACGTGCCCGATTGCCGCGACATCAACCGCCAAAGCAGCTCGGGTGCCTATTGCGGCACCGACTTTGGCGGCAGCGAGGGCGGTGCCGCCGGGGATGCCGACGGTTTTGGCGGCAGCGAATCCACCAGTTCCAGCGACAGTGGTGGGGACAGCAGTAGCGATGGTGGTGGCGGGGGCTGTGGAGGCGGCGATTAAGCCCTTCGTTGCGCGAACTATGCCAAGAGAAGCGCCGGATCCACCATACAACGGTTGAGCAACACGCCCCAGTGCAGGTGGGGTCCAGTGGCACGCCCGGTGGCGCCAACGGCACCCAGGCGATCTCCGGTTTGCAGCACATCACCAACTTTGGCGTCGATGGCGCTCAAATGGCCCATCAGGCTGATGAGCCCACCACCGTGGTCCAGCCACACGGCGTTGCCGCTGTAGAAATAGTTGCCTGTATCAATGACCCGGCCCGGCAGCGGTGCCAATACGGCTGTGCCCAGTGGAGCAGCAATGTCCATACCGCTATGGGGGCTACGCGGCTGGCCGTTGAACACGCGGCGCAGACCAAAGGAGCTGGACCGCCTTCCTTGCACCGGGGCGCGCATGCGCAAGGGTGCGTTCGCCGCAGCTGCTGGCAGGGGTTCGCTGAATGTGGCGATCACGTTTGCAATATGCACACGTTCGCGGTCGGTGCGCGTTTTGTCGTCCTGCGACAAGTCCACCATGCCGGGCGCTACCTTCACTTTTTGCACCAGATACTGTTTGGGCAGAACCTTGAAGTCCACCGTCTGGCGACCGGTCGGCCGATGAACCGAGATGCTCGCGGGCCCCGTCGGTGTGGCCAAAGCGATGCCGACCAACGCCATCCATTCACCCGGGTCACCAACGACGAGCAACGGTACTTCTTGACCCTCGTCCAGAATGGTCGCCCGCGGCCGCGGCCCGGAGGCTCCCAGAGACAAGCGCGCAATGCCCCCTGGGACCGGGGAGTGGGCGGGCCAGGGGTCGAGAGCTGCGGCAGGTGAGGGGGCAAGGGCCGAGCTGACCGACGGCAGTGAGGCCAGTCCCAGAGCGGCGCCCGACAGCAACCATTGGCGGCGGTTTTGGGGTTCCAAGATCGAAGGTGAAGGGTGTTTGGGCTGGTGCAAAGTGGAAGTTTCGGGTTGTTTTTGAAATGGGGCCCGCGATGTTAGCCGGTTCTGTTGGTGCGACACCCCTGTGACAGCGGGTCACAGAGACGCTGGCTACACTGACACCATGAAAACCGTACCCCTTGGCCAAAGCAACCTGCACGTGACGCCCATCTGCCTGGGCACCATGACCTTTGGTGAGCAGGTGGATGAACCCACCGCCCACGCCATCATGGACCGCGCCGTGGAGTGCGGCATCAACTTCCTCGACACAGCCGAGATGTACGCCGTGCCGGCCCGCGCCGAGACCTTCAACGCCACTGAAAGAATCATGGGCAACTGGCTGGCCGCGCGTCCGGGTTTGCGCCAAAAGCTGGTCATCGCCACCAAGGTGGCCGGACCGTCGCGTGGCATGCCATGGGTGCGGGGTGGCAAGGGCGATCTGAACGCCGCTGACATCATCGCCGCCTGCGACGGTAGCCTGCAGCGGCTGAAGACCGATGTCATCGATCTCTACCAGTTGCACTGGCCCAATCGGTCGGTTCCCATGTTTGGCGGCCTGTATTACAAACCCGCCGATGACCAGGCCGTGACCAGCCTGCATGCACAACTGGAAGCTTTGGGCCAATTGGTCAAGGCCGGCAAGGTGCGCGCCGTGGGCTTGTCCAACGAAACGCCCTATGGTGTGCACGAAATGGTGCGCCTGGCCGAGCAACACGGGCTGCCGCGGATTGCGACGGTACAAAACGTCTACAACCTGATCAGCCGGGGTCTGGAAAACGCTTTGGACGAGACCCTGCACCGGCTGGACGTGTCACTGCTGGCCTATTCACCGCTGGCATTCGGTTTGTTGACCGGCAAATACGACGCGGGCGGCACGGTGGGTCCCGATGCACCCCAAGAGGCGCGTATCGCCAAATTTGAGACCATCCGCAAACAACGCTGGGGCCGCCCGCAGTCTCTGACCGCCGCCAGGCGCTACAACGCGCTGGCGCAATCGGTGGGTCTGACACCGACGCAGATGGCGTTGGCGTTTTGCTACACCAAATGGCAGGTGGCCAGCACCATCATTGGTGTGACTTCACTGGCCCAACTGGATCAGGACATCGATGCGTTTGGCACCATGCTGACGCCCGAGACATTGGCAGCGATTGATGCCATTCGGCTGGAGCTGCGCGACCCTGCGTATTAGGTCTGGGGGTGTTCCGGGGCGGTGGCGGTTTGCAGGAAGTGTGCGTGAAATCGGGAAAGTTGGTGCGTCGCCTGTAGACGCATTGCGGTAGTAGAGATTTGCGATTTGCCCGCTCCAAAGCGGTCTGTCAATCCCTCATCCTGGGTCAGCTCTACGGAAGCGTAATTTATCTCAGGGAACACCTCCAGTTGACAATGTACTGACATTGGTGAAGGGGCTACTAGGGATGAGCCAGTCGTACATTGTGTCAAACTTGCGGATCGTTCAAAACGTCAATTTGGCCTTTAAGTTCCCTGATCGAGAATGCAAGTGGCCGCGGCTTCAACGCCCTTTAGGGGAATCGCCCTCGGGTCTAAATGTCGGGTGATAGAATTTTTTTGGAACAAGATAGTTGGCGCTATTGCCTACAAACCACCCAGCGGTGGCCAGGGACTTTTTATGGACCCCGCTGTTTGCGGCATCTCCTTCAGAGGTGAGGATGAACAGGGAGCAGAAATGACTGAAACAGCGCCTGGCAATACCCAGCTGCCTGGGGGAACAACAGATCACCCAGTGCAAACAAATCCACAAATCTCTGCGCCACTAGGAACGCAGTGGTCACTTTCCCAGGCTCAACTAGGTAGTGCCGCGACGGCGCTCACCAGCCTACTACTGGGATGCGGTGGCGCAGCAGATGACGAAGTCGATCCATCGCTATTACAAACCGATCGTGCTAAGGACCAACCACAATGGCTGCGTTCAGCTGCCACACGTAGTACCACCGCTCCAGGACTATCCCGAATACCCACTGCGGACCAATTGTTCGTATGGGCCCAGACCGGGTTTGCAGACTTCTTTCCAGGAAACCCGACCACGGAGTCCATTCCAGGTGTCGTGTTTCGACGGTACAGCTCGGGCCATTTGCTCGGAGTACGCGGGACCGACGTTTTAGTGCTTGGACCTGCCACGGGAGGACAGGTACTGAGACTGGGATCTTTGGCCGATTTTCCATTAGCAGCCCGATCGGGGTTCTCACCCAGCAAATCCAGTGATGCCGCACGGTTCTTGCAGATGGCATCGCTTTCATCATTGCCAGTCGACATCGATGCCGTGATGGCCATCGGTTACGACGAATGGCTATTGCAAATGATGAATAGAACCACCGAGCCAACAGTCGTTTCCTGGATGGTTGATCAGGGATATTCCCAGATGCAGACTCAAACACGCCACTATGTTGGTAGTGATGTTGGTGACGTCGCAATCAGTCGGCAAATCTTGCTCAGTGCCAATCCGGTGCGCATGCGGGTCGCACTTGCGCTGAGCGAGTACTTCTGCCCCAATTCCGATCCGATGGGCTGGTATATCAATTTTGGTGCTGCCTATTTCTGGGATTTGCTTGTCGGCCATGCATTCGGAAACTTTCGGGATCTGCTGGAAGCAGTGACCCTCAGCCCCTTGATGGGCGAATGTCTGAATATGAACGATAGCCGCCGTGCTGACACCACTGGCCGTGTTCCCGACGAGAACTATGCAAGAGAAATCATGCAGTTGTTCACAATCGGATTGCTTCAGCTTAATCTGGACGGCACACCGGTACTCGGTGGCGATGGGCGTCAAGTGGAGACGTACACAAATGCCGACGTCAATGGGTTGGCGCATGTCTTCACTGGCTGGGAAGACGACTATCGTCCCACGCGCCTCGTGGTGATTCCAGAAGACCCAACAACATCCAATGGACGGGCAAGCCACGAATTCGCCGTAGTGCCAATGCGGCACTTCCCGCAACACCACTCTCCTGAGGAAAAGCGCTTCTTGAGCGCGACCATTGCAGCGAACACTGATGGACCGACTTCGCTGCGCGTCGCCTTGGACACGTTGTTCCAACACCCGAACGTTGGACCCTTTTTCTGCAAGCAGATGATTCAACGCTTGGTAACTAGTAACCCTTCCCCAGCGTACGTAGCCAGAATCGCCGCAAAGTTCAATAACAACGGTGCTGGTGTGCGCGGCGACTTAGGGGCAGTCTTTTCAGAGATATTGCTGGATCCCGACGCTTTAAATCCTGCCAATCGCGAACAATCTTCCTTCGGGAAACTCCGGGAGCCCATGCTGCGGTTTTATCAGTGGGCCAGAACTTGCGCCACAGAGACGACGCGAGCTAAATGGGGTGTGAGGCTAAGGATGGGAAATGGCGCCTTCGGCCTGGGGCAACTGCCCTTGCGTTCGCCAACAGTTTTCAACTTTTTTCGTCCTGGTTACACCCCGCCCTCGAGCAACCTTGGCGGGCGTGGTTTGAGTGCCCCTGAATTTCAGATAACTACAGACACCACGGTCTGTGGCTATGGCAACACAATGGAATCACTCATCCGAAAGGGCTTTGAATCGTTTGTCAACGAAGATGTGTATGCCACTGGGATTTACCAGGATCCCCCCAAACGCTACGATCAAGCCGATTTTTCTGAAATGATGCCTCTGGCCGATCAGCCTGATCGGCTGCTCGATTACCTCAATCTGGTTTTGTGTGCTGGCCGGTTGGGTACGCTCAGTCGCAGCATCATCCGCCAGGCGGTCCTTGAAATAACCGCTCTGACACCTGATGATCAACGGGTCTATCCCGGCATAACCCTGCAACAGAAAAAAGTCCACTTGGCTGTGTTTATGGTCATGATTAGTCCGGACTACGTCGTCCAAAAATAATCATCTAGGGAGAGTCAAAGATGCCACACCATGGAAACTGGACGCGACGCGCCTTCTTGGAGCGAGCTGGGCTGTTGGGAACAGCCACGTCTGCGCTACCTTGGGCGCTGCAATTGGCCGCGATGGGCGATGCAGCTGCGTTTTCCGCCACCGATTACAAGGCTCTTGTTTGCGTCTTCATGGCTGGCGGCAATGACTCAGCAAATACCATAGTGCCTTATGATTTAGGCAACTACGACCAATACCATCGCATTCGTGGTGGCGGTCCGGGCCGATCTGCTGGGGGCGTGGCCTTGGGGCATAGCGACTTGAGTGCAACAGTTCTGACACCTACAAGTCGACGCGCAGACGGTTTGGAGTTTGCTCTACACCCGCGGATGACCCAACTACGCAATGTATTTGACCAAGGCCATGCCTCGGTCCTTTTTAATGTCGGGCCTTTGGTGGTTCCCACCACCCGCACACAGTACCAGCAAGGTGCTGTTCCATTGCCTCCCAAGCTGTTCTCTCACAACGATCAGCAGTCCATTTGGCAATCCGAGTCAGCAGAAGGTAGCACGATAGGCTGGGGTGGGCGAATTGCTGACATGGCCTTGGCGTCCAACAGCAAAGCCCACTTCACCTGCATTTCTACCATGGGTAATGCCGTCTTTCTAGCTGGCCAACAGGCCGCGCAGTACCAAATCACGCCCAATGGCGCGATACCCCTGCTTGCCTTTAAATATGGGACGTTCTTCAACATCGCTGCGCGTGACCAAATTCGAGCGTTGTTAGGTCAGACGAAAGTGGATCCGTTTGAAGCTGACTATTTGCGAACCATCAACCGAGCCATTAACTACGAAGGCGAGATTGAAGCGGCTCTGAATGGCAATTTCTTGAACACACCTTTTCCGGCTGGTACGGCGCAGAGCTTGGGTGCGCAGCTGCAGATCGTGGCTCGTCTAATTAAAGCGCGTCAAGCATTAGGCGTAAAACGACAGGTCTTCTTTGTTCAACGCGGCGGCTTTGATCTTCATTCCTCGCTAGCCAGTCAACAGCCTAATCAATTGCAAGACGTGAGCGACGCCCTAGCTGCCTTCTACGCCGCCACTGTTGAATTGGGTGTTGCCCAGAGCGTGACGGCATTCACTGCCAGCGACTTCGGCCGCACATTAACGTACAACGGTGATGGAACGGATCACGGTTGGGGTGCACATCACTTTGTGGTTGGCGGTGCGATAAAGGGCGGCAAGTTCCTCGGGACGCCGCCGCCAATTAGTGTTGGCGACACTACCGCACCCGACGATCAATGGCATGTAGGGCAGGGAAGATGGTTGCCAACGACATCTCTAGCTCAATTCGGTGGCTCATTGGCCCGATGGTTTGGAGCAACTGAAGACGAGGCATTGGCGATCTTTCCGAACCTGGTAAATTTCGGAGGGGATGGTTACCCGAGGGACTTAGGTATGTTTTCCTGACGTGAACCGATTGGGATTTCCAAATCGCGATCCTGGCCCCAAGCAATAAATTGATCCTGATGACGCGATGTTTACTGGCAGAACCCCCACCGTTTCCTCCGACTGAGATGGTCAATCGACTTTTGGGCACTTTCGACTAAGAGGTCCGCATGTCGCACGCCTCGCGGTCGTTAGCCAGGAAATCAATGGTCCTATGGATGACCCGCGGGCGGCGAATCGTAAGCGGATTGATCCAGATGATGCGATTTTCGCTGACTGTTCCAAATCAGTTTGTCTTGCAGGCGCCCACTTCAGTCGAGTCTCTGAGAGTGCGGACATGGCGAACAGGTCAAAACCCGGGGTCTAATCTGCCGTTGATCTGCGTAGGGGGCACACCTACGCCAGCATCTTGACCGACATTGACCGCTCGCGGGTACTGGATCTGGTGCCAGAGCGAAAGCTTGAAGCGGCCATTGGTTTGTTGGAAACGCTCACGCCAACACAACGGCTGTCGGTCAAGGCGGTGGCCATGGATATGTGGCCGGCATACATGAGTGCCACCAGACAATGCATGCCGCAGGCCGACATCGTGCACGACAAGTTTCATGTCTCCAAGTACCTCGGCGAAGCAGTGGATGCGGTTCGACGCCAGGAGCACCGCAAGTTGTCCCAAGCAGGCTCGTCGCCATTGACGGGCAGCAAGTGGGCTTGGCTGAAAAAGTATCCGGACGGGCGCAGCGCTGAAGCCATCTCGTTTCGCGCCCTGAACCAGCTCAATCTGAAAACCAGCAGAGCCTGGTGCATCA
>ERZ724520.1717-NODE-1717-length-10717-cov-5.206153_pt1 | contig 10717 bp, 10 predicted proteins | sample MGYA00376053_ERZ724520 | MGnify/ENA primary metagenome ERZ724520 (study PRJEB28724, sample SAMN07190886) | activated sludge metagenome | isolation source: activated sludge of sewage treatment plant in Hong Hong | place: USA: Christiansburg, Virginia | collected... | reverse complement strand
GACTTGAGAGTGTCTTCGATACGGTCCAGCTCGCGGCAGATCTCCAACACCTCTCCGTTCTACTTCTACAACTGAGTAACACCAACAGTACCTGTTTGTCGATCGTCTTCAGCTTCTACAAAATTATGTCGATATCGTTCTCCAGCTTGCGGTTGCGGTCCCAGAACTGCTCCGACCGCTAGCCCTCGTCGCTCTTCGGGCCTTTAACTTATGGAATGGTCTAAACGATCCGGCCCAGCATGCGGATCGCAGTGCGTGGGTTTTGGCAGAAGCTGGTGATCTTGAGGAGATCTTCGTCGTTGAGCAGTTCGGGGGTGAGGTCGGGGTTGGCTCGTACTCGGGCTAGTTTGTCCTATGCGTCGTCCAGGATCTGTTTTTTCTTGAGGTTCATCAGGTTCTTGCGTCTGCCGAGGAGGGCGATCATATCTTCAACTGCATAGACCGGGGTGTACGGTTCCTGTCGAGCTCGACGTTGAGTTAGGCGATGGAGTAGCTGCTGGGGTAGTCCTCGTTCTTGCGGCGGAGCAGGTAGTCGGGACTGTCCTGGATGTCGCGAGGCGGTTGGTTGGAGTAGGGTTCGGTGGGCAGATCAGTGTAAGTTTTGAGGGAGACTGAGTGTGTGGGGAGGTACATTTGTTGGGTAAGTCGTTGGTGAGTGCGTTTTCGCTGAGAGGCATCATGGGGCGGTTGGGCTTTCGTAGGTTGGTCATGGCAGTTATTATCAATTTTGAATGGGAAATAATTAAAATGGGTTAGAAATTGCGGTAAAAAAATATAGTCTCTATTTAAAATTAGAGGGGCTACTGGGAGGGCGGATAGGATGAATATTTCTGTTTAAATTTTTTAGACGATTTAGCCGTTTATTGGAAGGCTATAGTATTTGTTGATTATTAATCTTTATAAATTATTTAGATTTTAATAAGGGGGGCACTAAAGGTACTTACTGGTTATGCCGCAGGGGCCATAAATAAAAATATACCCATCAACGCCGAATAGGAGTTGGGGAGGGGAGGTTAAATGGCTATTTTTAAACGAAAAAGGATAACGGATTCAGTTAAAGTTGGGAAGTTCTGATATTTTTAGTTTTGCTATTTGTGAGACAGGTGCGAGTTTGGTTTGGAAAGTATGATAATTTGGATGATTCAGTTTTTAATATAATATAGTCCCGAAAGAATATGAATTTTATTTTGTGATATAGTAATGGTGGAAATCAAAACATCATGATGTAAGGCGTTTGATAGTAGACCAGCAGCAGGGGTAGCTGCTCGGGCGCCTTTGGAACTTAATTTTATTCTACGCTTTTTTCATTCGAGGGAAAGGAAAGATTATCTCCCTCATCTGATTCAGAAAGCGATGGTTACTCCTGAAGGGCGGGTTCTTTTAATTTTTTTATTAATATTTTGCCTGTTTTTCGATACTTGCTGAGAATCACTTTCGCAGTCGGTAATTTGATTCTGACTCTCCTGGCTGCTTGTCCGATCATTAAGTGTTATCTCTATACTAATTCTATTAATTTTAAACGTTTCTGCATAAGGTGGGTATTACCTAGTAAGATATTTTTGAATAGTGTTTTTTTCTTTTGAATAAAGCCATCAATTAATATAATATAATTATGCGCAACCAAAACTAGTTTATTCATTCATTACTTCGCACTGGATTGTTTCCTTTTCTTTTCTTTGTTTGAAGCGATTCACAGATTTTCAAATTATTTGCTTACCTATTCCCTGATTTTAATTTAAGTTGTTCTTAAAGATGATATCACAATGCGTCCACTCCTAATTTTAAGATAAAGGGTGATTGCAGTTCATCAAATATTCATGCCATACTTAAATTCATCTCTTTATTATTTAGTTTGTTTCTTAACTTTTATTCTCCTAAACATTAGTATTTCTGAAATTCAGCCAAAAATTATTAAAATTCTCAAAAATCAGGGATTCTCAAATGACAATCGGTTATTTTCCATTTCAAATTTAACTAACGCCCAAAATATAGATTTTTTATTATGAAAGCAACCATTTATATTACTTATAACTTTTATTTCTAAAATGTCTATTTTACGATAACAGAGGAGACTCTACTTAAAAATTGATGGTGGCTTCCTTCTGAAGCATCATTCACGAAAAATAAATTGATTCAAATACTTCATTAAATTTTGACAAAATATTATATCGAATAATTCTTATTTTACACTTCCAATTTTCTCATCAAGCAACAACTTTCCTCAAAGATAGCGGTTGTCACAGCTCCGATAATGGCTGTTCTAACTCAATCCAAGCTCTTTGACTTAAGATTTATTTGCTGGTCTAATTTTCTAGAAGAACAGTTTAAGATGTTCAAAAGGGAAAACGAGCATGATAAATGTAAAAATAAAAAGTTAAAGAGTATCATCTTCTTCTTTTCTTGCGAATGGGGCGAGGTCTTCTCATCTGACTGGTATTTCTCTTTTTGTTCCTTTTCTTTTTTCTGATATACGACAATCTTACTTCGATTCAAAGCGCTGCTCTCCATAGGGTGCGAGTTGACGATCGACGTTAGTGCCAATGGCTGCGAAGGCGGTGGAAGAAATGCTACTGAGAGAAAAGAGTTTTTCTTTTGGGTCGATATTGATTTTGATGTGATGATGGTTGGGGGCGTTGAGTGGTATGTTTTTGTTCCAGCCAAGATAGACATTGCCATCATACCAGGTTCGTTCAAGGTAGTTACTCTACAGCTAATCAATTTGATGCTCGATCTGACTGATTTGGCCAGCGATTTCATTCTGCTCTTCCAGCAACTTTTGAACTGACTCTTTCAATTTTTGATTCGTGTATTTCATATTTAATATAACATTCAGCAACATCCACTCTTAAACAAAACCACCTTTTTTTTACTCACCTTACAGCCTTCTCCTGCATTTTCAAAGCCCCCTCTGTCCCTCTTCATCATTCCAGGGTTTCCCTCTCCCCTTCTTCCATGCCCTCACTCCCGCCCTCCCGCCAAAGTCTCACAGGGACAGGCCAAAGATGGTTATCTTAGCAGATAATTTGTAAAATTAAGTTGTTATATCTAAATATAATAATTGTCATATAAACGATGGGCCAAAATGATTCAAAGGTGACTGTAAAGGAGGGAGATCTGTAAAAATTTGGGAAAGTGTAGTACTTAGAGTCTGACAAACCTAACTAAATGGTGCGGATGCGCGTTAACTTATAAATAAACAAAGACGAGGTAGATTTTAAGGAATGGCGTTAAAAAATGTAGGGGCTAAAAAAAAAGTGTGAAATAGCAGATTTGATGGTTCTGCCACTCTCATTCGAATCAAGCAACTGTTTGGTTTGCACAAATACTAAGAAGAAGAACCTGTTATCGGTACTTAGCTTACGAGATAGATTTACTACGAAAAAATCAATTTTTCATTATCGCAAGTTATCAAAAATAGAAAGTATTTTAAGAAATATTTCACTTAAAGTGAGATATGGTACCTGCTCTATGTGCTAGTAAAGGTGGCAGCCTATTTCGAATAGAGATCTGACTATCTGGGCAATGTCCATACCACGAACGTTATGCTTAATGAAAAAAGTAGAATTAGAATTTTCACTTTATATTCTTCACCTTCAGAACAATAAAACTTGACTAAAATTAAATAGTCCAGACATATGGATACCTATATTGGTACATTTTCGATCATATAGCCCCATAATAGATAAGATTCATACATGAAGATAGTTTCGCATGCATCAACGATTGTAACAGGAATAAGGTAGATCTTTTCAATATCGGTTTAGTACTACTTTCGACCATTATGCTCAAGGATTGCTACTATATCTATACTCGTACATTGTTCGATATTAATGAGGAAAAGTTGCAATCAATCTTGGAGGAAATGAGAAAAACTCACTTAAATGTGAGATATAGTCAAAATTTACTCAACTTAGTCGAGGAATTTTTGGTGTTCGATTCACTTGCTAGAAAAACACCCAAATACTATTATGGACTATTATTAAAAAATGAAACACAAATACTATAGTTGGAGCCCTTTAATTTTTAAATGAAGCCCAATGTGACAAGTACCGAAGCTATTTCACCGTAAGTCATGCACTATCTATAAAAAACATCTCCAAACACCAAATAAACCAAGTATCTATCGCTAGCAAAGAAGATACTCCAAAAGCAAAGTTCTAAAGAACCAATTAAGCTAGAATAAGCAAGGATTGATGTTTAAGAACCAAACCAAATTACTCGTAAGCTGTTTGAAGAATGAAGGATCTTGATTTGTATCTTTTTTCTTAAGAAAGTACTGTCATTTTATGGTCAATTTATAATTAAAGACTCTTAGTTCAAAATTTAGAAACACTTTTATATAGTTTATCAATCAATGAATAATTAACATAAGAAGCCAGCTGTGAATGCTGGCCCTACTGCAAATAATGATGAATAATAGGCAGAGTCAAGCTATCTTCCTTTTGATCTCCTGACCATCAATGATAGAAAGTCATCACTTTACGATAGTTAATTTATTCCTAAGACCGATAAATTGACTGCTGTTTCCCTTCCCTTGGCAAGCCACATTCTCTAACATGCAAAAAAACTAAAAATGTGGAAAAGCAGGGAAGATTTATTGTAAAAAGATAAAAATAGGGCAATGATGAGAGAAAAGTTAGCGTCAATAGGAAGCGCAAGATCACTTTGCTAGAAAACAAAATATAGGAACTTTAAAGGTAAATAGCTGCTTTGAGAAGAAATTAGCATTTTTGCGTTAATTGCAACGAAAAACTGCCCGGTTTTTATCGCCAAAAAATAACTGAAATCATACTACCAGAATAGCCCGCTCGAAGTGTTGCTGGTGATTTCGATTCTCGGAGAATTTCCAAAGATTCCCTGGAGTTCGAGAGAGTGGATTTTCACTCACCTTTAATGCAGACTCAGGAAATGGAAGAAAAAATGTGGATTTTTTTAGGAACTATGCTTATTGCTATGGGTAGCAAGATTATGGATTTTGACGGTACTCTCAATACTTTCCGTATATTGAAGCAGTCAGTGGATCAGATGAGACGACAGGTGGAAAAAGGATAGAAAAACGTGGGGATTGACTTTTTCTGCTGTAAATAGGACCTCAATGAACCGAACCATGTGATTGACGGTGTGAATTTCGACCCTTTTTACAATAGTAAGTAAGAGTTTGTGCAAAGTCATTTTACATTGGAGGGAGTAAAGCTTTAGAGTGTGTAAGAGTATGAGTTATTTTATGATTACAAGTATCACTATTGTATACAATATGATGCACTTCTGACCATTATGGAATACGCCCGCGATCACTGCACTCTGTCTTGAGGGCAGTCTACTGATATTGATGGCAAATTTATCTTTTGACTATTATACTACTTCAGCTTCACTCGTTTTTAATCTGATAGTGATATTTTTTTTAATCTGTATTATTGAATGAATAAGCCATACATAGATTTACAGCCCGCGAATACATTTGCAAACCAAAACGGTTACTTAAGTCAGGATAGCAACAGTATTTCGAATAGAAATCGGCATAAGAAAGAGGTTCGGGCTAATTACTTAAAAAAAAAAAAAGAATAAGTACTACCAGAAATCTCTTCTCCCTTTCTAAAAAAAACTGTCTATCAATTGTTTTCGCAAAACAAATTGCCTTCTCTTTCCCCTCTCATCAGATATTGTCTCAATGAAGAAAATTCTTTATCCAACAAGAATAGCCAATCATAAGCTTAAGATTGCTCCCAAAATTTTAAAACTACAAAAAATCACTCTAAAGGCATACAATTACACAATTAATCTCACATCCTAGCTGAAATAGATAAGTAAAAAACTAAAATCGCCAAATGTTTCAGCCTTTCAAAGCCTAGGTTTCACTATGTAGATGAACCATTAAAGGGATTGGAACAGTCGATTTAACTGAAGGAATAGAGATTGGATTTAAAAACTATAAAAAATAGACGAATAACGACAGAGGGGAGTCATCATAGTGATAAATCTTCAGGTCTGCTTTACGAGAAAATTGATTTTTTGAAGGAAAAGGAGAGTTGTTTGAATGAAAGCCCGAAAAAAACAGAAGGACTAGTCAAGGTATTATCAAAGAAATCGAGTTTTTTAATGAAACATAAGTTAACGAAATAGCTCTATAATTAGTAGCGTGAACAAATAAAATTAGTAAAAGAGCTCATGGGAAGTCAAGTCGGGACTAATTTATCCAAAATGATTCAAGTCAAAAATTACACTAAATTCTTTCCTCGGATCATGAAAATCGAAACTTGAATATGGAGCAGCTCTAGCTTTGATTCTATCTATTTCCTTGATCTTGATTACATATCTGGATTGAAATGGCTGATTAATTGATTGTCTAATACATTAAAAAATAAATATCTCAACTAATGAGATCCTTACTGAGTCTACGCCGATTTTTTGCAAGTAAGCGAGAAGTTACTCAGCCAGAAAATATACCAAGAGCCACGAATGGATTGAGTATTTCCCTTAAAAGAAAGTGGCTCGCGTGGGCATCTCAAATTACGCTCAGCAACAACTTGGAGAGATCATCCATATCGAGTTCCCTTCAGTAGGGAAAACAGTGGAGGCTTTAGATTCAGCTCTTGTCATTGAGAGCGTGAAAATCGCAGCTGACGTATATACCCCAGTGAAAGGCAAAGTTGTTGGGACGAACAAAGAGGTCTAACAAAATCCATCTTTGGTGAATGATAGTGCAGAAAGCTCGTGGTTAATCGAGGTTTCCTATGATAAAGAGGCATCCAACTTGCTTACCCCGGAAGAGTATAAAAAGATTGTTGACTCATGATCTGTTGACATATTTATTGAAGACTACATAACAGAAACTTCAAATTTTCATACAAAAGATACGATAGTAATATCCTCAAACAAAAAATGTGGTTATAGAAGCGTTTCTTTGCTAAGTTATTGAAAAGTCATTTTTCAAGAAAGGAAGTACGTACTTGTTGATTAAATTGATATTGACTTCCTGATCAATAAGTATAGTCTGGGTCGGAATTTGCCTTTTTGAAGCCTCCTTTTCCGCATTCGAATAGTTCTTGACGGAAGGATGTGCAATTTTCTGGCTTTCCGGGGTTAGATTCGAGACAAGACATGAAGGCATCATATTCGGGAGGACATTATTTTTTGACGATAAGCATGCGTGGCGCTCCTTGGTCCTCTCGCGGGAATCTACATATTTTGGTGGGTACTCGATACCCTTGTTTTCGAGTAGGGTGCTTCTCTTTTTGGCAGTTGAGAACATATACGATCTGCTCTCCATTTTTTCTTATCAAATAAAATTTAAATAATAAAAATCAACAAAAATTTGTTAGTCAGCGAACTTCTATCCTTATCTCATTGTATTTTTGATGTTTTTTAAAATTATTAAAAAGGAGATGTAAACATAGGTAAAAGGGTAAACGTTCAAAAAAATATAGAAAGGTGGCTAATAAATAATTAATTTATTTGATTTGGTTGGGCTTTAATTATGATATGAAGTAAGCCTGCAATCTAAATTTATAAAATTATAATTGAGATGAGTCGAGGACTATTTTCTGCCCTTTCCGCGCTTACTATTGTGGCAGGTACCACTTCATCTACTTAGGCACAACAGTTTTTTATCTCTGGAAGAAAGTTAGCAATTCTGAAATTGAATTGGTCGATCGACTAGTGATCAAAGATATACTCATTACTCTTCGAAAAAGAGCATTCAGCACTCTTCGATAGATAGCCTTTATTGTGAATCACATCCGAACATTGGAGGGCGATCTCTAGGTCAAAAAGATTGGAGATATCTTCATGCGGGACGGAGGTAAAAGTGAGTTAATTCAGGAAGCGGCGAAAAAAAACTGCAAGCCATCGAGGCACTTGTTCTTTAGGACTATCACATTACACGTACGACTTCAAATAATACAGAAAAACAATTTGAATACTCATGTCAATACTACTGTCAAGGAGATATCTAAATCAAATTACTTATCGAGCACTTCAAAAAAGACCTAAATATGGCTCTGGAAGGAGTCCTTGAAACATACCATGGCCCAGTCCCTCGATTTAATCCTGAGAAAGTGCTAAAGATATAGGAACAAATTATTAAAAGTAAGGATGGATTAAATTAGGAAGAATGCAGATTATCTGCAAGAAGTATAAAGATAAAGCGTCGAATGAGGAATGTCTGAAATTAGAAGCTCAAATGTAACTAAGGGTTGATATAGCTAGTTAAGAGTATCTTCGTGAGGAAGGGATTTCGCATTAAAAATAACCAAATTAAAAAATCTTTATCAGTATTCTAGAGCGCTGCTACCGAGATGATTATGAGTTCAAAGCTCAGTTCGAAAAGCTATAAATGGAAATGGAATTATGTAAGCTATTATTTATGTAGTTATGATTGACATTGATAGCAATTATATCAAAAAGTAGACTTTTTCATAAAAGTCCGTTTAGAAAATGGCTAAAATACCCGAATAGGACAAAAAATAAGCAAAAAAAGAGTCTTTGAAAGAATTTGATGAAGATGAAATACATTATCCATCGTTCTTGAATGAAAAAAAATAAAAGAAATGAAATGGTTTCTTAAGGAATAGAGTTTATAACTCATGATATTCACTGCTATAAATATAAATTTTTGCTTAAAAATATAATAGTAATACTTGGAAATGATAAAACTACATCACAAAAGCGATCACTAATATCAAGACTAATGTATAGTTCAAGCAATGAAGTAAATCATTATTTTTATGTTAAAAAATAGAGATAAAATACTAATGATATGTTGTATTATTGAAGGATTTTCAATCTAAATTGATTTCACTAAAAAATAAAATACAGAATTTTCTAGAAATTATAATTTTGTTCAAAGAATCTGCCATAATTAGTTTTCGAAAAGGTTATTAAAGAATATGCGAATTATGTTCTTTTATCTATTCTATCGGGATGATGGGGATATTTAAATTTGATGATAAATCCTATTTACATAATAAATATTCATGAGAAAAGAACTCATTGTTGCCTCTTTGGTTTCTCTTGCGATCCTCGCAGTCTACTACTCCTCTCACGAGGCCAAGACTGACGCCTTCGAAGAGTGGAAGGGAAGTTTCGGAGTCAACTGGGCTCCCGAGGAAGAAGCATACAGAAGACTCATCTTCGAAAAGAACCTCATTGAGATCGAAGCCCACAACGCCGACAAGACCCAAACCTACAAAAAGGGAGTTAACCAGTTCTCCATCTATACCACTGAAGAATTCGCTGATAGATTCCTTACCCCCATGCCCATGGTTGGATTGCCTGAAGTCGATGCTACTATGCCAGAAATTGGTGATGTTGATTGGACCACTCAAGGAAAAGTCTCAAAGGTTAAAAATCAAGGATCATGCGGATCATGCTGGGCTTTCTCAGCTACTGGTGCTCTCGAATCATTCTTCCTCTTCAAGGGACAATCTGCCAGTCTTTCTGAGCAACAACTCGTTGACTGCAGCAGACCCCAAGGAAACCAAGGCTGCAACGGAGGATGGCCATCCAATGCCCTTAAATACGTTATCGCCAACGGTATCACCACTGAGGGAGCTTATCCCTATGCCGGAAGAGACCAAGCCTGCAAAGCCCAAGGTGGAGCATGGAAAATCGGATCTCAACAAAGCTTCAGCGGATGCAACGGATTGACCAGCGGAATCAATGCTCACCCCATTTCAGTAACTGTTGATGCTACCAACTGGAGCCCCTACAAATCAGGAGTCTTCAACAACTGCCAAGCCAGCATTAACCACGCCGTCCTCTTGGTCGGAGTCGTCGGTGGAGCCTGGAAGATCAAGAACTCCTGGGGAACTGGATGGGGAGAGTCAGGATATATTAGACTTGCTGGAGGAAACACTTGCGGTGTCTGTGCCAACGCTGGAGTTTACCCCGCTTGATAGTGCCTATCCCATATCTCACCAATATATTGGATTGAAGTTTAGTAAAAATAGAAAGAAAAAAATAGGTGAATTTTGTTTAATTAAATTATGAAAGACATGATTAAATTTAATAGAGGAAGTATTTAAATCAAAGAATCCTTTGTCGGTGAAGCAATCAAAATTATCTTGTTAAATACTCCTATTCGCTTTCCGATTCATAAGTATCTTAATGTTAATGAATGTTTTTGGCTGAAATAAAATAAATGATGATAAAAAGAGTATATCCAAAGCTGACTAAAAATAATGATTTATAATATTGGGTACATATATAGAGATATATATCTAACCTCCATATTATAGATTAATTATTTAAATTACAAGAATAATCCGAATAATGTCCAAATACGAAATCCAAATGTTCCTATCCTTCAAAACCAAACAGAAGCCAAAATAAATTTTTTTGCACTTACATAAGCTTGGATGAATATCGGTGTTTCTGTAAATTTTACCCCAGAAGAACATTATGCTTGTAAACCGCAACTAAGGTTGTTAAAAGTAGCAAACAGCAAATCTCTTGACCTAAGAACCATTAATAGGCTCAATGACTTCTATTTAACTCGCAGAAATCATATATGATTTGCATGCCTATTCATTTCAATTTTTAAACTATCGTCTTCTCCTAGCTATAAAATTAAAAATTAATCCTAGACGATTTTATATTTTTTAAGGTTGAATATACATTCTTAATTGGCACGATTTATCAATTGTAAAAGGTTACTATGATATTACAACCTGTTTAGAAGAGTGGGTTTACGAAATTCCTCGATGCTGCTCAACCGTTT
>ERZ724520.1716-NODE-1716-length-10724-cov-3.225888_pt1 | contig 10724 bp, 5 predicted proteins | sample MGYA00376053_ERZ724520 | MGnify/ENA primary metagenome ERZ724520 (study PRJEB28724, sample SAMN07190886) | activated sludge metagenome | isolation source: activated sludge of sewage treatment plant in Hong Hong | place: USA: Christiansburg, Virginia | collected... | reverse complement strand
AGTGTAAAGTACATTGATTGCTGCGATGCCACCACCGGCACACTCATGTCAATTTGGAGCAATGAAGGCATCGAAGAACTGTTCCTTGCAGATCCAATTGACGACTATCTACTCCGAAAGTATAAACGAGAAGCAGCATTGCTAAACATCCGGTTACAAATCAGTGAATCTCCCGGATTTGTTTGCACCGGAAATTACGGGAAAGAATACTTCAAAAACAAAAAGCGTTATTTCCTCACCGAGTTTTATATCGAACAACGCAAAAGGCTGAACATACTAACAACCAATGGAGAACCGGAAGGCGGCAAGTGGACCTTCGACACAGAGAATAGAAAAAAATTACCCAAAGGCCTATTACCACCCGAATACCGGTTTCCGGCTGAAGAAAAACGAACCATCGAAGCACGACAATATATTCAGAACAACTTCAACCATCACTACGGTAATTCGTCACCGTTATATTATGCTGCAACACATTCACAGGCAAAGGCAGCAATGCAATTATTTTTCAGCGAACGGTTTTCATCGTTTGGAATATATCAGGACGCCATTGTCTCCGACCAAACCTTCCTCTATCATAGTGTATTGTCGCCTTTACTCAATGCGGGACTCCTGCTGCCGGAAGATGTGATAGAAGAAGCCTTAAACGCGGCGGACAAATACCAGGTCCCAATAAATGCACTGGAAGGTTTCATCCGACAGATAATAGGCTGGAGAGAGTACATTCGAATCGTATATGAACAGAAGGGCGTTCAACAACGTACCCGAAATTTTTGGAATCATACCCGACCTATGCCCTCCTCATTTTATAACGGAACAACAGGCATTGAACCGGTAGACAAAGCAATACAGCGAACACTGGAAACGGGGTATACACATCATATTGAACGGCTGATGGTACTTGGCAACTTCATGCTCCTCTGCGAAATACATCCCGATGCCATCTATCAATGGTTCATGGAAATGTACATTGACTCCTATGACTGGGTAATGGTGCCCAATGTATATGGCATGAGTCAATTTGCCGATGGAGGAATCATGAGCACCAAGCCTTACATATCCGGATCGAACTACTTGTTGAAGATGAGTGATTATAAAAAAGGTCCCTGGTGTGAGATATGGGATGCACTCTATTGGAGGTTCATCTACACACATAAAGAATTCTTTCTCAAGAACCCGCGAATGAGTATGATGGTCCGGCAAGTTGAAAAAATGGAAGCCGGCCGATTCAACAAGCTCATGAAAACTGCAGAAGACTATCTTCAGAAACTGTAAACATGCAACGACCCTGGAATCGACCATCACTTCCTGTGTATAGTGTCTCTTCCCTTAATGAGGAAAAAGGCAATATGAACATCGTCACTTATGTAACGGCTATTTCCATGCAGCCAAAGCGATATATAGTTGGACTTTATAAAAATACCAAAACACTCGCTAACGTACAGGCCTATCCTAAATTTCTACTCCAACTGCTTTCTGCAGATCAGTACAAAGTTGTCAAATTACTCGGTCAAACATCCGGATTTCAACACGATAAAATACAAAGGATTCGCGAACCCATATCTACCTTTCATGATTTCCCCTACCTTGTCAATTCCTGCGCCATAGTACTTTGCCAGGTGCTTTCTTCCGTTGATGCCGGTGATCATATTGCATTCTTATGCGATGTCACCGCCTACAAAAACCTCAACGACTCCCCTCTACTTACCACAAGTTTTCTTCGCGACAAAAAAATAATCCGCGCCTAACCATTACCACAGAATTAAAACCCGTCCATTTAAAACGGGCGGTATTGGCATAAAATATTTCTGCTAATTGAATTTGTTACACATACCTGACAAGGACTACACAACAGAAAAAGAGTGATAAACATTATGTGCAACAAAAAAGTTTAGTTGCATTGCTCCAATGCCAACATGTATTAAAAAAGTACAAGGCACAAAAAAACCATTGTTGACACAGCTGCTTGATCTCGTGTGACTTAAAGGTATTTTTCATGGTGACAAATTCCATCACTAACAAAAAGATACAAGTCTTGTTGTTCATGATAACAACCACTAAATCCATTAAAATGAAAAAACACAAACTTTTACTCGCTTTCATGTTATGCAGCGGCATTGCATTAAAGAGTCATGCACAAGCCGAATTGCAGGTAATTCACAACTGTGCTGATCCGGCTGCTGCATTAGTTGACGTTTATGTAAACGGCAACCTGACACTTAACGATTTTGCTTTCCGTACAGCAACATCGTATCTCCCGGTTCCATCGGGCTTACCTTTAAACATCGGAATTGCACCATCTACCAGCTCAACAGTAAATGACACGCTGGTCAACATTCCGGTAGTATTACAAGCCAACGAAAAATATGTTGCTATTGCAAGTGGAGTACTTACACCCTCCTCTTTTGCAGCAAATCCTGATGGTCGTCCAACAGGCTTTCAGGTATTATTGAGTGACGGTATGCGCACTGCAGCACTAAATGCAGGAGAAGTAGACTTCCGCGTTCTCCATGGTTCAACGGATGCCCCTACTGTAGATGTAATTGCACAAGGAGTAGCCACATTAGTTAATGACGCTGCATATACTGATCTTACTGGCTATATCAGTGTACCGGCCGCAGATTATCTTCTTGATCTCACACCCGGCAACAACAACTCGCAGATAATTGCAACTTATTCAGCAGAACTTTCCGGTGTAGCAGGAGCATCAGCAGTAGTATTTGCATCAGGTTACCTGGATCCTGTTCAGAACCAAAATGGAGAAGGATTTGGATTATATGCAGCCTTCGCTAACGGTGATGTAGTACCGTTAAATCCAACAGGAACAGCGCGTATCCAGGTCATTCACAATGCAGCAGATCCGGGTGCAGCCCTGGTCGATGTATACCTGAACGGAAGTATTTTATTGGATGATTTTGCATTCCGCTCTGCAACTCCATTCATTGACATTACCTCGGGAGCTATCCAAAACATCGGAATTGCCCCATCTACCAGCACCAGCGCCAATGATACACTCGTAAATATTCCCGTATTGCTCAACGATGGAGAAACCTATGTAGCTGTTGCAAATGGCGTTCTTACACCAGGATCATTTGCTGCCAATCCGGAAGGAATCAGCACAGCATTTCAATTACTGTTGTTTAACGGTATGCAGGAAGCTGCACAAAATGCAGGCGATGTAGATCTGGCCATCTTACATGGCGCTACCGATGCACCTGCAGTAGATGTATATGCTCGTGGAGTAGCACAGCTTGTTGACAGCGCAGCATACACGGATCTTGCCGGATATCTCAGTGTACCTCCTTCCGACTATCTCATTGACATTACACCATCAGCAGGTACACCAATTCTTGCCACCTATTATGCACCATTATCAGGACTTGCTGGTGGTGCTGCGGTTGTATTTGCATCCGGGTTCCTCACCCCTTCAGCCAACCAGAATGGAGAAGCCTTTGGTTTATTTGCTGCACTTCCTGACGGTACTGTACTGGCATTAAACGACACCAGCAATTCACGCTTACAGGTCATTCACAATGCTGCGGATCCTGCTGCTGCCAGTGTTGACATCTACATCAACGGCGCATTAGCTATTAACGATTTTGAATTCCGTAAAGCAACTCCATACCTGGATGTACCATCTAATACAGTATTAAACATTGGTATTGCACCGTCCACCTCTTCATCTATCAACGATACTCTGGTGAATATCCCTGTTACATTAGCGAATGGAGAATCATATGTAGCGATTGCAAACGGAGTACTAACTCCAGCCAACTTCGCTACGAACCCAAATGCTGTATCTACAGCCTTCCAATTGATACTTTCATCCGGAATGAGTGAATCAGCAGAAGTATCCGGAAATGTGGATTTCAGAGTATTGCATGGAGCTACTGATGCACCTGCTGTAGATGTAGTTGCACGTGGTGTAGCGACACTTGTAAACAATGCAGCATACACCGACTTCACCGGTTACATCAGTGTACCTGCCAACTCTTATCTCTTAGATGTTAAAGCAGCAGGCACCAATACTATCGTAGCAAGTTATCAGGCTGCACTTACTCCGGTTGCAGACGCTGCTCTCGTTGTATTTGCCTCTGGATTCCTTAATCCGGCAGCGAATCAAAATGGAGAAGCCTTCGGATTGTTTGCAGCAGCACCAGATGGAACTGTACTCCAGTTACCACAAACCAGTGTAGCAAGATTACAGGTAATTCACAACTGTGCTGATCCGATTGCTGACAGTGTTGACGTTTACATCGGAGGCAACATTGCGCTTGACAATTTCGCCTTCCGTACAGCAACTCCTTATATTGACATCATTGGAGATGCTCCGGTAAACATTGGAATTGCTCCTAAAAATTCTACCAGCTATAACGACACACTGGTAAGCTACAATGTTACTTTCGCAAACGGAGGAACATATACAGCAATTGCGAGTGGGGTTTTAACACCTGCATCATTTGCTGTAAATCCTGATGGACGTCCAACCGGCTTCACCCTCTTACTGCAGGATGAAATGCGTGAAGCAGCAGCGAATACTGCCAATGTAGAATTCCGCGTAGTGCATGGTTCTACAGATGCGCCAACGGTTGATGTTGTTGCAGCAGGAGTAGGAGTAATTGTTGACAACGCAGCTTATACCGACATCACTCCATACCTGAGTGTAAGTCCGGCAGCTTATACATTGCAAATCACTCCAGGTAACAATAACAGCACAGTTGTAGCAGCATACACTGCCAATCTGAGCGGACTCACTGGCGGAACAGCAACAGTGTTTGCATCCGGCTTCCTCAACCCAGCAGCTAACCAGAACGGAGCTGACTTCGGATTGTATGCAGCATTAGGAGATGGAACAGTAATTGCCTTCCCTATCACCACCGGAATAAATGAAAATGACAATTCGCTTATTTCACAGGTGTATCCGAATCCGGCAATTGAACAACTAACTGTTGAACTTTCAGAAACGATGTCGATCGACGCAATTCAGATAACTGATATGAGCGGAAAGTTGGTCATGGCTGAAAATCCAATGAACTATGGAAACCGTGTTCAGGTAAACATACAATCACTTGATGCAGGTATGTATTTCCTACAGTTAATCACGAATGATAAAGTAGCTGTAAAACGATTCAACGTAATCAAATAAAGCTATCAAATTAAAAGAGAAAGCCCCGATACAAACCAAATGTATCGGGGCTTTCTCTTTTCAAGATTATAGATTAATCATCCAGATTATCGTATTCAAAAATCGGATGATCAAGATGATCTCCGGGGCTAAGGTCAATCTGAGGACGAAGCAGTCCGTCATGCAGATCATATACCCAACCATGAATATGAGGCGCATTAAATTTTTTCCATGATTTCTGAACAATAGAAGTTTTTGCGAGGTTATATACCTGTTCACGCACATTCAGTTCGATCAGTTTGTTTACCTTATCATCCTCTGAAACACAAGCTTCTACCTCTTCCTGATGATAACGATATACGTCCTTAATATTCCGCAGCCATTTATTGATAATACCCAGGCTTTGTCTGGACATAGCAGCCTTCACCCCACCGCAACTGTAATGACCACAAACAATGATATGTTTCACCTTCAAAACCTCTACAGCATATTGAAGCACACTTAACATATTCAGATCCGTATGCACCACCATGTTTGCGATATTACGGTGAATGAATATTTCACCCGGACGAGTTTGAGTAATTTCATTTGGAGGGACACGACTATCAGAACAACCGATCCATAAAAACTCCGGCGATTGAACATTCACCAGCCGCTCAAAAAACTGAGGATCTTCCTCCATCATTTCCTTTGCCCAGGCTTTATTTTCGAGCAATAATCTTTCGTAAATTTTCATTTTTAGTACGTTTTAAATTTGTGGTATTTAATGCACTCCTACAAATCAGGATGCTGTGGCATGCGGTTCTTTGATAATGTCGGCGGCATGAGTTTCATTTCGTTTAATAATTACATTAACACCTCTCAAGGCAGCATTATCAATAAAGTCATTCAGAATCTCTGCATTATCATAATCTACGAAGTCAATTTTCGAAAGATCGAATAACACTGTAACATCATCCGGGATTTCGCGAAGGAGTTTACGAAGTTCCAGTTTATGTATAAACGATAAATTCTTTTTAAACCGAATCAAATGATTCCGACCATCTACGATATATGTGATTGAAGATTTAAAGTTACTAAACAGGATAAAAGCAGAGCCTGCCACCAGACCAATCACCACCCCTACCAATAAATCGGTAAGCAGGATGGCAATGATAGTAATAACGAACGGGAAGAAATGAGCGTAACCTTTCTTCCATTTACGCATAAATATTTCAGGCTTCGTCAATTTATATCCAACAGCGATTAAAACAGCGGCCAAAGCGCTCAACGGAATCATATTCAGTAAACGCGGCATCAAAGCCACAGATAAAAGCAACAATAATCCATGAATAATTGTAGAGACTCTAGTACGCCCACCTGAACTAACGTTTGCCGAACTACGAACAATAACTGAAGTTACCGGCATGCCTCCGATAAGTCCACTCACCATATTTCCGGCACCCTGTGCAAGCAACTCACGATTAGTAGGTGAAATGCGTTTAAATGGATCAATTTTATCAACTGCTTCAATACTCAGCAATGTTTCCACACTCGCAACAATCGCCAGAGTAAACGCAGTAATCCATACTTCAGGATTAGCGATATGATTAAAATCGGGCATCGTAAATTGTAATAAAAACGCCTCTGTACTACCAGCCACAGGAATATTTACCAAATGCTCGGCTGCGATGGCCAAATCAGGAAACGAAGCATTGAAAATCACATTTGCCACAATTCCGAACACCACTACCAGCAGTGGGCCTGGAACGTATTGTAACACCGGATGATTTTTTATTTTCTTGTTTTCCCAGAGGTTCAGGATCGCCAACGAAACCACAGCAATCAGAATTGCGCCTGTTGAAAGTGCTTCATTAAACAGATTGGTGATCTCTGAAATTGTATTTCTGCCATCTGATTGAGAAAAACTGAAGTCGCCTTCGTAATCCTTATCATAACCAACAGCGTGCGGAATCTGCTTAAGAATCAGAATGAGTCCTATGGCAGCCAACATACCACGAATCACTGCAGAAGGAATAAAATCACCAATTACTCCAGCTCTTATAATACCCAACAACAGCTGAATGACACCAGAAATAAATACAGCAAGTAAAAACGCTTCAAACGAAGGCAAAGAATTAACTGCCGATAATACGATTACTGTTAACCCTGCCGCAGGGCCACTTACGCTTAATGGAGAACCGCTCAATAAGCCGATGACTATACCTCCGACTGCACCGGCAATAATACCGGAGAAAGCGGGAACGCCGGATGCAACGGCAACACCCAGACATAAGGGCAGAGCTACAAGGAAGACAACGAGTGCTGCCGGCAAATCATAACGCAGATTGGATGCGCCGGGCTTTAGGTTTAGGTGAGACATAGGATAGGTCAAATTTACAACAGATCAGGCAGTTAATTGTTTTAACGAGACAGATTCTAAGGCCCTGATAATGAAGCTATTTTTGTTGATAGTAAAACTTTCACCGAAAAATTAGCCAAAAAAAAGCCATCTCCCGGCTGAGAGATGGCTTTTCGAATATAGTGTATCTACTAGCGAACGATTTTCATTTCATTCAACAGGTGTCCGGCACCACCAAATTTATCAAGGATAAACAAGGTATAACGAACGTCAACGCAAATGGTACGCTGGAACTGTGGTTCGAAAGCAAAGTCACTGGCAATTGCCTCCCAGTTACCATCGAATGCGGTACCAATCAATTCACCTTTTCCATTGATAACAGGACTTCCTGAGTTACCACCTGTGATATCGTTATCAGTAAGGAAGCAAGTATGTAATTCACCATCCTTATCTGCATACTGACCGAAATCTTTACGTTTCATCATATCAATCAAACGAGCCGGAGCATCAAACTCAATATCACCAGGAGTAAATTTCTCCAGAACACCACGAGAAGTAGTGAATTCTTTGAAGAACACAGCATCCTTTCCTTTGTAGGGCAACACGCGACCATAAGTCATACGCATTGTACCATTCGCATCAGGAGTGAATAAACGCTTAGGACTCATCTCCATCACACCAGCCTGGAACAAACGATTTGCCTTACTCAACTGTGTATTAATTTTCATCACTTCCGGCTGAAGTTTCTCTGTAAGAATCGTCATATAACCGTTCGTGATTTTGTAGATAGGATCTTTTTCAAGTGTTTTCAGTGAAGGAGCATTCAGGAACTTAGCCAGTTTCTCTTTATTCACGAATACTGATTTTTTCCACAGGTCTTCAGCGAAGGCGGTGTAATCACCTTTGAATTTCGCAGACATGGTCAACAGATCAGCAGGAAGATACGTATGATCGAGATCTTCCACCAGGTGCTTCAACACCGAAGCAAGTACTTTCTTCTCGATTGGCTCATAGAACTCTTTGAAATCTGTATCGAGATCCTTCGCCATTTCCTGACCTTTTGCTTTAGCATCTGCTGCTTTGGTTTTATCCTTCAGCAATGCTTCCAGTGGACCCATGCTCATTGCAAAAGTCATCGGCTGTGAGTTGCTCACACCATCCTGCAGATACACGCTATATAAACCGTACTTTTTCACATTCGTATAAGCCTGATCATATAATCCGATCACCTCACCATATTTAGCATTGTTGTTAGCTTTCACCCATGCAGAGAATTTATTCTCTTCGTCTTTACGACGCTCATAGATACTCAGCTTAGTCAACGCATCAGCTTCACCCATAAACTTCTTCCAGTAGTTACTCAAACCGGCGAATTTATCAGCATACATTAATTTAATCTTTGGATCAGCATGCATATACTCTTCATAAATATCGAGGATATCACGACGTACTTTCACACGCTTCGGACGCTCAGTTTCAGAGTAGAATTTAATTCCTTCGCTATAAGTGTAACGCTGTGTACGACCAGGATAACCGAGAATCATTGCGTAACTGTTTTCCTGAGGACCCTGAATATTGATCGGGAAGAAATACTTCGGCGCATATGGTTTATTCTCCTTACTGAATTTCGCAGGTTTATTGGAAGCATCAGCATAAATACGGAAGATGCTGATATCACAGGTATGGCGTGGCCACATCCAGTTATCAGTTTCTCCACCGAACTTACCGATATTTTCAGGAGGCGTACCTACCAGACGAATATCCTGAAACACCTGATAGTACATCGCCAGGTATTTATTTCCAGCCCAGAAAGGAACGATCTCCACCACGTAGAAATCTTTCTCATCACCCATACTTTCTTTCAGCTTAGCAGTAGCAGCTTTCATCGCCGCACTGATCGCTTTAGTACGAGCAGCCTCATCAGTGATATTATTAATAGAATCTATCAGGATCATCGCCGTTACATCTTCAACTTTAGAAAGTAAGCCGATGTTGAAATTGGCTGGACGTTCTTCACCCTGATTTTTCGCCCAGAAACCATTAGAGAGAATATTATCTTCAGGAGTACTTAATTCCTGAATCGCTCCGTATCCGCAATGGTGATTGGTCAGGAACAAACCTTGTTGGGAGATTATCTCTCCTGTACAAAACATCCGGTTTTGTTTACTCATCAATCGTACAACTGCATCTTTGATACAGGCTTTGTTGATACTGTAAATATCTTCAGCCGTTAATTGTAAACCACGCGCCTGCATAGAATCCTGCAGCTGATGAATCAGAAACAAAGGCCACATGCCTTCATCGGCGCGAACCTGCTTACCAAATCCCAGTCCGAGAATGATCAGCAGTCCAAGCAATTTTTTCTTCATAGTAATCTATTTATTTTAAGGAAACGCAAAGTAAGGAATTAAAGCCCTCCGACCGGTTCGTGTTGGTCGATTAAAACAGGGGATTTGTCTAAATGCGTGAAGATTCATCCGGAATTCAGTTGTTTTTAGTCCAAAAAAGCATCAAATTCCGGATTTGGTATTTAAATTAGCAGAAAATCACCATCAATTCCTGTATGAAAATCACCTTTCTGACACTGTTATTGAGCCTTGGGTTCCTTTATGAAAGCCGGAGCCAACAATGGGAACTACAAAAATTCATCGACAGTGGAGTAACCAGTTCCAATGCCATAGCCCGTGACGAGGCGGGGAATCTCTATATCACGGGATTTTTTTCAGACACATTATCGTTTAATAATCAGCAATACATCAGCCAGGGAAGTTATGATGGATTTATACTATCGATAGATGAGACAGGCGGACCCAGGTGGATAAAAGTTGTAGGCGGAAGCGATGTGGAATCAATTACAGAGCTCGAGTACCGTGATGGAGTATTGTATCTTGGTGGTACTTACAAATCAGCCTCTTTAAATCTTCAGATATCGACGCTACAGAATAATAGTCCGGGCACAAGCGAATGTTTTGTTTCAGCTATGGACACTCTGGGTAATTTTCTATGGGCGCGTTCTTATGGTTCATCCAACACCAGCGAAGTACAACTCAGCGATCTGCACATTACACAGGATGCGGTCTTTGTTGCCGGTGCGTTCCAGGGAATTTTTGATGGTGGTAATGGAATTTTAGCCTCCAGCTCCGGTGGATACGACACCTATCTGTTGAAATTAGATCTCAGCGGCACTTCGTCGTGGGGAAGATTCGGCTATGGTGTTGGGGAAGATTTCCTGAGTGCTGTTACAACCGACGTGAATGG
>ERZ724520.1712-NODE-1712-length-10739-cov-3.892924_pt1 | contig 10739 bp, 6 predicted proteins | sample MGYA00376053_ERZ724520 | MGnify/ENA primary metagenome ERZ724520 (study PRJEB28724, sample SAMN07190886) | activated sludge metagenome | isolation source: activated sludge of sewage treatment plant in Hong Hong | place: USA: Christiansburg, Virginia | collected... | reverse complement strand
TTGCTTAACTTCACCTATGCTAACTTTGCTGCTTTTACATAAGAACTGTCTAATAACAACCCATCTTTGTAAACTTTTATTAACCCAGAAATTCACGTAATGTCAGAGGCATTTTCTACGAACCCTCTGAACCAGCCATTAGAGATGAACTTCTTTACAATAATAAAAACAGATTCAAAGATTCATTAGAACAACGTATGGAATAAGAGATTCTAAAAAGACAATCATTATCATACACCCCAATCAAATTCAAACCCCATTCGTATACTCCCAAAAAAACTGACGCCCCCGAGTAAAAGCCTCTACTTAATGCGCCGAGTTACGAACCCCTTTGGCCAAGACATAAAAATGAGGTTTTGGATAAAGTGACACAGATTCCTATGGAAAACGTTGCAGATAGCTTTAATTATCAAGGTTATCAAAGTACCTGTTATGTAACTCAGCTATTAAAAATAAACAGCTCCATGGCTTCAATATTATTAAAAACTTTTGATCTTACTTGCTTTATAGTAAACAATCCCATCATATGAGATCAGCATAGACCCCTTCGTTCCATTAAAGTGAGTGCTTCTTCCCTTTTGAATCAGTAGCGTATCCTTTACCGTGTGGAACTCCATTAAGAAACTCACCCGCAAAGGCAATCGTCCCGTCTTTATTTATGATTTGCCCCCTCCCATTTTTTTAGTTTTTTTTGTAGTATCCCTCATATCTAATTTCTGTTTTAAAACGATAAATCCCGTATCCTTCCTTTTGGCCAGATACAAATTCGCCTTCATAATATCCCAAAGGATCTAATAATTTGGCTGTATTGATAATGAAATACCGAAACCAGTAAATTTGCCTTTTTCATCAAATTTTCCTTTATAACTAAACTCTTCTCCATTGTGTTCGTGCCATTTTAGAAGTCCTTCTTTACGTTTTCCATTTTAGTACTCTCCATTGAACTAATAATTAGAGCCATTTTATTTCCCTAGCCCGTGAAACTCGTTGTTATGAAACCCTCCCCTATACTAGATCTCAGAATCCTTGAAATATCCATGAGTAGATTGCGCCTTATTATTGACCATTTCTCCCTAATAGTAGCAATTTTCCGAAAGAAAATAAATCCCGAGACCGTTCGCCTGTCCTTCCTTGAACTATCCCACATAGTAGGAACCGTCGCTCTTCTGTATACGTCCAAACCCAACCGGCTGGTTTTTCTGTGTTGCTATACTCTTACTTCATCCAATTAACCGTAGAAAATATCTCCGTTAATGTTGTGCTTTTGGGCTTGCTTATTTGTTTACAATTCAGCCCCGAATAGCTCTAAATCAGTCAAATTGTACTCCTCTGCGATAACTGCGCACTGAGCCATGGGGGAAAAGATGTCGCAAGTTCATTGTTAAACTGCATTTGAGGGGATGTTATATTGCTCGGTATTTTTGCGACCTCGAGTACGTCAACCCGTTAGTACTCCAGTGAACCCCTACTATCTTTGCAACAGGTGCTATTGTTGCCCATAATTTTGAGTTAAATGATTATTATAACAGGGCTGCAAAGTATATTAGAAAGTATCTGTCAAATATATGGGTGAGATGTTAGGCATATTTGATATTAGTATCTTATTATAGTATGTAAATCGAGCCAAGTTACCAAATTGAAAGTAACGAGTTCAAGGTAAAACTGAAAAAGAAATATCTCAAAATTTTCAACCTCCTCCCCGCAATGGACAACACCTTCGTGTTTTTGGGCATGGTAGGAGTAGGAGTGAACCGACTGGTACACACCAACCCTTCTGGAGATATCCTTTTCGAACACAAATTTACAAAAATAGTTGACTCAATCACTCTTATTGACAGTCGCACTGTGCTGGTCTTATAAACTAGACTCAACCATATCCTTCTCCTCGATCTCACCACCCATACCATTTCATAGATTCCCTTCCAATTCATGAATGAATAGTCAGATCAGAGCATGGTCTTATCCTTTGGAAAAACACAGATCACGTGTGTGGTAGAATATGGCAGATACAATGATAATCGATTAAAGCTAACCTACTTCAAACACCCCCTTAACTCCAAATCCACACCTTTCAACGTCTACGAATCAGATTCAGAATGGAGTTACCAGTATCTCTTACGAAAGGGCAACGAAGATTCAATGGTCCTCTGGCACAAAGCAAGAAATGATCAAGATATCTAACTCAAAACTTACAAACTAGAACAACAAGGCGGATCATTTAATCACTACAAAATTAAAAATTAGATTGGAGTGGGCTATGGAGAACAGAGCTAACTGCAACTAGCGATAACCACAGCATGGCAGATCGAGGGCAACAAGTTTTGCTTGGTTTGTATCAGCCAGAAGTCGAGCTTGGGATACAAAAACGCAGATGGAGTAGTAAATGACAACTATGTGTGGGATGTGGGAACAAATGAACTTCGGTAAGCCAAGTTTTGGTTCAGTGCCAAGTACAGCGATTTTTTAATTGACAACCACTATTTCGGGTAATTTTCCATCTTTAGAACCTACTTCTATCACAATGGCGCAGTCGAACAATCGCCCTGTTATTATGTCCACAACAAAAGCGAGAAAGTAGTGGCAAGTGACTTGTGGTGCTGCACCTACAAAACAAAGTTCTAGTATCCCAGTTTCGACAATATTATAGTGGAGGGAGAATATGAAAACGGGGAGGTGGAAGAGTTCAAAGTAAGGATAAAACGTTTGGTATAAAAGAAAAAATGATTGTTGTATGTTAGTGGATGTATACAGATAAAAAAGGAACAGACCGGAATTGAACCGGTGACCTTAGGACCTGCAATCCCACGCTCTACCACTGAGCTACTATTCCTGCTCGAAGACAAACAACGCTGACAGATTATCAATCTTAATTACACCATCTGCATTTAATAGTTTTATTTTTGAATTTTACAAAAGCAAAGGATACTCTATTAAATGTCATAGAATCAGCTTGTAATTGTTTGTTTCTGATATGGGTAAGAAACATATGCAGTGAAGGGTGGTTTTAAATTTATTAATTGGTCAAAACAATGCGAAACGTTGACCTCAGTAAATCGGTGGAAGTAAGGCGACCCAATTTCCAAAAAGACGTCATCATCCCACAAATTTACAACCTCGAAAACATCAAACTTATCCAGAGCTGCGGCTATGAATAAAGTCCCAAGAACAATGTAGCTATTCTCAAGAAAAAAAATATTCAGAGTGTCATCACTACCATTATAAACAAGCAACGAGTACAACCGACTAACAAAAATCCAATGTGGAAAACCAGAGGAGCACCAACAAGGACAGTTAACAGTAAGTAACCGCATAGATCACATTCTAAAATTTTGCAGAACCTATAGAAAGAAAAACTCTTTATGGAAATCGATGAAGAAATCGGAGAAATGATCGCTTTAAATGAAGAAAACTTTTGCCCCTTTGCCGAAAGAGTCAAAAGCCTGCTCACGAAGGTGAAGCATCAAACAGTCGATAAATTATTAGAAGAAAAAAATAGAGAAGTCTAGTAATTCATCAGTGTGATCAGCGGAAATATCAAAAATAAGGTTAATCCATAAAAAATAAAACCAATCGAAGGGCTAATCGATTAAATAAATAAGCTACAAAGAGATGGAACGTCGAGGATTAAAATGAGGAGGGCTCAGTCTGCAGGGTTAATTCGAAACCCTTCTTAGATTCCAAGAAATTCTCGCCTTTTGCATTCAGGAGAGGGAAATAGAAGTTCCAGTAATCTAAAAAAGAAATAAGGGTTAGAGTAACAGATAAATAAATCGAAAGGTTTAATAAAAATGATTAACTAATCTTTGGAAACAGAAGATAGAACAAACAGAAAAACAGAGAGTCGAATGAGGGACATGAAATAGGAGTGGGGCGAGAAGGGCAATCTGCAGCAAACCTTCATCCGTTCCAGTAATTTAATAATAACTCCAAATACCCTTAATATTTTAAAAGAAAGAAGATTGAAAGGTGGAGCGTTGACTCGGATAGATAACGAGTATATGAAATGAAACCTTGCTAGAGTGATATCAATCAAATTTATGTTTCATGCTTCGTAAAAATTAACAGTTAATTAGCCAACCTGAAAGCAGTCTGATTTTCAATTTAAATGTCCTATCGATTCAATTTCTTTAAAGTACCAAATTTACGACTCAAATTATGAATAAAAAACAATTTTCTGAGCTAATCGTATTTGATCTTGGCGTGATTTCTCGAAACTGATTTTTCCTATATGTACACATCAGATTTGAGATCTCGCCCAATAGAAATCTAATTTTATGTAAACATCGCATAAAGATAGACTCTCTTGTTTTTGTATTCCGCATTCATTGTCGCTAATCCTCTGATCGAAAACACCACTCGCATTTAGTTCTCGACCACCACTGCTTCCTGCTGTATTCTCTTGAGCTCCGTATGATAGTCATAAACATACTGTATCGCTGCATTTTCCCCAACTAACTACTCTGGAAATTTTTGTTAGCAGCTGGTACATTTAAGGGTGATAGTGAAAATAGTACACTTGTTTCTTTCCTCTATCTTTAAAAATTTTTGCTTTGAGAGGAAGGATAAACAGGAGACGTGAAAACTCTGCATACATTGGCAAATATTTAAAACTTTGCTATCTGATTTTTTGCATATTGCACATCTCTATTCACACAAATTGATTGTTTTTTACTCCTAAGCTTGCGATGATTTGGGGCGAGGCAGTTTATACTTGCTACCGATATACTTAATCACAATTTTAAGGTTGCCCATCAAGAAAAGATCGTTATCATCTAAGTTATCCGAAAAATACCGACACGAATCATTCCAACTGATTACTTACTACCAAATGTTGGTACAATCCTCCAGCTTTCAATATCAGAAGACGGATTAAAAACTCCAACAAATCGATGCGCTTCATCCTTTTATCTCCTCACAATCTCGCAAATTTTAGTAACCGCAACAAAAAACTGCTACTTTTTCATTTATTCATCTTTCCTCTGAAAAAGTAAAACTTGATCTCAATTAAAAACAATCTACCTGAGACACGCATGAAGATATCCGTCGACCTTTATATGTACTTGGTTTGCTTATTTAGTTTTGAAAGCAATCCGAAATCGAGTAGTTGCTTTGGGTTGATTTTATAGACCTCGGCTGACAAACTTGATAATAGTATAGTTACTATGTTTTTTTTATTTTTTTAAAGAGAGATCTTTTAGAAGAATCTTAAGCAGGAACAATCATAATAAAAATTGTCGACTGAATTGGCTGATTGAACTAGTTTGTCGCTCTCGATAAATCCGATTTAAATTTATAATAATTTGAGAGATAATTCTTCTGTATGCGACTCAAAGGACAAACAGTCAAAGTAAACAAAAAAGAATATGTACTCAAAGAAATGCTCGCTGAAGGAGGATTCTCCATGATTTACGAAACCAATTACCCAGACATCATCTGCAAAGTTCAAGTATTAGCCAATCTAGAAATAGCCAAAGCCTATACTCGCGAAAAGTACCTCTTTTTTCATTTCGAGATAAATGCTACAACTACTATCACACCCCAATATCGTCAAACTCTACGATTCGTGCGAGACTGGCAGCAAAGACGAAAAGTATGGACTGCTGTTCATGGAGAAGTGCAGTTCGGGGTAATCCCAAATCTATTTAGAACAGCATTCAATATTTTGTAGAAGAATTAAGGCAAGTTCATGAACGAAAAAGCAATCATTAAAATTTTAGTCATGGCGGCTGGAGTGCTAGACTATATGCATAAAAAGGGAGTGGCTCATCGTGACATCAAAATGGAAAATATTTTGATCAACTCCCAAGGATAGTTCAAACTCTGTGATTTTGGCAGCTGCTCCAAAAGCGTATTTAAAGAAAGAGATAGGTCATTACTCAAATCGATGCCTCCAACAGAGTCGAAATATAGGAACTCATTTAAAAAACAACCACTCCCCTCTACCGATCACCATAACAACTCGATCTCTACTCAGGATTTGAAATAGGCTTAAAAGTCGATATCTTCGCTCTAGGAGTACTTGCTTTCATCTTATGTTTTCAAAAACCTCCTTTTTAATCGAGACTTTCAGCCATCAATAAGCAGTACTTTATACCTGAGGACCATTGCTACTCAAAAGAGTTCATAGAGTTTATTTAAAAATGCTTTACCACAAATCCGAACCTACGACCTTCAGCTGTCGAGGCTTTGCGGGAATTGAGAGAAATATAAAAAATGAAACGGGCTCAAATCGATATAAATTGTTAGAGAGAATTCGAGCAAACATTAAATTAGATATCAAGAGTAACTTAGAATAATCTGAGAAAAAATGCTACTGTCGCATAAACTGGTTTTTTAGACAAAATCAAACGCATTTATAATCAGATCACGACTCAGACTGAAGGATGGATTGCAGGCTTCATCGAAGATAACGAATAGGCTCCATTACTTAAATACAATCGATCAGTAATCTCTAAATGCTATTAAAAGAAATATAAGATAGAAAAGGTTTTCGACATAATATAAAAATATTCATAATAATACAAGGGAAAGTCTCTCGTAACACTAAAGATGCTAATTATGTTACATAATTTTTTGAGAAAAGGTCCCTCAGAAGCAATTAATTATGAGAAAGATAACTCTCCTCTCAAATACTGTACCAAAGTTTACAAACTATGGAAAAACAATATGAAATCAGTTGACTAATAGGATATAAAAAGAAATCCATTTATTTGTCTGCTAATACGACTTTATTCTTTGATATTGATTAAAAAAATAAAACTATGCTATGAAAACTCTCATCTTATCGAAGCCAACTATTCTATCGTACCTTATCTTTCAAAAATTAAATAGAATACCATATTGAAACTCAGTTTCATTATTTCTATGATTGAATTTCTGGAGGAATGTGTTGATTTTCATTAAAATGTCCAAAGGATCAATTATATTAACTAGATTCAAAAATCTATTGTACTTTCGATGATTGATTAAGAGTATTGCCTTGTTTCCACTCTTACCTTTATACTCTCAGCCTTCAAAATGGCAGTTTGCTTCGTCAAAGAATAAATCGATATTGTAAGTCTACAGTCTAAAGTTCTATAAGTGTAAGTCCGATTTGAAAAAGTTTATCGTAAACTAGCGGCGTTGTTGTAAAAGACACAAAAAAACAGCTTCATAATGCTTGAAAGTAGTTTTGATGCTATAAAGACTCAAATATTTCCTTAAATTTGGATGTTATAAGCTACATTAAGAATATTAAACTCGAGAGAAAGAGCGGATCGTTTAACATCACAGATCACTTGAATTATAAAAACAGTATTTATGGACTCAAAATTCCTCTGACCTACGAAGAGGTTGTCAAAAATCCAGATTTTTTGAAAGATCTTGAGAAGGTCGATAGCAACAGTAAATTAGTTGTGTAAATTAATCAGTTTAAGGTTTCAAAATAAACAGGAAATGGTAAAATTTCTCCAAACGATTAGAAAAAGAAAGAAACAAAAAATAGCGAAACTGCAAAGACAACAAGTAGCTTAATTAAAGAAGGAAAAAAATAAAATACAATCGAAATGTCAAATCCCTTTATCAAACCAAAATAAAGTAAGAGCAAGATCTTTTAAAATTTTGATTTTAAGGAAGAGAAAAAGCAGGAACAGAAAATGTTGGTAGAAGCCAAAAAACAAAATTAAATGATGGAATTTACCCATCAAAACCTAAATAAAGATTTTGCCACTGTCAACACCCTCAATTTATAAGAAAAAAATGATCAATTTCGAGATTTTTTCAGTATAGTCTAAACAAAATTCTAGAAATAAAAAGAAACAAAAAGAAGTAATGAAATACCTGAGGAGCCTTATGTCAATTCAAATGCATCAAAGGAAGTTTTTTGCTCTTAGAATAAGGCAGATATTAACAAGATATAGTTGATTAATTTTTTTTTTGACGAAAACGAAAATGAAGAAAAGGCAGTAAATGTTTCATAATAAAAAAATAACAAAAATTTGATCGACATTGGCGAGAATCATTAGTAGATTTCTCAATCATCTGGAACAAAAAAATCATAAATAAAAAAAGGAAATCAATAAAATTTAATCCCTTTGATTGCTCTTTAAGATGAGCCAGAGTAAAAGTAATCTCGAGTTTCTATACCAAGCATTGATAATTCAAAAGGGCCTAAAACTTAGTAGAAATCACCATAAAAAATAGTCAAATTATCGCCTTCAAGAGACGAAAATTTAATTGATTTGAGATAATTTGTTGTGGAAGAAGTGAAAAGAAATGCAGAACAGTATATTATCGAATTCAGCGCATTAATATTTAAATAAAAAATTGGATACGGCAATTCCTCAGAAGTTTTCAAGGGGGAGTGGAGAGGAAGATAAGTTGCTATAAAAAAAATAAAAGAGAATATTAACTCATCCAGATCAGAAAAATAGTTTAAACGCGAGATAATGACTTCAGTTAAAATTAGACATCATCCCCAACTAGTCACTCTTATCGGTGTTAGCGAACACGAAAAATATTTTTACATAATAAACGAGTACTGCAATGGAGTATTTTTTATGTTATTCAGTCCACACTTTTCGATTTGCTCCACGAATCTAATTAAAAAATGCCGTGGAACACTCGCATCAACATCGCTCGCCAAATCGCAAGAGGAATGCTCTTTCTGCATACGAATGACCCTCCCATCATTCATCGAGACTTAAAGTCTTTAAAGTACTCAGTTGCTAAATCAGCGTTCTCTTAATCAACAAATATGATTCAAATAACCCTGATTTGGTCCAAATCAAAATTGCTGATTTTGGACTGTCTAGGGACTACGCCTCAACGTATATGACAGGCACACTGGGGACTTATGTATCAATCGACTTACTTAGCATTGGATGGCCCCTTAAATTTTTAATAACGAACCGTACACCCTCAAGGCTGATGTCTATTCTTATGGAATAGTATTGTGGTAAATCGCATCAAGGATGCCACCCTACACCAACATGAAAAATCCACAGTCTCTCATGAAATTTGTGACCATGTAAAATGGACGACCGGATTTGAATTTTATCGATAAGGAGTGCCCGATAGAGCTACGGATGTTGATGATGCGTTGCTGGGACAAGTTTCCTTCAAATCGTCCCAATTTTAATTAAATTTTGAACTGTTTGGAGTACTTAGGGCGCTGATGATAGATGGATGATTGTGGTAGTGTAGTAAAAATATAAATATCATTTATTATCGACCAATTGCAAACCGAAAATGCTCAATGCAATTTATTTAAAGGCTTTGAAATGTTGAAATTGCATGAATGTCGAATAACTAATTCCAGCTGGCTTTTTATTTATGAGTTCCTCCTCTTTATCAATGAGCTAAATCTTCTCTTTTTTGAGGATTTACTTTAAATTTTCGATGTATTAACGATTTTATCTGGTTTGTTCATTGTGGTCGGTAGCAAGAAAACTGTGACGATAGCAGGAAGTAAATTTGATGCCTAGTTATTGAACAGATTCTATAACTGAATGCTTTTGCTATTTGTTGTTATTTCTAATATTGGGTCCGAGAATCAAACCTAAATCTGAGTATTTTATATCTTTTTTCTTGATGATGGCTTATTATAAATATTTAATATTAAAGTTTTGAACTACTTCCTCCCTACTCAAAATTTTTCCCTAAGGATCAAGCCTTTAATCAAATTTTTAAGAAATAATCTTCTATCGTAATGATTCTAAAGATTTCATCATTATCTTACAGTTATAAAGTCCTCTGGAGGTCTATTATATCTCCTCAACAGCTAAGACTGTTTTAATTTAATCTAAATATCGATAAGTCTGAAAAATATCGTTGCTGCAAATCATCCCATTCTGATCTGCATCCCAAAACCTAAACGCACAAATGCCCCAAACTCTGTCTCCCGCCGTAGCCATCACATCCATCACTCTTTTGTAGTCATTAGTCTTCATGTCATCATTAAATTTTCCATTGAGTTCAAAGAAATTGAGGCAAAGCTGAGCAAGAGAAGGGATAGAATATTTGTAGTTATTAAGATAATCATTAAATGATTCTCTTGAAAACACTGTTTTAGCAACAAGAAATTTTGATTTTTCGAAATTATTTGTACTTTTAGAAGGGAGAACAGACCTCACTGTTGCCAACGTCTTGGCGATATTGCTGAGATGACTTTGATTGTCTGCGAATGAAGGCTCATTAGTAAGTGTGGTCGATCCCTTTTGTCCCTCCGACTCTTTAACTTTACTGATAGATCGACAAAACAACTCCCAAATGTTTAAGTTGAGGAATAAGTTTTCATTTTATAGTCGAGTTGGTGATTTATTATTCTCCCCCATTTTTTCCAAGCGTTCTTTCAGCTCTGCATTCTTTATCAAAGGCGTAAGCTTCTTCTCCTTCCTATTGAATTGATGAACGCGATGATCGTCTTATTCAATCGCACTCAAAAAACTTGACCCTCTGTATCTTTATATACTAGAGTCAATGCTTTTATTCTTCTATCTGCCCATCTCGTATTTCCTCGACATATTCGAACGATTCATCCTCTGTCTCTTGACTTGAAGTTGCAATGAATCCTATATGCTGCCGAGAGAATTTCTATGACGCGGAATTATAGGTTCTTCATTGATCTGAAGAGAGCTTTTTACGTTAGGATATCGTTCATGACTGCGATTTTCTTGGCTGGTTTAAGATTACGGGAGAGAAGTTGGATTAGCGACAAGGTTGGAATTTATATTTTTCAGATCTAAGTGGCGTTTATCCTG
>ERZ724520.1709-NODE-1709-length-10764-cov-3.791484_pt1 | contig 10764 bp, 3 predicted proteins | sample MGYA00376053_ERZ724520 | MGnify/ENA primary metagenome ERZ724520 (study PRJEB28724, sample SAMN07190886) | activated sludge metagenome | isolation source: activated sludge of sewage treatment plant in Hong Hong | place: USA: Christiansburg, Virginia | collected... | reverse complement strand
AAAATGAAAGAAAAATATTATTTTTGTTTTTTGTTCAACCATATAGTCATAAGTAACTACGATAGGGAAGATCTCGAGGAGTAGGCTTACTATCTGCTTTAAATTGTCAAAAGTACTTTTTATTTTTACTGAGACAAAAAAGTCATTGGAAAGACTAATCCAGTTGCGTGTCAACCAAATTTTAAGGGCTAAATAGCTATTAAGGGGGAGCCGATCAAATTTACGATTTTAGTCAAGGAAAATTAGATATGCACAGATTCTTGTGAGATACGCTTGATTTAATAAATTTCTGGTAACGACAGACTCGTTGGGAGCTACGACTTTGAATTATACAAATATATCAAAGTTAACAAGGAGTTAAATCGAAGTTGCGTGGAAATGGCTGTGGATCTTTCGGAAAATTTTAAAATTGATTACGTTGTCTATATGGAAAGTACTCAATAGGCTCTAACCAAAATCATGCAATAGCATTAAACTGCTAAGATAATGGAGATATTTGGAAAGGAAGGGAGTGAGTAGTAAGATTTTTTGCCGTAATAATTGAGTAAACCTCGGAATTAAGAGGATTTTAAGGAGATTCAATTTGATTTAGAAAGTCCTTTTATAATTCATCAGCGGTTTTGGTCGCCCACCAGAATTCAGGGTCGAAAGCGTTCAAAATAGAATGAGAATTAATAAAATGAGGATATATTGAAATTTGAGTCAGAACCCTATTCGATTCGTCGCCGTCCGATGAAATTATCGAAATCTTTTTCAACAACAAGTGATAATAGTAGTAGCTTAGTAAAGAGGAGAAAATGTAGTGAGCAATAGAGAACCAAATTGAACTTGATTGAACGGTAAATGTAATAATTAATGGAAGAATAGGATCTAAACAAAAGTTTTCAAGAAATGTGCTCAATTATTTCAGATCAGAGCAATTTAAGTATAGTATCCTAAAAGGAAGATAGGACATAAGATGAGTATTAATAATCAGTTAAAAATGTGAAAATTCCTAGAAGATTAACATAAAATAAACCTAATTTCTTCAAAATAGGCTTTAAAAACATAGTTGTTTTGGCAATTATAGCAATTTTGGTTATAATTATCTCCTTCGATTTTTCAAAAATCTCCAAAGAACACAAAAAAGAAAGAATAAGCAAAAGATAGAAAATTAATAAAAAACATCATAAAAGATGAATTATTTGATATATATTCTTTTGCATTTACTATATTATTATGGAGTTGGAATGGGCTCTTCCTGAAAAAAAGCAACAACCACTTTATATTTCCTATTCTCCTGAGTCTGTAGATCTGTCATAAAATTTCATCAATCCATTCATAGGCTATCCAAACTGTCCCATCATTGGCAGATATAACAGAGGAGAATATAAGATAGGCGAATTTCTCTTTCAACTTTAGTTTAAATGTGAATATAAATAAGAGATTCAAAGCTATGTTTGTGGAGGAAAGTAGATTAAGCTTCCGGAATTGATGCATTATAACCTCAGAAACATTCCTGAGATAATAATAAATAACAAAGCTGCGGGAATAAAGAATTCCCCCGAAATATTACCTTAAAGATATCCAGTCAGACCGAATTTGAGTGTTTATTGGATAGTAAGTTTTGGGGAATTGGGAAAAGGTAAAGAATATTTAATATAGATTTTTTAAACTACCTTAATCATATGTATATCTTGGCTTGTACTCTATTTTTAGATTAAAAATTGCAGAGAATGATACATTTTCTACCTATTTATGCCTATCTTCCTCTTAGTAGTGGATTAAGGAATATCTAGGTTTAAAGAGGACTTAATTTCAATGGTTATAGAGGGGAATACATGTCTTTCCATCTCAGTAAAGGGGCTCCTGCATTTAGTCCCAATAATATGAGATTGGGAGTGGAAGGAGGTAAACTGATAACTAGTAAAAAGCAAACAAAATTTTAGAGGAAACCAAAGCAGAAATATATCGAAAAGTAAAAAGCTGAGTAACTAAAAATAAAAAAACTTTAATAAAAATAATAGCAACATTAGTAATAGTAGTTAAATATAAATTGGAAGTAAATGGAGTAAACAGTAATAGCTGAAAAACAAACAAAAATGTAGAGCAAATAAGAAAAAAAATAGTTTCAGGAAGCAAATAAGCATCAAGGATTTATCCATTTTTATACTTCAGTTTTATTATAAAATGACTATAGGGTATACTACCATTGGCATATTGAGGATCATTTAAAGTAAAATATAATAAAAGATATTTGGAAACAGAGTTTGAGTGTCGAGTAGTTTATTTAAAAATATCACAACTTTTAAGGAAAAGATCCAATGATTTAATAATTGAGGAGATTGTTATTTCCGCATTGGGCATGATTATTTGTTTCATAATTGTAAGAGATAAAAGATAAAATTTAATTCCTAAGTATAAAATAATTAAGATGTCAGCTCTTCAGGCAAATCCGTTCAACAAACAAAACCCCTTTCAAGTTGGCCATTTTGAAAGGTTCAAACATCCCTATATATCCCATCCAAAATCAAATTAATACAGTCATTTGGTGTATCATGAATCTTTTCATCCCAAACAGACACAAATGAATGATAACAATTGGGCCTTTAACCAAAATAATTTATCCCGAAAGCTAGATTTTGCGAGAAAATACGAATCATAGCATAACTAAGTGTCGGAGTTTTAAGTACGGATGAAAATGAGTTCAGTTTATGCACTACCGAATCAAAATCAAAATCAAAGGTCATTTGACGTTAAAGATGGAAAAATGGAAAATCCATTTCTTCGAAAAAATCTATTGATAAATAAGGAAGAAGTAGCAAATCAAGTTTAAATGGACTTAAATTTGTACAAAAATAAAGTTAGTAGTGTTTATTAGAAAGCTCCTCGAGTTTCATTTGGGCGAGAATCAAATGACTAAAGTCCTCCTTTTCGACCTAGTAAAGCATCAAGTAGCAATCGCTAATCAGTTCCAACTCCTCAAAATATGAAAATTTCTCAGTATATTCGTGAGTAGCCTATGGATAGTAAAGACCCTTTATCTTATTCAAAAACTCCTTAAATAACTGAGCGATTATTAAATCCATTTAAAGAGGAAGATGAGAGCGTTCCGAATGAGATAAAATTTAGAAAGAAAACATTTTTTCTCAATTATGTCAATTTAAATTGATACTATAACTTATTTTGAGATTATTAATTATTAATTATCAAGATGGAAGAGTGGATCCAACAGAAGAGTATTCGATTGATTTATTTTTGAAAATTTGATTGAGAAGATATTTATTATTGATATCGATTTTGTAGTCTATTGGATTGGAAATTGGATTGTAAAGGTTCATTTCACTTTTGACATAACCTCTGTTTTTGAACTATCGAAGCTATGATGATTTTAAGTTATGGTTTTACTGCATTTGTTGTTGTAAAACTGATTTAAGTTCTTTCTTTTTTTAAACCCTCATTCTATTTTATTCTTAGATTTGTCTATTCATGAGCAAACTTTGTCTTTCTAATTACTTTTTTTAATTATTAGCTTTTTATTATTGATATTTTCTTAAATTTTAATGATAGTTGACATACTCTAGGCTGCAATTGTCTCTATAGGTTTTTACGTTGCTAAAATACTTTATATGGTATGATGTACTTCTTTAAATGAACGTTCTTTATTCATTAATCCTAATTTTCTGTTGTTTCGATTCTTTTCGTTTATGATTTACTCTTTACGGCTATGATTTTTCATTTCGTGTTTCCTAGTGATTTAGTCTTGAAGAAACATTTTATATTCTTATTTTGCCTTTACTTGTCGGAGATACTATTTGCTCTGATGTTTTTAGATTTATCCGAGCATATCATTTTGTTCAATTAAGCTTTTTCTTCTCTCCTCTTGCTTTTGGATTGATTTCTTACGAATATCATTTTCATAACTATTTTGTAGCATGTTTCTCACTTACTCGCGATCATATCCTTCAGTGTTATATATGGGGAGGATATGAACTGACCTGCTTGAATGTAAATTCGTAGTTTTTTATTGCTGTAATTACACTTATGGATTTTTTGAGATAGATCTCTGCTGTTTTCCATAAATCTGAGTTTAGTATGCTTCTCTAAGTAGATTAAGACTTACTTCAGTACTTGTTTTTTTAGAGATTTTAAATCTTCGCTTGAAACAGGCAAAAATACTCCAGCAGAGGGAGAAAGCCCATTCATTTTTTTATCCTTACTTAAATAAAATTAAATAACCTTTTTATCTTTAAAATAGTAACCACTAATGAAAACTTTTCTACTAACTGAAGAATGGCATTGATTCAGGGGTTGATAGGAGATTTTTTTGACCCAAGAAAAGGAGTTTTATTATAAATTTTGTAAATGGTATATGCGAAAATTAATATAAATATAGTGGATTGAATGTCGAAGTTATCCGAATTGAAAAATAGTCCTTCTTTTCTGTAGAAGTTCAAAGATCGAAAACAAGTGATTGATAGATAGGGTCTACTTAAATTGTTAAATCTTAAGAGAGAGTCTTTATGTAATTGTTTGTACAATTTAGAAAAAAAGAATAAAAACACCAATGCATACGATAACAACAATGTAGATACGAAAGAAACTTAAGTACGAAACAATTAACTTCAGAATGCTTCTAAAAGTAGAAGTATTCGAAATGAATAAACAAGTTCCAAAAGTTCAAGCCTTTATAAAGGTCACATCCCAAACATTGGATATGAAAAGTAGGATATCAATAAAAACATGTAATACAATAAAATGCTAAAACTGCCTTCAATAAATAAAACTCCGCAAAAAACAAACACTGTAAGTAAAAGTCAGTCATCAAGTCATACCTAAAAACTAAGTAAGCTAGGAATGAAATTGAAGAGTGAGCATAGTAAATAACTGGAAAGTGAGATGAGCTAATCTTCGATAACTAAAAATAAAAAATTTGAGCTTGATAAGTATGCTTTGAGGCATCTGTAGTTTCTGAATAGATTTGAGAGACAAGTGGTTAATACCCGTTTAAGTAGTGGTTAGAAGGCTATTTTGAATTATAAATATGATTGATTTTTTATCTTGTTTTTTGAGATGGAAAATGAATAATTGTGATTTTTTGATTTAAGTATTATTCAAACATCGAGTATAAAAGTTCTAGAATTTGCGAACTATAAGTTTTGACGAGATCATTCATCGTAATCTTCCTTAAACTATTTTTTTTGCTAGGGCTTTTACTATGGGTGCTGATTTCCTTCTTATTCATGTTTCTTTTGTTTTTGCCTCATGATTTCAGCATGTCTGTGTTACAAATGGGTTACGTTTCTTTATTTTTGAAAAATTAAGACCTGCCTTATTTCTTGTTATCTGCATTTTTCTCAGCATTTCTCTTTCTGGCTCTCTCGCGATCGATTTCTCTTTGGTTTCCTCGTGTCATAACTTAAATAAAATTTGATGAATAAATAGAAATGTGTTAGTTATTAATATCATACTATGGATAAAGTTGTTAACTTGATAAGCTTAACAGGGTGGACCTATCTGTTGGTTAATCTTTAGGTTCAGCTTATATTTGATCTATAGGGCTTCATAACCTCAGATTTTACTTTCTAGTTGCAACTGCTACAAGTTATTCAATTGTTCCAAATTACAGATATCTTACTCATTCTTTTAGGAAAATCTAAGGGAAGTTTAGTTGGCGCCTTTTTCCAAATTTTAGGAAGAAATATTGTTGCCCTTATCTTTATGCAACCTGAATCTCATAAGCTAAAGTTCGCTGCCGTTGTAATATTATGGGCAATTGCTGATATCAATCGATATCTTTATTATCTGTTCAAAAACAACTCAATTACTGCATTTTTGAGATACAATAGTTTCTTAGTTCTCTATCCTTTGGGAGGGCTTGCTTAAATGGTTGTTATTAATGATTACATTAGCCGTCATCCTGAGCTTTAGCCTCTGTATGTTTACATCATCAGATTTATACAGGGCTCAATTATTTTGGGAGTAATCTTTTTGTATAACTATATGCTAAAAAGCAGAAAGAAACATTTCAGTAGTTTAAAAAATAAGGAAGGCTCAACTTAATCCGCTGGAGCTTAATCTTAATCAAATAAAAAACAATAAAAAACAGATAAAAAAGAATGATTTACCATTGATGTGAATAAAAATAGTTCATTCTAGTAAATTAAATATAAATCATCAATCGATTCATATTAAATATGATATACTATTGTTCATTCTAGCTCTTCTAGATGCTAGATGCATTATTAAAGGCTTATTCTTTTGGTAGGATTTAGAATAAGTAATTTTTTAAGTATTGCCCTAAATTTATCGAATTCTTTTAAAGTGAATGGTATTTTTCCCAAATTATCGACCATTTCTCTTTGTTTCCTGATTATTTTTCCATACTATCTTCCAGTTAATGCAAAAAAGCCAAGCTGTATTACACTCTTACCTCGGATTTCTACCCGACACTTGTATCGAAACCAAAGTGGAATTCCAGTGACTATTTCTAATAAAATGCAACCAATCGACCAAACATCGACATTTTTTAATATTTAGTAATCATTGCTTCCATTTTCAAGAGTAAGCAGTAACTAGGGAGGCATATACTAAGGAGTGATTGTCTTAATCAAAAAAATAATACTATTTTAGGTAGTCCATTTGCGAGTTGAAAAGTTGATCCAAAGTCAATCAATTTAAGTTTTGGGATATTTTCAGTAAACTCAATCATTAGATTTTCCAATTTAAGATCACAATGGATAAACCCGTGATCATTGACAAGTTTTACTGCACTGCAGAGCTCGATCATGATCTTTTTTAGATAATTTTGGTTGGATAATTGTTTGTAAAAATCTTTAAATTTGACCTTAATATTTACTTATTTACCTAGTAAATTCTTTAGTTGTTATGAAATACCCCTTGAATTTCACTCATTATTTTTGAAAAGTTGTTTCCGCAAAGCTACTGTATGATATAACCGTATTTTCCAATCCTAAATTTATCGACAAATTTGATTAAATATTCTTTGCCTATATCTTTTAATTTTTACCTTAATAATCAGCGAATTTTTTGCGTACTTGTCCTTTATCAAAAAAATAGTCGCCCACTGTGGATTAATTATGAAAACACTCCAAAGCGTTTTGAAGGTTGTACTATTTTAAAGCATATTTATTATGATTTGCATCTTCGACTTAATATACTTGAGCAAATCCTCCTTTTCCTATTTATCTTATTATTTCGTACTGACCGATTTTCTTCCGAGTTTTTTCTTCAAAGTTTTGGCGCATAAATGTGGTTCTTAAATTTTTTATTTCGTTATCGTTATGTCTAATTAAACCCTTTAAAATTTGATTACTAGTCATTCGATAGCTTTTTTAGTCGAGTGACATTTAAAGGCATCCTCTTGATTTAAATGATGAGTGGTCATAGAATGTTTTCTTGAGTGAAGGGAAAATCGTTGTTCTATTTTTATCTCCAAAAGCAAAAGCTTTAGAATCACGAAAACTCATAGAATATTATTAACTTTATTGGAGTAAAAATTAATAAAATAACATACATTTTTTGTAGTTTACAAGAATATCAAAACATTACTATTTTATCGAATATTATTTACTTTTCCACAATTTTAATGAGATTTAAATAAATAGCCGATAATTAAGTTATGATTTATAATTCTGAGCTATATTTATAGAGGATGATGTGTAATTTTTATTATTAATTATAATGGATGTTTAGTTTATTTAGTCGGTTCCGCATCGGGAGCCAATAATTATCCATCATTCTTCATAGACAGGTATGAATGCTAAAACTACCTTAACGAATTGCAGATAATTGCTCCCTTAAACTCGGAAATAATGCCTCGCTTTGTTAGCGAAAATTGATGAGCTGGAAGATCGATTAGCTAAACTCGAAAAAAAAAGCAAAAATATATCAGAAAAGGCTTAGATAAAAAGGATTCGAAAAAATAGACGCAGAAATCACTAACTTTAAAAATACTACAAAGTATTAAAATAATTATATAGTGTATTGCTTAAGGTTGTAAAAAAAAATACGGCTCAATTACTTCATTAAAGCTTCATTTACGATCAAAACATGGAATGAGAGTAAAGAAAAAACGGTTAAGAGAGGAATTAATTCCTATTGATAATGATCGATAATGATTTTTTCTCTTATATAAAACTTAAAGATCATTCATAAAGGTAGTCATCTTCATCCGATTAATAATCGGCTCTCTCTCTGACTCTTTCGATTAACCTATTTCCAAGGGTTTTTAAACGTTTTTCGCATTGTTATATTGACTTTGTTAATCTTCTATTCTAAAGTTCAGTTGTCACTTTTTCGACTAAAAGATTGTTGATGGTATTCTAAAAATCGACAAGCTTCAAATATAGATTTTCTGCTTCTTGCTCTTTTTATAGAGCATCTTTTAGATACTCGCAAACTTTTTCTTCAAGTTCTTCAATAGTATTGTGATTCATAATTATTTTTCCTTAGTATTTTAATAGTAAAGATTCAAGTTTTTTGCAATAATCTTCCATATATTTTTGTTCCTGACCAATTAGCTGACTACTATGAGGTGTTAGGTATTAGATTTTAACCTTCGGAGAATTAACATCAAACTGAGTAGTTTTATTACTGTTGACTGATTGGTAGCATGTTTAGTCTTTACCTTTAATTTGACCTTTCATTCCTTCAAGTTCAATATTAAGTTATTTGACATTTTCAATATAGTTATTTTCGATTTAACTTTTCAAATGATGCAATTGGGAATTTTCATGCCTTAAATTCTAAATTTCTATTGACAGTTCTTGAATTGTTTGGTATAATTATTATGATTTATTAATTTATGTTGTTAATTAAAGCTTTAACTTTTCATTCTCCTACCTTAACTCATAAATGATAGCCTACAGTTATCGTTTTTATTCAAGGAAAGTTTATTTAACTCTTAAGAATTATTGCTCATAAATGGAGGCTGCATCAATTTACTGGTCATTCCTCATAAGAGCTACTTTCTTTCTCATTTATTCTAGCGAGCTTTAAAGATGATCAATCTTATCGTTCTTTTCTTGTAGTTATTGTTCTAATTCTTCCATGAGTTAATTTTTTACAAGAACTAACTATTTAATTTAGTTCATTTAATTTTAATGGTTTTGTTTGTTGTGATTATCTTCTGCTTTGGCCTCTTTAACTTCAGATATCTTTTCATCGATAATGTTTCGAAGACGTTAAAGTTAAACATTAGTTGATTTTTATTGTTTTTAAAGTTATTCTTTGACTTTTTCGTAATTTTACAGTAAAATTTACATATTTCTCTCAGTTGATTTTTTTGACTATTCACTTTCACTTATCCTGATACGATATTATTCAATGGACAATTATAAAGTACCTTTTTCTTTTTCCAAGAGGCATTTTTAATCCTTTATTGCTTGTTAGTGATCTTCAGATTCTATTCTTTCTTTTTAGAATTATTACTCCATTTTGTTTATTTGATCTTGATAATGAGCTATTGCTTTTTTGAGTGAGGCTATTTCTTCATGCAAAGTTTAATTATTTTCGTGGTAGATTTGTTTATCATCATCTCCAGCACCAAATTTTTATCTCAGATTAGCGTACTCTGAAAAATTGAGATCGTGTGACTAAAGATTTGGTGTATGAATTCTTTCGAGATCGTTGGGGGCATATTAATCATTTTATATAATCATTTCTCCCGAATGATCTTCATCGGAGCTAGGCTCCTAGAATCCTTGAAGTTTGTTATTTGCTAGTCTTATTGAATGGATGGGATCTTCGCGGCTCATCAACTCATCTCTGATATTTAAGGAGCCAATAAATTTGTAATCTTCGTTGAAAGAATCTTTTTTTATAAGTGAAATGTTATTGATTTGAATGTTTGCTTGTGGGAATTTTTAGTAACTACTACTATCATAACCTTCTATTCCTCCAGGAGTTAATGATTGAACATTTGAGTAGTTTTGCATGCCTGTAAGCATAATTTAAGATCCAAGACTAACTATTTTATTTTTAAGATTTTCTTCTCGAGGAGGTGATTAGTATTTTGACAAATTTAAGGAAATGCTCTCGATTTAAGGAACTATTGTTAACTTTCTAGGCTTTATTATCGGTAAAGTTGACAAGATTTATTGAAGCTAAAATTGTTGATGGATTGAGTAACTTTTATAAATTTCAGTTTGAGAAGTGGTTGAAGTAACCTCCTTTAATGGTTAATCTGAGATTAACTCTAGCTGAACTGGTACTTAGAAGATTCTGGAAGTAAAGTATTGGGTCGATTGTGTTTATTGACAAGATGCAGGTTGACTATACTTTTTGAAAGAATAATTTTCAGTTCCAGCATTTTCATTTTAAAGCTCAAGACATTCTTTGTCAATATTAGACAGGCTTTTATTTAACTAGGTTTATTTATTATTTCCAATGTCTTAGTCTAAATCTTAAACTATACATATCTCCTCTGTTTGTATCTAAATGTTTTAGTTTTATCTCATTAAAGTGAATTCAAGTGGTATTTAGAAGATATGATGTTAAACAGCATTAGGTGGAAGTGTTTCAGTTTGGATTAACACTTATTTTTTATTCTATGCTGACTACTTATCTGTCTGGACTTAAACTTCTCTTCTACTTGAATTCATGTCTTATTTTATTGGGAATTAAGCTTCATTATTATTAATTTTACTTAATAATTTAATTTCTTAAGAAGAAGGTTGGTTAATTGTTGAACTTATTTCTTCGTTTTAAATATACAGTTCTACAGGAATTTAATAGATGATGGGAGTTACTCTCGAAGAAGCA
>ERZ724520.1706-NODE-1706-length-10785-cov-8.585461_pt1 | contig 10785 bp, 8 predicted proteins | sample MGYA00376053_ERZ724520 | MGnify/ENA primary metagenome ERZ724520 (study PRJEB28724, sample SAMN07190886) | activated sludge metagenome | isolation source: activated sludge of sewage treatment plant in Hong Hong | place: USA: Christiansburg, Virginia | collected... | reverse complement strand
CCATGTATTTGGCGGTGGTGACGCGGCTGATGGTGGACTCGTGCAGGCCCAGTTCGTCGGCAATTTCGCGCAGCACCAGGGGCCGCATGGCCATCTCGCCGTGGGAGAAGAAGCCTTTTTGCCGCTCCACAATGGCCGTGCTGACGCGCAGGATGGTATCGAACCGCTGCTGGATGTTCTTGATGAACCAGCGGGCCTCTTGCAGACGCTGCTGCAGGCCGGCGTAACTGGCGCTGTCTTTGCCGCCCCCGCGGTGGTTGCGCAGCACATTGGCGTAAATGTCGTGCACGCGCAGCTTGGGCATGACCTCGGGATTGAGCATGACGCGGAACTGGGGGTTGATGCCGGCACGGGCCTTTCCCACCGGTACCACCAGCACATCGGGCACGACAATATTGCGCTCCACATCGATAAAACGGCGACCCGGCTTGGGCTCCAGGCGTGCAATCAGCGTGATGGCCTCACGGGTTTGTGCGTCGGTGCCGCCACAACGCTGCACCAGATTTTTAATATCGCGGCGTGCCAGCAAGTCCATGGGCTGGCCGCAAATGCGCAGCGCAAGTGCCAGCAGGCTGGCGTATTCGGGCACGGGCGGGTCCAGCGCGTCGTCCAGCTGGGCGCGCAATTGCAGGCGAAGGCACTCACCCAGGTCGCGCGCGCCCACACCCGCGGGCTCCAGGCTGTGCAGCAGCCCCAAGGCCACCGTGAAGTGGTGCACCAGGTCTTCGACCTGCTCTTCGTCTTCACCGGCCAGACTACGGGCCAGGTCGGGCAGCGGGTCTTCCAGGTAACCGTCGTCGTTCAGCGACTCGATCAAAAAGCGCAGCGCGCTGGCGTCGGTCTCGCTCAAACGCAGGCTCAGGGCCTGACGGTGCAGATGGGATTGCAGCGACTCCTGCGTGCGGGCCAGCTCGGTGGCGTCGGTGTCTTCGCTGTCCCCCAGGTTGTTGGTGCGGGCCTTGGCGTCCGTGCCCCATTCGCCGTCGTCGGGCACCATCTCGGTGGTGCCATCACCGTCCCAGTTGGGCTCGTCATCATTGCCGCCCAGCGGCGTATTATCTTCGTCTTTTGTGGCGTTAGCCCCCGTGGAATCTGCGTAATCAGCTATTGAATTAGGAGCAACTTCAACCTCACGCTCACCCGCACTGACCGGTGTATCGGCCTGGGCCAGACCAAATTCCTCGCGCACGGCCTCGTCCTGGGTCAATTCCAAAAAGGGGTTTTCGTCCAGCATCTGGTCCACTTCCTGGCTGAGTTCCAGCGTGGAGAGTTGTAACAGGCGGATGGACTGCTGCAGCTGGGGCGTGAGCGCCAGATGCTGCGAGACACGTAGAGAAAGGCCTTGTTTCATGTCAAAGCAGGCCTGTAGTCAGAGGGAGCGGCAATTTGCCGTTTGCGCCCATGCGTGGGGGCAAGTCCGCGCCGGGCGGCCCCAAGCGGACTTAGCCCCCCTGGGGGGCAGTGCAGTACACGTAGTGACAAACGTGGGGGCAACATCACTACATTTTGAAGTGTTCGCCGAGGTACACGCGGCGCACGTCGGCGTTGGCCACGATCTCGGCGGGGGTGCCTTCGGCCAGCACGATGCCATCACTGATGATGTAGGCGTGGTCACAAATGCCCAGCGTTTCACGCACATTGTGGTCGGTAATCAGCACACCAATGTCGCGGGACTTCAGGAAGTTGATGATGCGCTGGATCTCGATCACAGCAATCGGGTCGATGCCGGCAAAGGGTTCGTCCAGCAAAATGAACCGCGGCCGGGTGGCTAAAGCGCGGGCAATCTCCACCCGGCGCCGCTCGCCACCCGACAAAGCCAGGGCGGGAGACTCCCGCAGGTGTTCAACCCGCAGGTCTTGTAACAAAGCCGTCAACCGCCGCTCAATTTCGGCACTTTTGAGCGGCTTACCCGCCTCGTCATGCTGCAACTCCAGCACGGCGCGCACGTTGTCTTCCACATTGAGCTTGCGGAAAATCGACGCCTCTTGCGGCAGATAACCCAGCCCCAGGCGCGCGCGTCGGTGAATGGGCATGTGTTCGATGGACTGGCCGTCAATCGTGATGTCTCCCGCGCTAGCGCGCAGCAGGCCCACGATGATGTAGAACGACGTGGTCTTGCCGGCGCCGTTGGGGCCCAACAAGCCCACCACCTCACCGGTACGCACCGTCAGCGACACATCCTTGACCACCTGGCGCTTGCCATAGGCTTTCTGGATATGACTGACCTGAAGCCGCCCGATTGCAGAATCGGGCTCTGTGTGCACAAGACCTGTCACTTGGGGACGCTCCCCAGTGTGCTGGTGGCGCGCAAGGCCGGCGCCGGCTGCGCAGATGTTTTGCTTTGTGGCGCAGATGCAGACGCAGTCTCGGGTTTGGGTGTCAGCATGGCACGCACCCGCCCGCCCTGGGCGGTCGAGCTGCCTTTGGTGGCATTGCCATCGACGCTGAAGGTTTCGGTCAGGTTTTCATAAACAATGACTGCGCCTGTGATTTCGTCGGCCAAAGTGGCGCCGCGCAAGCGCCGCAGCAGGGCCTTGCGGCTGAACTTGACGGTATCAGCCCGGCCGTCGTATTCGATCAGCTCACTTTCGCCTTCGATGTATTCATCCTGGCCTTCGCGCTTTTGCCGGAAAAACGCCCGTTTCTCGGCCGTCCCCGTAATGGTGCCGAATTGGTATCCGTCCGGATCCTGTCGTACCTCAATCCTGGCAGCCCGCATGACGATGCTGCCTTTGGTCAGCACCACATTGCCGGAAAAAATATTCAGCTGCTTCACGTCGTCATAACGCATGGCGTCGGCTTCGATATTCATCTCTTTGCTGCGATCCGCCTTTTCAGCGCGTGCGGGGAACACCAACACCCCAAGGGTGAGCAGCATAACGAATGACAGGGGAATGTTTTTCATAAAGGCACGAAACTTGCTCGCATTGGGCTTGGGCGATTGTACTGAGCGCGCACCCCATCGTTTCCAAGTGCTTGCTAAGTTGCCGCTACCGCACGGTATTCGGAGCGCCATAATGGCCCCACCATGCGAGCCTCCAAACCGAGCGTCTGCCAACTTTTCTGCATACTTCTGCTAGGCTGGTTATCGTTCGTCAACACCCTGCATGCCCGTGAAGTCAAGGTGGGGGTCTACGCAAACGCCCCCAAGGTGATGTTGGGTGCCGACGGCCAGCCCTCGGGCATCTTTGGTGATCTGTTACGCGAAATTGCCGCAAAAGAGGATTGGACACTGGTACCGGTGGTCTGCGAATGGCAGGCCTGCCTGGATGCGACACGCGCAGGGCAAATCGACCTGATGACCGACGTTGCCCACAGTGAGGCAAGGGCACAAATTTTCAGCTTCCACCAAACCCCGGCCATCAATAGCTGGTCACAGGTGTACCAACGCACGGGTTTATCGATCCAGTCCATGCTGGATCTGCAAAACCGCCGTGTCGCCATTCTGCAGGGCTCGGTTCAACAGGACTATTTTTCCGGCTTGCTCAGCAGTTTTGGTGTCCAGCCGATCTGGGTGCCGGTCAACAGTCTGGCCGAAGGATTCACCAAAGTGTCTGCTGGCGAAGCCGATGTGGTGGTCTCCAACCACCAGTTCGGCAGCCTTCAGGCTCCGCGCTACATGCTGGTGGAGACCCCCATCATGTTCCAGCCCAGCCGCCTGTTTTATGCAACGGGCAAAGGCCGCAATGCCGACCTGTTGGCAGCCCTGGATCAGCACCTCAATGTGTGGCGAGACGATCCGAATTCCGTTTATTTTGATGTATTGAAACGCTGGGGCGGCGAGCCGCCGCGCACTCTGGTGCCCCGCGCCTTCTGGTGGATACTGTTCGCACTGGGAACCCTGCTGCTGTTGGCCATCGTTTTTGTAAGCTTGTTGCGGCGCCAGGTCCGTGAAAAAACCCGGCATTTGCTGCAGAGTGAAGACAAGCTGAGCACCATACTTAACAGTGTGGAGTCGTACATTTACATTAAAGATCCCCAACTTCGCTACCAATATACGAATAGCATTTTCAGCGCGTCCGTGGGGAGGCCGCTCGTGGGACTGGCAGACACCGACCTGTTTAACGCCGCGACTGCCGAGCAGTTGCAGCGCAACGACCGGCGGGTGCTGGAACACGGCGAGCGGGTGGCCGACGAGGAAACAATCACCACGGCGGACGGCAAACATACACACACCTACCTGTCGGTCAAGCTGCCCCTGCGACGTCCGGATGGGAGTATCTATGCGTTGTGCGGAATCTCAACCGACATCACCGAGCTAAAAAGGAGCCGGGAGGCGATCCACCAATTGGCGTTTTATGACGCATTGACCGGGCTGCCCAATCGCCGTCTGTTGATGGACCGCATGCAACAGATCCTTGCGGCGCGCGACCGCACGGCCCACGACGGCGCATTGCTGTTCATCGATCTGGACCACTTCAAAACACTGAATGACACGCTGGGCCATGACGTTGGTGACCTGTTGTTGCAACAGGTCACCAAGCGATTGAAACAGTGCACCCGTGACCAGGACACCTTGGCCCGGCTGGGTGGTGACGAGTTCGTCGTGATGTTGCAGGATCTGAGCACCGATGCCAACGACGCGGCACGCCAGGCCGATGCGGTGGCGGGGAAAATAGTCTCGACGCTGGCCGAGCCCTATATGCTTGCGGGGCAACATTACCAGAGCACTGTGAGTGTGGGCATTGCTATGTTTTCGGACCCTCACAGCACCCAGGAAGAGCTGTTCAAACGGGGCGACCTGGCCATGTACCAGGCCAAGGCCGACGGCCGCAACACACTGCGCTTTTTCAACCCCGACATGCAGGCCCGCATGTCTGCACGCGTAGCACTGGAGGCCGACCTGCGTGAAGCACTGGTCCGCCAGGAGTTTTTACTGTATTACCAGCCCCAGGCCGACAACCACGGCAAGATGTTGGGTGCCGAGGCCCTGGTGCGCTGGCAGCATCCGCAACGCGGACTGGTTGAGCCCGGGGAGTTCATCGGAGCAGCCGAGGCCTGTGGGCTGATCGTGCCCTTGGGTCGCTGGATTTTGCGAACCGCCTGCCTGCAATTGGTGCGTTGGGCTGCGCAACCCAACATGGCCCACCTGCATTTGGCAGTCAATGTCAGTGCACGCCAATTCAAGCACCCAGGGTTTGTCGGCGACGTGCTGGCCGTGCTGGACGAAACCCATGCACCGCCGGATCGACTCAAACTGGAGCTGACCGAAAGCCAGCTTGTCGATGATGTGGAAGCCGTCATCAGCAAAATGGTGCAACTCAAGAAGCGCGGCGTGCGGTTTGTATTGGACGACTTTGGCACCGGCTACTCTAGCCTGAGTCACCTGAAACGGCTGCCTCTGGATCAGCTCAAGATTGATCAGTCCTTTGTGCGCGATTTGCTCACAGACCCGAACGACGAAGCCATCGTCACAACCATCGTCGCTTTGGGTAAGGCCCTGGAAATCGAAGTCATTGCGGAAGGTGTTGAGACGGCCGCCCAGCGCGCTGCGTTGGAGCAGCGCGGTTGCCTGCACTTTCAGGGTTATTCTCTGGCGCGCCCGGGTCCGGCAGAAGCCTTGGAGCACTGGCGCATGCCATCGACTGACGCTCCTTAGTGGCGCGGGTGTGGCATTTGTTTGAGACAGGACAAATCCCAACAAGACATGCACCCTAGAATAAAAGTATGCAGGGCGACGCCTAACTATCGGAGTACCGACATGTTTGAATCCGCAGAAATTGGCCACCAGATTGACAAGGCAACCTACAAGGCTGCGGTCCCTGCGCTGCGCGCTGCGCTGCTCGAAGCCCAGGTTGACTTGCAGGAAAACAAGAAAATTCCGGTGGTGGTGCTGATCAGCGGGCAGGACGGCGCCGGCAAGGGCGAAACCATCAATGTGCTGTACGAATGGATGGACCCGCGCTTCATTTCCACACTGGCCTTTTCCATGCCCAGTGATGAAGAGCGCGAACGCCCGCCGATGTGGCGGTATTGGCGCTCGCTGCCACCCAAGGGACGTATCGGGATCTTTGCCGGTTCGTGGTATTCGGACCCCATCCGCCAGCGCATTCTGAACGAGGTGTCCCTCAAGGAACTGGATGCCCAAGCCGACCAGATCAACCGATTTGAGGCCATGCTGGTCAATGAAGGTGCCCTGGTCCTGAAATTCTGGTTTCACCTGACCAAGGAGGGTCAGGTCAAACGGCTCAAAGCACTGGAGAAAGACCCTCGCACCGCCTGGCGCGTGACGCAATGGAACTGGGACCGACTCAAGACCTACGACAAACTGCAAGATGTGGCGGGACACATCTTGCGCCTGACCAATACACCTTGGGCTCCGTGGGTAGTCGTAGAGGGAACCGATGACCGCTACCGTTCATTGACGGTGGGCCAGATCATGCTGCAGGCCATGCAGAAAAAACTGGCCAGCACCGACAAGCAGGAATCCCCGGTGGCACCCATGGTGCGTGTGGACACCGATGGTCGAACCGTATTGTCCGAATTGAACTTGGGCAAAAAGCTGGACGACAAGACCTACGAGAAAGAGTTGTCCAAGTGGCAAGCACGGCTGGCCGAACTCATGCGTGACCCGCGCTTCAAAGGCCGCTCCTTGTTGTGCGCCTTCGAAGGGGCGGATGCCGCCGGCAAGGGCGGCGCCATCCGGCGCATTGGCGCGGCGCTGGACGCCCGGCAATACCAGGTGATCCCGGTCGCCGCGCCAACCGAGGAGGAGCGGGCTCAGCCCTACCTGTGGCGATTCTGGCGCCATGTACCGCGCCAGGGCAAAGTCGCGATTTTTGACCGCACCTGGTACGGAAGGGTACTGGTCGAACGGGTGGAAGGTTTTTGTGCGGAGAACGACTGGTTGCGGGCCTACACCGAGATCAACGACTTTGAACACGAACTGGCTGACTCCGGTGTGATGGTGGTCAAGTTCTGGTTACAGATCAGTCAGCAGGAACAGCTCAAGCGTTTCAAAGCCCGCGAGGAAATCGCATTCAAACGATTCAAGATCACCCAGGAAGACTGGCGCAATCGCGAGAAGTGGGACGCCTATCAACAGGCGATTTGCGACATGGTGGAGCGCACCAGCACGGGCAATGCCCCGTGGACATTGGTTGAGGCCAACGACAAAAACTACGCCCGCGTGAAAATTCTGCAGACGCTGTGCGAACGCGTCGAAGCCGAGTTGGATGGGCGTATCCCTAAGGGAATCCAACCATTGTCCAAAAAGGCACGTAAAGTGGCCAAAAGCGAGTTCCCGACCGCGGAAACCGAAGAGGACGGGGATTCGAAGGCGAAGTCGAAGTCGAAGTCCAAATCCAAACGATCAATTCAGGGCAAATCGAAGGACTGAGGCTCCGTCTGATCGGAGCCAGTTGGCGCTATGGGAGCGTCACGGCAGCCTCCAGCCGGGTTGCGCGTTGCGCAATGTCAGACTGCCGCCGTGGGCCTGCCCGACCAGCTTACACAGATACAGACCCAAACCGACCCCGCCGGCCGTGCGACCGCGTGCGGAGTCGGGGCGGTATAAAGCTTCCGCCAGATGCGGCAGCACGTACTCGCCAACCCCTGCGCCGTAGTCACGCACGGTGATGCGTACAGCATGCCCACCTTCGCTGGCCTCGCGCTCGACGCGCAAGTAGGGCGGCTGAGCGGCACCCGCGCTGTGGCGCCGGACGTTGCCCAACGGATTGCGCAACAGGATGCGCATCATGCGCCGATTATTAGCCGCGATGCCACCAGCCTTGGCGGCCGCCTTGCATGGTTGTGCCAACCAGCGCCGCCCGGTTGTGCCTGCAACTTGTCGGCCAGCACGCCCAGGCACTGCCTTTGCTCAGCGGTGAGGTCCCCACCCGTTCGATGATTTTGCCGCGCTTGAGGGCTTATTCTTCTGCGCTCATATTTACGCCATATTCGTGCCGGTGGTGACCACAGGCGGCCAGACCGCCCACCAAAATGCTTGCGCCAAACAGGCCCCCATGGTCTCGCAACACGGGCCGCCCGTCTTCTCGGCCGGGTATCGATTTGTTTCGATATTTTTCAGCGCAGGTGTACCATTTCCAGTCACGGCCAGCATTGGGGCAGGCAGAAAGGGCATGATGCAAATTACGTTAGACGCTCAAACACGAACGCCCGCGCCATGAATGGGTTTGACGGTTTTGACACGCGTACTTTTATTGTCAACGGCGTGGCGTCATTTGTTCGCTCGGGGGGCAATAGAAATGGACCTGCCCTGGTCCTGCTGCATGGCTTTCCGCAAACCCATGTGATGTGGCGACGCGTCGCGCAAGAACTGAAGAACGACTATTTTCTGGTCATGCCGGATCTGCGCGGTTATGGTGACTCCTCCCATGCACCGGGTGAGCCCGACCATGCCAACTACAGCAAGCGGGCGATGGCGGCCGATGTGGCTGCTGTCATGGCAACACTGGGCATCGAATCCTATTTTGTCTGCGGGCACGACCGGGGTGGTCGTGTGGCTCACCGCCTGGCGCTGGATTATCCCAAGCAGGTCAAGAAGTTGTGTGTCATCGACATTGCCCCGACGTTAGACATGTACGCCCGCACCGACATGGAGTTTGCCCGCGCTTATTACCATTGGTTTCATCTGATTCAACCCCAGCCCTTGCCGGAGACCATGATTGGTGGCAACGCAAAAACCTATCTGCACCACAAATTGGGCGGCTGGGGCACGGGTGGCATGGCGCACATCGAACCGGATGCGCTGGCAGAGTATGAACGCTGCTTCTGCCGCACAGAAGCCATCCACACCGCCTGCGAGGATTACCGCGCCAGTGCCGGCATTGACCTCGCCCATGACCGCGAAAGCCGCCAACGCGCCCAGAAAATTGCCTGTGACACGCTGGTGTTATGGGGGCAGCGCGGTGTTGTGCAACGCCTTTTCAAACCCCTGGAATTGTGGCAAGCCCAATGCGCAGGACTCGTCACGGGACAGGCCCTTCCGGCCGGTCATTTCATACCGGAGGAACTGCCAGAGGCCACCGCAAGCGCCCTGCGCCAGTTTATGCGCTGAGGCGACTTGTGGGCAGCGAATCAGCGGCCTGCTTTGACCTCTGCAACCAGCCACTCGACCACTTGCAGTGCTCGCTCCATGCTGCCAGCCATGGCACCGTCGGTGTAGAAACGACCCGCGACGCCCAGGGCCGGAACACCTTCGACTTTGTAGGCATTTTGCAATTGGGTCAGGCGTGTACCCTTGGTTGCAATCGAAAACGAGTTGTATTGCTCCATAAACTTGGCTTTGTCCACACCCTGCTTGGCCACCCAGTCGGCAATTGCATCCCCTTTAGCCAGGTTGAGTTTCTCGCCGTGGATCGCGGTAAAGGCCTTGCTATGCAATTGTTCCATCAGCCCCATGGCCTCCAAGACCAGAAACAGCCGCTGCTGCGGGACAAAAGTATCGTTGAACGCCACATGTGCGCGCCGGAATGCAATATCTTTGGGGATACCCTTCACCCACGCTGCCAGGGTCGGTTCAAACACATTGCAGTGAGGGCAGCTGTACCAAAAGAATTCAACGACTTCAATCTTGCCGGCCGGGGCCTCAACCGGAGCCTTCGGATCGACCAATTGGTAATCCTTGCCGGCTTGCGGCTTTTTGGCCTGGGCCTGGGCCATAGATGGAAACAACACGGACGATGCAACTGCAACCCCCGCCGCTGCCTGAGAAAATTCCCGACGTTTCATGTTCATGCAATACAACTCCAAAAAAGTGTGTCTGTGATCGCCACCGCTTGGCAAAGTTCCCGAGCCAGTGCCTAGCGCTGCACCCGCACGAGCGATGTCTCCAGGCCAGCTTTTTCCAGCCGCTCCCGGTTGCGCTCGGCCTCTTCCTTGCTGTCGAAAGGCCCTGTCCGTACGCGAAATACCGCCCGCCCGGACTGCTCACGCTCGGTAATTTTGGTATCGATACCACTCAGCGACAACTTGGCGCGCTGGCTTTCAGCGTCTTCCGCCGTTCGGTAGGCGCCCAGTTGCACAAAGAACACAAATGGCTCGGGGGCCGACGGCTCTGTCTTGGCACGCGCCAAATCTCCCAGAGGGTCTGCGGATACTGCTGGTTTGGTCTCTCCCTTGGAATCGGGCTTGATACTTCCTTTGACCGCAGTTTTTGTTGCATCGGTGGACTTGGTGGATGACGCCGCAACAGCGGGGCTCGGAGCGGACGACGGCAACTGGGGCTTGGCTGGATTCTTGCCGTACAGCGGAGCGTTGGGGTCCCAGTCCCTGTTTTTCTTGGCTTCGGCCTCGTCTTGGTCGGCCGATCGGCTCTGCCCTTTGTTCATGAAGGGCACCGGCACCTTGGTCACGTACACGGCCACCGCCAACGCGGCGGCCAATCCAACCACCACGCCGATAATGAATCCCAAAATGGTTCCGCCTAGCTGCTGCTTCATGCACTACCTTTTTTCAATCAACTAACCAGTTGGGGACAGAGCTAAAAATCTGTCCCGCCAAATCGTCCGTTTGGGTCAGAGCGCATCGCTTTCGCGAGTGGTCCCACCCACAAGGTCTTTACATTTTTTGCGGGGCACTCACGCCCAGCACCGCCAGGCCATTGTGCAACACCTGCGCTGTGGCGGCGACCAGGGCCAGGCGGGCGAGTTTGACCGCCTCGTCGTCCACCAGAATGCGCTCCGCATCGTAGTAGCTGTGGTAGCAGGCGGCCAGCTCGCGCAGGTAAAAGGTCACGTCGTGCGGCGCTTCATCCACCGCGGCGGCGGTCAGCATTTCGGGGTACCTGGCCAACAGCAACATCAGGGCCTGGGCTTGCGGGCT
>ERZ724520.1705-NODE-1705-length-10788-cov-4.444144_pt1 | contig 10788 bp, 8 predicted proteins | sample MGYA00376053_ERZ724520 | MGnify/ENA primary metagenome ERZ724520 (study PRJEB28724, sample SAMN07190886) | activated sludge metagenome | isolation source: activated sludge of sewage treatment plant in Hong Hong | place: USA: Christiansburg, Virginia | collected... | reverse complement strand
GTAAAGGCCAGGTTCGTCTTGGGTAAATCCAGCAGCCAGGCTCCACGTTTAGTAGGCGAACTGTTTAGGAGATAGGGAACAAGGGACAAGTTCTTATTTATTTTGAGTATGCCTGCCTTGTTGCTCGAGTTGTTGTAGTTAGGCACTGAAAACACACTCAAAGTGTGTTTGTCTTCGTCTACGCCATGTGGTAGGCCGTCACGTGTGTTCACTAGCATTTCGAGGCAATTATTTTAGAGGAATTCTTCGATTTACTCGTCTGAGCATTGTTTGGCGTCGTAGTTGAGACGCTTTTCTGGTTTTACCCCTGACCAAAGCAGGTCCATGACTGTCTGACTGTTTCTGACTTTGACCGGCCTTACAACCTCCTTGATTTCAGTTAGACTCTCAACTCCGCCTACCCCGCTATGCACGCAAAGAAACTTGTCCTCTATTGCTGCAGCGAGAGGAAGGCAGTCGAAAAAATTGTTGATGTAGTTGAAGGCACTAGCTGGATCGGCGATGTTTTCACCAAGCCTAGCAGTGCATTCTTCACCGAGCCCACAGAGTCGGTTCAGCGCTGCGTCCTCGTGGCGTCCGCGGAGGAGGGTGATGTGTTAAGGGAAACGAATTTTGAGGGCCATTAGGAGGCACACGGTTTCAAGAGAGTTGAAACCTTTGTCCACGTAATTTCCTAGAAACACGTATTCATTGCTTTCCATCTAGTGCTCATCTGGAAAACCAAAATTTTCAAACAGTTTCAGGAGATCGTAAAATCGACCATAGACACTTCCAAATATTTTGACTGGTGGACGCACACCCACTAAGCTGGCCTCGCTGAGAACGAGTTTTGAGGCCTCGGTGCACAGACGTACTACTTTTTAGCGCTTAAAGGCAAAGAGAGCAGATGGCTTCTGTTGAGGGGAGAGGGCAAGGAGAGTTTGTAGGACCGAATCGGCAAGTTAGAGGGTATTTTGGTCGTGAAAATTAGTAAGGTCTTGGGTGGTTGTTAGTTTTTTGCTTTCTTCAAGAAGACTGTTGACGGGAACACGTTGAATTTGCATTATCATTGGGTTGTCTCCCATTGCCACAACTGCCTGGTTGCTCAGACGTATATTTTTGATCGAGTTTATTATACGACTGGGCGTCAGGTCGCGCTCCTTAGCAGTCTTGTTCAGTGGGCCTCCTGTGCCTGAACGGATTCTTGAATTGCGAGGCACTATCTTTTAATTTTCGCTTCCGAGTCCAGGCCTGTTTTGGATGCCCTTTATCATTGGATTTGTTGTATTGCTTTGATTCATATTCTGAAGGTTGTCGTTTTGGGCAAGTATTTTACGTTCCCCTTCTTTTTCCTTAGTAATATTTTACCTTTCCTTGAGCAGTGTTTATTTTCCTATTACTTCCCTCTCCTTTGAAATTTGTTCCTTTTCTTTAAAATTAGCTTATTTTTCTTTGTTGTTATTCTCTTGCTATCTATCAATCCAGTTGTTATTTTGTGGTTTACAGTGAGGCAGTAACAAATTGAGGTCCACTGAGAGCATTGTTTCGAGTGGCTGAGAGGCAAGTTCAGGTTAGAAACCACCGTGAATAAAAAGCTGACTCTTATTATAGAGAGCGATAGCGTGTCTGTACCTGCTGATTGAGTTAATTTTTGACCACTCTGACTTTTCAGTATCGTAAACTTAAAGAAGAGAGACGGCATCTTAGGGGTTGTTTGAACGTCCACCGATGATGACCAGCATGCTGCCCATAAAGCAAACGAGATGCTGATAGCGGCAGAGGGGAGTGTAGGTTTAGGATTTTGGAGGTGTGACCCAGTCCCAGCTGCCGTCTCTGTGTTTTCGCAATCCCCAAATATCGTTAAGGGCGGCTACAGTTAGTTCTTTTTGCGAGCCATTGTGATCTTTCTTCGTTTCCTTCCGTCCTCCGAACACTACCATCATTCCCAAAGCTGATCCCTCTTCGCAAATGGCAGCCGAGTGGTATACGCGAGCGCAGGGTACGATTTTATTGTGGAAATCATATTTTTGCCATGAAAACGGACCCTTGAGAATGTTCAACAGCCAAACATCATTTTCTGCCCGTGATCCTGAATTACCTCCGAAGACAACAATAAAGGGTTTATTAAAGACCATTGTGTGTCCGTAGCGTTGGCCTGGTGAGCAACCTTTATTGGCTACCTCGATGATACGCCATACTGGACTGAGTCTTGTCAGAAGTACTCTTTGCGTAAGTCGAGGATGTATAGCTCGTCTTTGAGCAGTCCCTGATTACCGGAAGCTGCTCCTCCGTAGATGATCAGCTGCATGTCTGAAACAGCCACTGCGGCGTGGGCTGCGCGTTCTGCTGGCACGAAATCGTGTTTGAATACGAGTTTGGTCCAGCGAGCTGTCGGGAAATCGAAGAGGAAGGTTTCGTTGGTGATGACGAATTTGCCTTGGTAAGGGAGGTAATACCCGCGATGAGGACTGCGCCTCCGAAGAGCACTGCTTTGGTTTGTGAGACCATGGTGAAGGTATGACCGAAACGGGGTGACGGTACTTCTCCACACACCTTCACGCGCTAGGCACTAAGTTTCTTCATTTAAACACTAACGATCAATTATTAACCGCTAAAGCTAACATAAACTAAGAAACATGCTTTATTCCATAATATCAAGGGCCGTCAGTCCTTGCGCCAGGTTACTTCGACTTCGTCAGTACGGAAACGTTGGGTAACCCACGAGTCGATGAGTTCAGTGGGGGTATGGGTGGAGCCATACTCGAGGGCACCCGCATAAGCAATCATGGCTCCATTGTCAATTGCGTAACGTTCATCCACTCCTCCCATGCGACCCTACCGTTCCTTTACCATTTCTTATAGCATCCTTTGCAGTCTTTCGTTGCAGCCCACTCCTCCGACAACAATGACCTCGCGAGAGCTGCAATGACTCATTGCTCGTTCGGTAACCTCAACCAGCATTGCAAAGATTGTTTCTTGTAAAGAAAAGCATAGATCTGCTAGTGTCAAGTTTTGAGGTAACTTATCTTTAAGTTTTTCTCTTTGTACTCCTTTTCCTTTCTTTCTTTTACGTCTTTCCAGTTCCTCGTCCTCCCCTTCTTCTCCAGTAGGAGAATTAGGCAGTTTGAGATGTGGTAATAACTCCACAACATCCTAAAAATAGGACAAAATGCCTGAAAAACTCATGTCCATCCCTTTCACTGTATAAGGGACATCAATAAGGGTCTTTCCTTCACGTGCTAATTTTTAGATATTGTAGCCTGGGGCTGGGTCATTAGATATGTTAGCAATACGAGCGAAGCGGTCGAGACAATTACCTACTGCAATATCAAGGGCCTCTCCAAAAATACGATAGCGATGACCAGCGTAAGCGATAACTTGTGAGTTTCCGCCGCTTACGTAAAGAACTGTGGGATGAACGAGTCCTGTTGCTAGGCGACCCATTTCTATGTGACCAACGCAATGATTGACTCCAATGAGAGGGATATTCCATAGAAGGGAGAGAGTTCTTGCAACTAAAGCGCAGACATTGAGTGGTGGACCCATTCCGGGGCCTTTGGTATAAGCGATGAGAGCTGGAAAAGATGAGGAGTACCTATGTCTTTCTTTAATGATAATTTGGCCTAAAGAAGGGCAGCTTTGATTAATGGAATGATCTATTTTGTGTGATGTTATGCCGTTTATCTTGGTAGGAAGCCAGTTCCAGGAGGAGTGACGAATGTTTTTCTTGGATTTGCAAGGATCACACCATTGAAATCTACTATGCCTAACTTTCAAACGAAATACCGACTCCGACTTTGTTGGCGCTTCCTTCTATTCCCAAAACGTAGCGAGGATTGTGTTACTCCATTATTAGTATAAAATTTGATTATTGTAAGATATTCTAAGATTTGTTTTGTAAAAGAATTACACAATTTACTTTGAAACTATAAGATTCTTAGTTACTTTAATCTTTATATGATGAAATGATTAGATTTTTTAAGAATGTCAAGATTATAATAGCTGTATGAAAAAGGTACTGCTTTACGAGAAGATCGAGAACATAGTGGCTGCGAGTCAATTTGAGCACAAACTAATAGACTCAATCTGGCAGATAATGCAACTAAAGCGCAAAGCTGAAAAAGAGTACGCTGTCAGCCTTGAAGCGGTCAATAGAGAACTTTAGCGCTACGTTATTCAAGATAATGGATTTTTGACTGATATCATTCAAGCGTTTCAGTCCTACATTAGCGTCATCTACCACAATCAAACTGCTTTAATTGATGGGTATGATAACGAAATTTTGAACTTTCTCCAACGCGCGAAGGAGTCGAAGGTCGAGGTTGAACTGATTCAACGAGTGAAGTTTTTTGACCAAAAGATGGGATAGTGCCAAGACAAAATTTTAAATGTAAGTTAAACATCATTTAGCTGAAAAAAACTATTAGAGACAATGAGACTGAACGAGAAATAGTGGTGCATGAGCTGAAACTAAATTCAAGATTAGGTGAAGTGGGTGATCCACAAAAGAAAGGATATGCAGAAAAGTATCAAGATTTAGCAGCATTAAAGCAGGGAAACGAGGAACGATTGGAGGGAGAGGTAGACGGGATGATGTAGCTGACGATGGAGCATAACAGAATTTTGCAGGACTTGGATGAATATGAGACAGTGTATTTATAGAGAAAAGGTAGTTAGGTATTCGACAACTTTATGAGGGCTTTCGTCTTGGAAGTATCCTTCATCCGGAGCATGCAGTTCGACGTTGGTAATATCTTGCAGCGAATAAAGGATAAGCAGGAGTAGCATAAGAAGGTAGCTCTGGAGGCGTTAAAGCTAAGAATGAGAAAAGAAGGTTCATCGGTCAAGACTTTCATCAAAGACGCCTATAAAAAAATTACCAACAGCTATCTCCTCGATATTCCGGAGCCATATATTAATCAACGTATCAAAGACAAATGGAAACGCATATGCGAGTATTACAACTCAGCAGTTTGATTTCTAAGCACTCTTTTGTTGTTACTAAAATTCTTATTATTCATTTTATTAAACCTACAATCTATCAAGTAAAACGAGTGCTTTATCAGCACGAACATTTGTTAGGGGCCAGCTATGCTTATTTTGGTTTAGCAATCTTGACTGGAGGTTTAATAATATGCTCCCTCTAAAACTAGTCCTTAACTTTTCTGGAAATCGCTGCAAATGCCTATTGTACTCCTGTTCCGTTCTTGGCGCTGACTTCGCAAAAGAGAATCGTGCTGTTTTCGGTTGAAAACTTGTTTGCAAGCTCTTGGCCTTCAACTTGGGTCACCGTTCTCTCATTTTATAGATCATTTTTATTGCCGATGATTATTTTTGGTACTCCTGGAGGAGCCTTTTCCGAGATTTGGTGAATCCAATTAGTGAGGTTTTGGAAAGATTCTCGATCGGCAATCGAGTATGTAAGTATAATTGCTGAAGCTCCTTTGTAGTAAGTTTAGGTGATAGTGCGATAGCGTTACTGACCGGCAGTGTCCCAAATTTGAAGTTTAATCTTCTTGTCGTCAACGGTTAATGTTTTGGCTTTGAAGTCGACTCCAATGGTGGCGACATAGTTATCTTTGAATGGCTATCCGACAAAGCTGAGAATTAAGTTGGTTTTTCCAACTCCACTGTCTCCGATAATGATCAGTTTCGCCAATAAGTCGTGTGTTTCTTTTACTTTCATTTTTCTATAATAATAGATCAAATTTTAACTCAATTTTTACCATTGGCTAGAATCAAAAGAAATCATTAAAACTCGAGTTAATTTGAATAATAAAAATAGGAAAAGGTCAATGGTTTAAGCAGGTATTGTTGTACATAATAATATAAATGAGAGTCATACGATTTACTTGGGGTGTTTTGGCAGAGACGGCGAAGTTCTGGAGACGAAACTTGGGTGTTATGATTCGGGAGGCTGGACTGGACCTCGATCGTAGAGGCTCCCGCATGTCAAGAGATATCGCCTATCTATAGCCAATTAATCGACACAGAACGATGCTTCATTTGTAAGGTTTTGAGTTAGCAATCTCAAAATCTGCACATATTGCTCCCAATGCTACCGTATACGGCAACGTTGCTATTGCGAGAGAGTCCTATGTTGGATTCGGTGCAGTTGTCGAAGGGTTGTCTAACCCCGTTAGAATAGGTGCAAACACAAAGGTTGGGGACAACTCGACAGTTCAATCAGCTTTTTGGGTGCCTGATGAAGCTTTCCCGCTTTCTACTACGATTGGGAACAATGTGAACATAGAGCACTCTTGCACGATTACTAACGCGATCATAGACGACGGTGCACACATCGGTTTTGGAAGTGTGGTGATGTAGGGTGCGCAGTTGGAGCGAGGGTTATGTAGAATGTATTTAGAGTTTTCGTGGCTCCTAACTCATACGTGCCGGCAGGTAGTCGTCTTCCTGAGAACTCGCTTTGGGCAGGGAATCCCGTGCGTTTTGTGAAGAGTCTGGAGCCATTGGAGAAAAGAGTGGGGGAGGAGAGGAGTGCAGACATTCGATTGGAGATCGGGGAGGATGGGAAGGTGGTTGTTTGATTAAACGAAATTGTGATTCGGTTCAAGTCCAATTAGATTGGTGGACATCCGTATGTTTTGCCGTAATTAAATGTTTTTTTGGCAAATATATAAAGTAGATGATAGTCGGAGGGAGGCTGTCGCGAATGCTGAGGCTTTCTGCAGGAAAAGGCTATCGATTTAGCAACATCCAGTTGTTTAACGCGGATTAGCTCAAGGTAGCGGAGAAGTACGTGGAGGAAACACTGCGAAGTCGGAGTTGGGTGACGTATATGTTGGGCAGTTATGTGCCCTCTCAGATGCGGCCTGCCTTCTACGCAGTGCACCTCCTTGATATGGAGCTCACCAAAATAGCGGAAAATGCACGGTAGCCTGCGCTCGGTACGACTATCCTGATGCAGCTTTGGGCAAACTCGATTTTTGGAAAGATTCGCTCTCTAAGATATACAACCGCGAAAAGCCGCAAAACGAGCCTCTGACTGTTTCTCTTCTGCAGGCGGTGAATAACAACCCTCTGACCTATGGATATTTTACGAGGATGATAAATGTGAGGGGGCAGGAGATCCGTAACCGTTCAATATCGACGATGGCGGAGATGCGGCGGATGGCGGACGACAGCAAGGGGACGATGATAGCGTTGGTGTTGGAGTTGCTGCGTATTGAGATTACGAATGAGTCGATGCAGCGCGTGGTCGACTACCTGGGGCAAGCTGTACTGCTCTCTCACTCAGATTGGTATTTGCGAGTACATTCGCAGAGTGCCTTATTCGTTACGCAATAATCGATTTCTGCTTCCCGAGGAAATGCTCAGTAAGTACAACCTCACCACCAACAACATCTGGAATCGAGTTTATGGAAAACCTTCTGAGGAACTGTTCGACGCAGTGCTATAAATTGCATCGCACGCCAAGAAAGCATTTGATTTGGCCGTACAGACTTATGAGAGTAATCCTCAGGACTTTCCCCAGCATACCTTTCGAGCTTTCTTGCGAGGAGTTGAGACGGAGTACTATTTGTAAAATTTGGAAAAGTATAATTTTAACCTGTTTGATCCTAACCTCAACAGCTTTAGTCCCATCAAGCTGCCCTACCGAGTTTACAATGCTGCGAAGGCCAAGCGTTTTTGGGTGGGAATGGAGTTAAAAAAGTGAGTGTGACTTGATAATGATTTGGATTAACTCTGTAAAACTCAGGGGAATATCATTCTGGTCGAGTTGTAGTACTAAGTTACATAGAAGTTACAGTCCAGATGCGTTTCATGAGATAGTTATAGCTGAGGCGGGCCTAGCGAGTCTGTTCTGCGGTTTTGTCTGTGGATATTACTCGTGTAAATTGGGTATTATAGGTTTGTTTGGTATTAAAGAAGAGTTGTTGTTTGAGAAGAGAAATAGAAGATTAGATGCCTTGACATTGAATTTTTGTTTTTTGATATTGTACTTGCGTATTTTCGTAAGACTGCTGGTATGAATCTGAAAGTGATAGTGAGTTTTGGTAGGCTATTTCTATTTCATTGGAAAATTAAAGCTAATTAATCCAAAGACCCTATACTGTGATTAGTGAATTGAGGGTTACTGCTATTTTGCTGTTGGCGGAGTTGAGAGCGGTGACTATTTGCTGTTGCAGAGTTACTCGACTTTGGCTTTGAGGGACTGTCAAGAAGACACTCGATATGATGTTCTTATTTGATTAATTAGTACATTTATTGAGGCGATTAGATAGGCTTCGTATTGCTGCCCAAAAGTAGCGTATAGAATACTGATATTGTTTGGATTTATGCTGTATAACAGAGCATATACCGATAGCAGAGAGAATACTTAATATTGATTTTTTATAGGTTTTTGTTTATCACAACAAGTGAATTGTCGACGATGTACTGTTTAGAACTGGGAACAGTGATGAAGTAATAACCAACACCTATATCATAGAGACCAGGGATGTAGTAGACTGGATTGATGTTCGGACTAAAGTAATAGGTTTTAAGTCCATAGGTCTAGAGAGGTACTTTTTGGAAGGATACAGAGAATAAGATGATGCTAACTATTACTAACAGCCAATAAATTATACTGAATCCGAGAAGCCACTTGTTTCTCTTGATCATCCAAATTTGAATGTTATATTATAAACACAAGGGCAATAGCTAAATCCAATTAATAATAAAACCGCTTCAATACTTCTTATTTAACACATCAGGGTTTCGATTCTTACAGTTTTAACTTCTTCTTCGCCACGCGGTCTAATTCGTTCAAAGCACTCAGTTTTGGCATTTCCTACCGCGACGCAGTTGGTCCTTTGAACCATGCATGAGTCAAAGCTTTTTTGGCAGTTATTCTTTTTTTGGGATTGGCAATCAGTAAGCTTTTGAGTAGATCATGTCCTTCTTGACTTAAGCCATACTATCCTTTTTGGAAGAGTTAGGATAGTTTTCCATTTGGATATTTTTTCCCTTGGATATACAGATAATTTTTAAATGATTTGATTTATGGCCAGGTTTATTAAGTAGATGATCCGATTGTCTTAAATATGATGTCGAGCTGTTCAAGTTCAGTTTTGCCCTGGAAAATTGGTTCTCGCAAGAACAATTCTGCCATTATGCAGCCAACCGACCAGATGTCTAATTCAGTGGAGTAGTGATACTAGCCTAAAAGTAATTCAGGCGGTCGATACCACATTGTAATCACTTATTGGGTCATCAATGCTTGAGCAGCCTTGCGTGCTAATCCAAAATCGCATATTTTGAGGATGCCTTAATTTGAGTACAAAAGGTTGGAGGTTTTAAGATCTCGATGGATGATTTTGCGTTAGTGAAGGAAAGCCATTCCTTCGAGTAGATCTTTCATGAGTCTCCTGATTTATGATTCTTTAAATTGGAGTGATTTCAAGAGTTATTTGACTTCATGATCTAAGTACTACATCACTATATACACTCGATCTCGACCTGCAGAGCCTGCGACTCTAGTGATTTTGATTATATTAGGATGATCTAGATTTCTCAGGATGGAGATCTACCTGAGAGAGGTGATGGGAAAGTCGGATCCTTATTTCATTTTCAATTTTTTGATGGCGTAGATTTTGTTAGTTGGAACCTCGAGGGCTCTATATACTACCCCATATTAACCTTCGTGTATTTTGTTCAATCTCTTATAATTGTTGATATCTTCGCAACCTTCCCTCAGGCAGCACATTTTGAGTTTGAGGGAGGGAGCAACAACTTGGTTTTATTATTCTTTTATCGTTTACTATAGTTCGGTGAGAGTGAGAGCATGCACCCTTTTACGTATTCCTTCAGGTTTATTCTCATTAAGCTACATCGCTATAAACAAATTACTCTAGTTAATAAGCGACTATCACTTGAATCTATTGATTAAATATTAAAAAATGGAAGATAGAAATTAGAGATCATTTGTGACTGTTTCTAAGATTCTAAACTAAAATTTTCTCTTATTCGGTTAGTTATTTTAGTATTTATGCTTCTTTTTTTTTAGCTAGAGTGTACTTTTGTAGTTACTTGTATATCTTCTTTGTTTTAGGAGTCTATTTTAGATGGGTTTTTATATATTATTGGCAGCTACTGCATTCCGAAAGTTCATAATTCAACAAAATCTATTATTAACTTTATTATTTAACATTTTATTATATTGGTTCTTATATTTCCAGCCTATTATTTGTCTGGTATTAAATTGGAGATATTTTAGTGGTAGGCGCACATTACTCTATTCTTTACTAGATTTAATGTTCTTGATTCGAGGTTTACTATTTATTTTTCGTCAAATTTGTTGGTTACTAATCATTTTTTTACAATTTTTTTTAGTATTCTTTTGCTATTTAAGATTTAACGATTTAATTTTTTGGCATTTGGCTTGTTAAAGTATTATTGTAGGTGCAATTCATTTCGTGTTCCTAAATTTCGTTTTTTAGACAATAGTGAGAAGAATTAAATTTACACTGAATAAATTTATACCTATTTGGAGCTTTGCACTTTGAGATGTGTGACAAATATCTATTTTCTGCTATTAAATGATTAGCATCAAATGGACAGATTTTTTTCTATTAATACTTATCCCTATTTGTGAACATTTCGATAACGTAGCGAAAAAGCGGATATTTAATCAACTATGAGTAAATCAATCATTTTTATAAATAATGTTTACAAGTTCAACATTGGTAACTTTAAATGCTACTCATTTGGATTCCAAATTTGTTGTTTTATAATTAAATAAAGATATTTTTTTGATGAAATTCTTTCGATTTTCAATAGTGGATAATGACCTAATTCGAAGATTAT
>ERZ724520.1703-NODE-1703-length-10795-cov-5.100372_pt1 | contig 10795 bp, 10 predicted proteins | sample MGYA00376053_ERZ724520 | MGnify/ENA primary metagenome ERZ724520 (study PRJEB28724, sample SAMN07190886) | activated sludge metagenome | isolation source: activated sludge of sewage treatment plant in Hong Hong | place: USA: Christiansburg, Virginia | collected... | reverse complement strand
CCCACGCGCAGGCGTTGTTGGGCCAAAAGCAGAGCCAGGGTGCGGCCCACAATGCCTGCCCCGCGAATACACACATCAAAGGTTTCACTCATGGTCTGGATTGTAGGTGGGGGGCACAATGCGCTTTGGCGTAGAAATAAGCTGGAGCAGCGAATGGTTCAAGAGGTGGGTTCAGATTGGGATGTGAGTGCGCAGATTTCGCAGCTGTGGGTCTACCCCATCAAGTCGTGCGCTGGCATTCGGGTCAAAGAGGCCTTGTTGATTGAGACAGGGCTGGAATTTGACCGCGCCTGGATGGTGGTGGATGAGGCTGGCCACTTTGTCACCCAGCGCGAAATCCCCCGCATGGCGCTGGTGCAACCGCAGTTCAAGCTTTTTGACATGGTTTTGCGTGCTCCCGGCATGCTGAGTCTGCATATATCGCTACAAAATGTAGAGCAATCTGTGCGCGTTCGCGTGTGGGACGACGAGGTGGCCGCTTTTGACATGGGCGACACAGCGGCGCAATGGTTCAGCGATTTTCTAGGCCGCAAGCTGCGCCTGGTGCGTTTTGACCCGGACCAAAAACGCCTGTCCAGCAAAAAGTGGACGCTCGAGGTGGACGCGCCCAACCAGTTTGCCGATGGCTTCCCCGTGCTGGTGCTCAGCGAAGCATCTTTGGCCGGACTGAACGAGCGCCTGGTGGCTGCTGGCAAACCAGCTGTGGGCATCGAGCGCTTTCGGGCCAATGTCGTGCTCTCGGGCGTTGACGCGCATGACGAGGACCGACTGGACACCTTGCACATCGACACCGCTGATGGTGAGGTGCAACTCAAGGGCGTGAAACCCTGCCCACGCTGCCCTATTCCCAACATCGACCCCGCTACTGCCACGGTCAGCCCTGATGTGGGCGACGCCTTGCAGGCCTACCGCAGCAACCCCGTGGTGAATGGCGCATTGAGCTTTGGCATGAACGCTGTTGTCTTGCACGGCGTGGAGCATGCGCTGCGCGAAGGACAACGCGTGCAGGCCAACTTCAGGTTTGATTGACGGGCGACAGCGCAAAGGAATCGCCAGAGTCAGGCCCCGTCCCGGTTGATGCCACGCACACCCGGTTGCGGCCGGAATGCTTGGCTTGGTACATCGCGGTGTCTGCTTGCTTGAGCGCGACGGATGATTTGCCTGTGCCCGGTGAAATGGGTGCCACGCCCAGGCTGATGGTGAAGCTGACCTGTTGGCTGGGCAACGGCGCAGGCTGTGATGCCACCAACGCGCGCAGGCGCTCAGCCAGCTCAGCGGCAGCGGGCAGTGGGGTTTCGGGCAAGAGCACGGCGAACTCTTCGCCGCCTAGGTGCCCCAACGTGTCAATGCGGCGCAGCCCACCTTGCAACACCGCCACCAAATGTTTAAGCACCAGGTCACCCGCATCGTGGCCGTAGGTGTCGTTGACCCGCTTGAAATGGTCAATGTCCAGCATGATCACGGCAGCGGAGTTTCCTGTGCGCTGAGTGCGCAGACATTCGGCGTCCAGTTTTTCCATGAACGCGCGGCGGTTTTCAGCGCCTGTCAGCGGATCGCGGTAGGCCAACTCATGCAAGGTGTCCAGGCGCTGCTTGCTGTCGGTGATGTCATACATGAAGCCGCTCCACAGCGTTTGCTGGCCAGCACTGCCAGGGCTGATGGACGCCGAGATCTTCAGCCAACGCTGATTGTTGGCGCTTAAGAAGTAGCGAAACTCGCATTCGTAGCCACTGCGATGGGTGAAGGCTTGGTTGTGCGCTTCCACCACATGCTGCTGGTCTTTGTGATGGATATTCGCCAGCATGGACTGTGGGTTGGCAACCAAAGCCTCAGGTGACATGCCCAGCAAAGTCTGGCAATACGGGCCCACATACAGCACCCGCGCGTCGTTCAGTGCGGCAAATTCCAGGTCAAACAGCACACAGGGGATGGTGTTGGCGACATGTTCAAAGCGCTGGTTGCTGGCGCGCATGGCTTGTTCAGCCGCCTGTGCTTTTCCTTGCAATTGGGCAGCGACGCGCTGGTTAATTGCCAAGCCCAGACACGCCAAGGCGCTGACCACCCCCAGCAGCAACAGTTGATCTATGGCGTCCCTGCGCCATTGGCTGAAAACATGGGCAGACTCACGGCTGGCGATGGCCACAAAGCCGTGCTTGGCCTGAAGCTCGTCCAACGTCACGGTGCGCATATGCACCATGCGATGCAAATGGTCCACGCTGATGCCTTCAAAGTGGCTTTCTAGCTGCCCGCCGCTGAGGTGCTTTTCGAAAAAAGAATTTGTTTTGGAATAGTCCAGCTTCAACAGCTCTTCACTGAGGGGGGCGGACACATACATTTGGCCTTGGTCATGCACCAAGCTCACCCGCATATCCGGGCTGTAGCTCAGGTTCTGCATCAAGGTTTCGAAATAATCCGGGGACAGCGTGGCCACGACCACACCGTCGAATTGCCCCTGTGGGCCGATGATGGCACGTGAAATGGTGACCGCCCAAGCCCCCAGCACAGTGCGATAAGGCGGTGCCACATGCAGCGGGGCTTTGTCGGGTTTGGCAGCCGCGTCCAGAAAATAGCTGCGCTTTGACAAGTCCATGCCCAGCAAGCCGGACTGGTTCGACAGTTGGCATACGCCTTTAGCATCCAGCACCGCAAAGGTGCGGATACCTGGCATCATTTTTTCGACCCGGCGCAGGTGCTCGTGCGCAAAAGGCAGGTAACCCTCGGGCCCGCGCCAGCGGTCAACACTGTCGATTACCGTGCGAAGCGCGGCGTCTGCAGACCGAACCTGTGCCGTAAATATCTGATCTGCTACGCGGACCTGGGTTTGCAGCCTCGACGTTTCTTCACGTGCAATGTTTTGATGCTCAAGGTAACTCTGCACGCCAGCGTAGCCCGCCAATGCCGCAAGAACCAGCAACAATAGCCACCATTGCCGCCGGGTCTGGGTGGCAAACAAGGTGCGAAATTTAGCTAAGTTCATGTTGGGTATGAATTTCGTAGCAAGAAAGCCATGACAGGTATGCCGTAGCTGGCTTTTTGACGTTCGAATCAACGGCAAATGGCTTCATTCTGGCAAGAATGAACAACCGCCGCTTGCGCAGGGGCTTCAAGGACCTCCGTCATCAACGGGGGAATTCCGATCAATGCAAGCCAGATGGCAACGCGCTCAAAATGTATGCGGACGTAAACAGGCACGCTTTAACTGCCCACTTTGCCCTTTGACGCAAGGCATGAATCCGTAGGATAGCGATATCCCAACGCAAGGACCACAGGACAAAATGCAACACGTCAAGCATGGCATTACCCACACGCTAGGCGCCAGGTTGATGGCCATCCAGGCAGCGTTACTTGCGGAGAAGACCCGCGAAAACCCACAAGATTGGGACACCGCATTTGAAGAGTTGATGCACGGCCCGGACGCACAGCTTTTGTCCTCCATCTGGAGCCGCGTGCAGCGGCGCGAGTTCAGGGAATACATGCAGCGGGTGCGCAGCAACATTGAGGCGCACACGATCACAAATTGAGTTCACTGCGGGGCTGGATGGTGGCAGACGCATACCCCCACGGCAGCACCGGGCAATTTGGAGCACGCTAAACTTCGGCCCGCAAGCACTTACCATTCGCCAAATGACTGACCAATCCACCATCCGAGCAGAAATGCGGACCCGTGCCGCAGGGCTGCCTGCGGATTCAACGATGCCACAGGATAAGCCTGTGGCCGAGCCCAAACGCAGCCGGACCTTGCTTTGGGTCGCTGTAGCCGCCGTCGTGCTGAGCTTGCTCTGGTGGGTGCGAAAGGGCTGAAAGCGAGGGCAACATGGCAGATCCGCGCAAACCATCGTTTCGTGATCACGCCAAACACGCTAACGCCCGACATGGACCTTGGTCACAAGTCAGCGTGGCACCAAACACCGGCGGCCACAAAGTTCGCGCCCGCGCCGACGCTGGCCGTCCAAGGCGACGCAGCAGTGGCGTCCACTGGGGCACGGTTTTGCTGGTGCCCATCGCGGTACTGTTAACGGCTTGGGCGGCATTCAAGTGGTGGATGCGCTGATTAAGATTTCCTTTAGCCTCAGGGACTTTCGTTGCTACAGGTGCAACGCTCGACAAAGCCAGGACAAAGCCGCAGGACAGTGATGAGGATTTAGCATCGGGCCATCTTGGGATGGCCTTTGCTTTTTTGTGGCTGAGTATTGCAAAGCCCCAGCATAAGAGGTGGTCCCTTTCGTCTTTCTCGAAGGCGATGCCATGGAAGTCATCAGGTGGATGTATACGATTTCTCGGGCTACGCTTTAAGTAGTCGAATATTTGTTTCGAGGTCAGACGCCAGCGATCGAAAGAATGAAATGCGAATATGGGATGGACACTAAATGCCGGAACGCAGTCGAGCTGATCACCAGCGGTTTAGTCAGCTCTATCCAGATCTACGCCAATGAGCCCGGATCTCTCGTAAAGTCTTGAGACCACCACATAGTGAAAACCACGCCGCCACCATCATCATTTCAGGCATGGCGTATGGCCATGCGACCGATCAGTCTACTGATCGCTCTTGCGCCCGTCATGTTGGGGACCGCTTTGGGTTACCGGGACTCCGGCACTGCTGATTTGTCCTTGGCTGCTTTGGCGCTGTTGGCTGCACTGCTCATGCAACTGATCACCAATCTGCAAAACGATGTGGGCTATACAGAACGAGGTGCCGAGTACCAAGGCCAACGCATAGGATTGCCCCGCGCAACGGCGCTAGGGTGGCTTACGCCGCGCCAGGTGAAGGTAGCGATACGGGCGCTGTCATGCGTGGCTGCGGCGCTGGGTTGCGCCTTATTTATGCTGCGCGGTTGGCCTGTGCTGGCCATGGGAGCGATGTCTTTGCTGGCAGCGCTTGCCTACATGGGGGGGCCTAAACCCATTGCGTATACCCCCTGGGGTGAGTTGACCGTCCTTGTCTTTTTTGGACCTGTTGCTGTCCTGGGGACGGGATGGTTGCTGACCAGTAGTTTGAGTGCGGTCGGGGTACTGGCTTCCATTGGCATGGGCAGCTTGGCGGCTGCCGCGTTGGCCGTTAACAACCACCGAGATCGGGACCACGACCGCTTGGTCGGCCGTAAGACATTTGCGGTACGCTTTGGTGTCAAGCCATCCCAGCACTTGTTCACCACCTTGCTCGTCACACCGTTTGTCGCTGTGCTTGGCATGGCGTTCTTGGTGGCCAGTATCTGGCCACTCACCGGTTACCTGATGACGCCATTGGTGGTGCGCTTGCGCCGCGACTTTATGAGCTGCCCTGGCGGGTTCTCCTACAACCCAATTTTATTTCGGGCTTTCAAGCTGACGTTGTGGTTCGCTGTGTTGCTGTCCTTAAGTGCTTTCGTGAGCACTTTGAGCACTTAAAGTCGCAATAGTGAAAATACGTTTCACGAAGCGTTGGCAGGGCAGGGCAACCAGCTTTGACGGAACAACGGATTGCCCTGCACGCTTGTGATGACACGTAAGGCACGCTAAAGCGCATTCAACCTCACACAAAAGTCACGAAGCACCCGGTCTCGCAGGATGCGCCCGTCCGCCACCCTGGTGCGCTGCAGCAAAGATTCACTGATCGTTACAATCGGCATCACTGATTCCAGGCAAAACGGGGACAAAACTTTGTTCCCGGACGCGCCAGGTCACGAACAACACCCCCGCTCCTTAGTCCTGCGAAGTTTTTGCGGGTCAGGCACTTCCACGACGCCGACATTCGGCTCAAGGGTGCATAAGGGCTTGATTCCAAAGGAAATTCCATGAGTTTGAAATGCGGCATCGTGGGCTTGCCCAACGTGGGCAAATCCACCCTGTTCAATGCGCTGACCAAGGCGGGCATCGCTGCGGAGAACTACCCCTTTTGTACGATTGAGCCGAATGTCGGCGTGGTGGAGGTGCCTGATCCGCGTCTGGCGCAACTCGCGCAGATCATCACGCCGGAGCGCATCGTTCCCGCCATTGTGGAATTTGTGGACATCGCTGGCTTGGTAGCGGGTGCGTCGACGGGTGAAGGCTTGGGCAACAAGTTTTTGGCCCACATCCGCGAAACAGACGCCACGGTGAACGTGGTGCGCTGCTTTGAAGACGACAACGTGATCCATGTGTCTGGCAAAGTGGACCCGATTGCCGACATTGAAGTGATCCAGACGGAGCTGTGTCTTGCCGACATGCAAGCGGTAGAGAAGGCCTTGCACCGTGTGACCAAAGTGGCCCGCTCGGGCGACAAGGAGTCCCAAAAGCTTGTGGCGATTCTGGAGAAATGCCAAGTTGCGCTGAATGAAGCCAAGCCTGTGCGCACGATTGATTTCAGCAAGGAAGAGTTGCCGCTGCTGAAACAATTCTTCCTGATCACGGCCAAGCCCGCCATGTTTGTGGCCAATGTGTCGGAAGACGGATTTGAAAACAACCCACTCTTGGAGCGGCTCAAGGTCTTTGCTGCGGCCCAAAACGCGCCCGTGGTGGCCATCTGCGCCAAGATGGAAGCCGAAATGTCGGAGATGGAAGACGAAGACAAGGCCATGTTCCTGGCTGAGCTCGGGCAGTCAGAGCCGGGCCTGGACCGCTTGATCCGCTCGGCTTATGCGCTCTTGGGCTTGCAAACTTACTTCACCGCAGGCGTGAAAGAAGTGCGTGCCTGGACGATTCATGTGGGTGACACTGGCCCGCAAGCGGCTGGCGTGATCCACACCGACTTTGAAAAAGGCTATATCCGCGCCCAAACCATTGCGTTTGATGATTTCATCCATTTCAAGGGTGAGCAGGGCGCCAAGGATGCAGGCAAGATGCGCGCTGAAGGCAAGGAATATGTCGTCAAAGATGGCGACGTGATGAACTTCTTGTTCAGTTCTTAAGTCGGTCTTTAAGGCTCGCTCTCACGTTTCTTGTGTGGGAGGCTTGTCTGCCGATGTTTGCAGCACCCGCAGCAGGGTTTGTTGCAGCACCTTGGCGTCGTTGCTGGCGCGGTGGCGGGTGATATTCATCTCCGCCAGCACCAGGGCTTTGGCGGCGTCCCAGCGGGCGAGGTGCGCCTCGTCCAGCAGCTGGCGCAGGTCTTCTAGTTTGAAACTGGGTTGAGCCTCTGCCGCGTCGAACAGGCGGCTGAGCCAGTTGTAGTCGTGATACCAAGCATCGGTATAAACCGTTTGGCCTTTGAGTAAATCGTTGATTCGGTTCGCCACCTCAACCGCAGGTTTGCCGTAGGTTTCCAGGATGCTTCGGTCGACACCGTGTACCTTTTGTGCTGATTCGTCCCAGTGCTTCCAGTCGGGCTCGGGCGTGATCAGTGAGCAATAGGTTTGACCGTCGGGCAAGACCAGCCCGACCTCGATGGGATAGCTCTTTCCACCAAAGCCTGAGGCTTCAAAATCGATAAAGCTGCGTGCTGGCGGAGGCGCTTTGGGGTCTGGGACAGGCGTGGTCATGGGCCATAGTGTCCCGGAAACAGCCAAAGCATGCTGGCCGTCATCACCAGATAGCGCCCAAACTTGCCGATGGCCATGTAGAACAGGCAGGGCCAAAAAGGCAATTTGAGCCAACCTGCCACCGCGCAAAGCGGGTCGCCCACGGCAGGTAGCCACGAGAGCAAGCAGGCTTTGGGACCAAGCTTTTCAAGCCAAGTCAGGGCGCGCAGGTGCATGCCCGTGTTCGGCATCGCCGTATGACGGGTTTTGTCGACCACCTTGTGCGCCCCATAACCCATCCACCAGTCCACGGCACCGCCTAAGGTGTTGCCAGCGGTGGCAACAGCAATGGCGGGCCAAAGGAGATCGGGGTTGAGTTTGACCAGGCCAAACACCACGGGTTCAGAGCCCAGCGGCAGCAAGGTGGCTGAAATGAACGACACCACAAACACCGTGCTGAGGCCAAACTGCGGCAAAGCAAGCGCGGTTAACAGGGCATCTAACCAGGTGGGCATGGCGTGCAGTATAGGCAACTGGCGCGCCACACTTGCATTGTTTGCTGCTGATCAAATAGCGGCCAAATGCTTACATCTTTTGCAAGGCAGGCAGCATACAATCGTGCCTCATTTTTCGGCAACCTGCGCCGCCCCCTTCAGCGACTACTTCGTCTTTATTGCATGCTCATCGGTCAGTACCCGTTAGCCAACAACGTGTTTGTGGCCCCCATGGCGGGTGTCACCGACAGGCCTTTCAGGCAGTTGTGCAAGAACTTAGGCGCGGGCTATGCGGTGAGCGAAATGGTGACGTCGCGCCCTGACTTGTGGGCATCGCTCAAAACCTCGCGCCGTGCAGACCATGCGGGTGAGAGTGGCCCCATCGCCGTGCAGATCGCGGGTACGGATGCGGCCATGATGGCTGATGCTGCGGTCTACAACATTGATCGTGGTGCCCAGATCATCGACATCAACATGGGCTGCCCGGCCAAGAAGGTGTGCAACAAATGGGCAGGATCAGCCCTGATGCAAGACGAGGCGCTGGCGCTGTCCATCGTTGAGGCCGTGGTGGCCGCATGCGTGCCGCACAAGGTGCCGGTTACCCTCAAGATGCGCACGGGTTGGGCGGCAGACCAGCGCAATGCCTTGACCATTGCCAAAGCGGCGGAGCAAGCGGGCGTGCAAATGGTCACCGTGCATGGCCGCACGCGTGAACAGGGCTACAAAGGCTTGGCCGAATACGACACCATTGCGGCGGTTAAAGCCGCACTGCGCATCCCGGTGGTGGCCAATGGCGACATCACCAGCCCACAAAAGGCGAAAGCCGTGCTGGCCTACACCGGGGCTGACGCCGTGATGGTGGGCCGCGCGGCACAGGGGCGGCCCTGGTTGTTTCGTGAGATCACCCACTACTTGGCCACGGGCGAGATGCTGGCGCCGCCGCTGGTCAGTGAAATCAAGCGGATTTTGCTGGCACACCTGCTCGACCACGGCAGCTTGTACGGCGGGATCAGCGGTGTGCGCACAGCGCGCAAACACATCGGCTGGTACGTGAAGGCTTTGCCAGGGGGCGAGGCTTTTCGCGCCCGCATGAATCTGATTGACGATGCTGATCAACAGCACCAGGCGGTAGCCGACTACTTTGATGACTTGGCGCAAGCCACCGACCGACTGCCAGAGCAGGCGTGGGTCGCCCATGATGAATCCCAAAAAGAAGAGATGGAAGAAACCAGCCCATGAGCAAAAAGAATCTGCAAGACAGTGTCCGGCTGAGTCTGGACGGCTATTTCAAAGACCTGCATGGCATTGAGCCTGATGGCATTTATGACATGCTGGTCAAAACCGTGGAGCGTCCTTTGCTGGAAGAGGTGATGGCGCGCGCGGACAACAATCAATCCAAAGCCGCCGAATGGCTTGGCCTGAACCGCAACACCCTGCGCAAAAAACTCGTGGAACACCAACTTTTATGAACGCACTGATCTCCGTCTCGGACAAAACCGGCATCGTCTCCTTGGCGCAGGGCTTGCATGCCTTGGGCATCAAGCTGCTGTCCACCGGCGGCACCGCCAAACTGCTGGCCGAGCAAGGTCTGCCGGTCACCGAAGTGGCGGACATGACGGGCTTCCCCGAGATGCTGGATGGCCGCGTCAAGACCTTGCACCCCAAGGTGCACGGCGGTCTTTTGGCGAGGCGCGATTTCCCCGAACACATGGCGGCCATCAAGGCGCACGGCATCGACACCATCGATCTGCTGGTCGTCAATCTTTACCCGTTTGAAGACACGGTAGCCAAGCCCGGCTGCACGCTGGAAGACGCGATTGAAAACATCGACATTGGTGGCCCGGCCATGGTGCGCAGCGCAGCCAAGAACTGGAAAGACGTGGCCGTGTTGACCGACGCCACTCAGTACGCCACTGTTTTGCACGAATTGAAAGAACAGGGCAGCGTCAGCCAGAAGACCAAGTTTGCGTTGTCGGTGGCCGCATTCAACCGCATCAGCCAATATGACGGCGCGATCAGTGACTACCTGTCACGCATCCAGGAAGACGGCTCGCATGCGCTGTTCCCTGCGCAATCCAACGGCCGCTTTGTCAAGCTGCAAGACCTGCGCTACGGCGAGAACCCGCACCAGCAAGCCGCCTTCTACCGCGACCTGTACCCAGCGCCTGGCTCGCTCGTCACTGCCGTGCAGTTGCAGGGCAAGGAACTCAGCTACAACAACATTGCGGACGCCGATGCCGCCTGGGAGTGCGTGAAGAGTTTTGAAGAATCCGCCTGTGTGATCGTCAAACACGCCAATCCCTGCGGCGTGGCCGTGGGTGCTGACCCGCTTGAGGCGTACAGCAAAGCGTTCCAGACCGACCCTACCTCGGCTTTTGGCGGCATCATTGCCCTTAACCGCACGCTGGACGGCGCTGCAGCGCTACAAATTTCAAAGCAATTCGTCGAAGTGTTGATGGCCCCAGGCTATACCGCAGAAGCGCTGGAAGTGTTCAAGTCCAAGGTCAATGTGCGCGTGTTGCAGATTGACTTGCCTTCTGGCGGTGCCACGGCCTGGGCCAAGGGCCAAAACGCGATGGACGTGAAACGCATCGGGTCAGGTCTGCTGATGCAAACGGCGGACAACCACGAGTTAACACTTGCTGACTTGAAGGTGGTGACCAAGGTTCAACCCACGCCAGAGCAATTGCAAGACTTATTGTTTGCCTGGAAGGTGGGCAAGTTCGTCAAGAGCAATGCCATCGTCTTCTGCAAGGGCGGCATGACCATGGGCGTGGGGGCAGGGCAGATGAGTCGCCTGGATTCAGCCCGCATTGCCAGCATCAAGGCCGGTCACGCAGGTTTGAGTTTGGCGGGTACGGCGGTGGCCAGCGATGCCTTCTTCCCCTT
>ERZ724520.1700-NODE-1700-length-10802-cov-5.073974_pt1 | contig 10802 bp, 5 predicted proteins | sample MGYA00376053_ERZ724520 | MGnify/ENA primary metagenome ERZ724520 (study PRJEB28724, sample SAMN07190886) | activated sludge metagenome | isolation source: activated sludge of sewage treatment plant in Hong Hong | place: USA: Christiansburg, Virginia | collected... | reverse complement strand
TACTGACGAATACAAAGCAACTATTCAAGTTCAAAGCAGAAGACCAGTATTTAAAAGCTCTTATTTTTCTCCATCGGTAAATTATATTGATGAGAATTTTACATTTAAATACCAACAATTTCAGCAATTAGAATTTAATTTAAATAACTATGCAAATAACTTAACCTCTGTTTTAGCCTTTTATGCATATATAATACTTGCTAATGACTATGATACTTTTGCGAATTTAGGTGGAACAGAATATTTTCAAAAAGCTCAAATAATTGTTGCTAATGCACAAAGTGCGGGCGAAGTTGGCTGGAAATCTCAAGAAACGAATAAAAACAGATATTGGATACCGGAAAACGCGCTTCAACCAGTATTTGCTCCAATAAGAGAATGTATGTACAAATACCACCGATTAGGATTAGATATTATGTTTGATAAAACTGATGATGGTAGAAAAGAAATTCTTAAATCATTAGATTTATTAGCTGAAGTTTATAAAACACGGCCAGCAACATTTATTATGGAATTATTTTTTAATGCTAAAGCAGATGAATTAGTAAATATTTTCTCTAAAGGCTTACCTGACGAAAAAACAAAAGCAGTAAGTATACTTACAACTGTAAACCCTCCAAATACCACAAAATGGTATAAAATACAGTCCAATTAATAGGAATTCCCAATAATTTAACAAATTAATTACTTCTTAATATTTTGGTAATCAGATTGTTTTGATAAATTTGCTCCCTTTAAAATCAAAAAAATCAAATTATGAAAAAAATTTTATTTAACATTGCTTTAATACTTTTAACAGCAAGTTCTTTTGCTCAGGATGTAACTAAAGATGATGCTGCAAAATTACAAGCTGAAGCTGATAAACTAAAGTCTATGGTTGCTGACACAGCTAAACCTTGGAAAATTGGAGGTGTAATTTCAATAAATGGTCAACAAGTTTCATTAACAAACTGGGCAGCTGGTGGAAATGCATCAATTTCATTAGGAGGATTAGTAAACGTTTTTGCTAAATATAAAAAAGGAAAATCAACATGGGATAATTCTTTAGAATTAGGATATGGTGTTATTAAACAAGGTGATAATAAAAAATGGTGGAAAAATGATGATAAGATTCAATTTACATCAAAATATGGTAGACAAGCATTTAAGAAATGGTATTACTCAGCATTAGTAGATGCTAGATCTCAATTTGCTAATGGTTATAATTATCCAAATGATTCGATTTATATTTCTAAATTTTTATCTCCTGCATATGGTTTAGCATCAATTGGTATGGATTATAAACCAAATGATCATTTTTCATTATTTATTTCGCCAATCACAGGAAAATTCACAATAGTTAATGATGTTACTTTAGCTAGAGTTGGTGCTTTTGGAGTGCAAAAAGAAATTAGAGATCCTGAAAACGGAGGAGCAATTACACAAAACTACAAAACACATCGTGAAGAGTTTGGTGCTTATTTAAAAGCTCAATATCAAACTAAAGTAATGGACAATGTTACTTTCCAAACAGTATTAGAATTATTTACTAACTATTTAGATAAAGGACATAATATTGATGTTAACTGGACAACATTAACTACATTTAAAGTAAATAAATTTATTTCTGCAACTTTAGCAACTCAATTGATTTATGATAATGATATTAATGTAACTAGAAATACCCCAGGAAAAGTTGGAGAAATTGGACCAGATGTTCAATTTAAACAAGTATTAGGCGTTGGATTTACTTACAAATTCTAAAGATTTAACCAATTATACTGAAAGCGAGTTAATTAATTTTAACTCGCTTTTTTTTATTTAATAGCTATGTAAAATAATGTTAAATTTGACTTAAATTTTTATATTTTAAAACATTTGGCAATCAATTTGTCTTTATAAACTGTAAATTCATAAATTATTAAGAACTTAAAAAATGAAAAAAATAACACTTATAAGCACAGGACTTTTAATAGCAAATATTTCATTTGCTCAAACCTTACAAGATGCTATTACTAAAACTGATAATGAGCGTTTTGAATCAGCGGCTACAGACTTTAGAAATTTAATAGCTAAAGAAGGAAATAAAGGAGATAACTATTTTTACTTTGGTGAAAACTATTTTAAAAATGGGGATTTAGACTCTGCAAATATCTTCTACAAAAAAGGTACTGAATTAAATGCTACTTATCCTTTAAACTACGTTGGTTTAGGTAAAGTACTTTGGTATCAAGGTAAACAAGCTGATGCAAAAACACAGATTTTTAAAGCTGCTACATTAAGCAAAAATAAAGATGCTGAAGTTATGCGTAAAACAGCAGAAATTTATATTAATGCTGAGCAAAAAAGTTTAGATGAAGCTATTAATTTACTTAACGCAGCTATTAAAATTGACCCTAAAAATTCAGAAAATTTCTTATTAATGGGAGATGCAATGTTGGAAAAAAATCCAACAGATGGTGGCCCTGCTATAAAAAATTACAATAAAGCAACTGAGTTAAATTCAAAATCTCCAAAAGGTGATTTACGTTCTGGTAAATTATATCAAAGAGGTGGAAACTACCAACTTGCTTTAGATTTATACAAAAAAGCTCAAACCCTTGATCCAAATTTTGCTCCTGCATATAGAGAAAAAGCTGAATTATACTTTAGAGCTGGGCAAAAATCTAATGCTGTAGAAAGTTATAGAAAATACTTAGAATTAAATAATAGTCCTGATGCTAGATACCGTTACACTGCATTTTTAGTTTCAAACAAACAATACCAAGAAGCAATACCTGAAATTGAATCTTTACAAAAAGCTGGTAACACTAAATATTCTTTAGATAGATACCTTGGTTATTCTTATGCAGAGGTTGGAAATACTGTTGATAAAGAAGCATATAATAAAGGGCTTATTTCTATAAATAAATTTTTTGAAAAAACAGCTACTATGCCAAACTTTAAATATTTAGCTACTGACTATAAATACAAAGGAATTTTACTTGCAAAAACAGGTAAAGACAGCTTAGCGGTAACTGAATTAGAAAAAGCTATGTCTTTAGACCCAGAAAAGTCAAAAGATTTATTAAGAGATGTTGCAAATATTTACTACAAGGCAAAAAAATATGATAAGGTAATAGATACTTACAATAAATTACTTAATGGTAATCCGGAAAATTTAAATTCATCTGACTATTTTAATTTAGGTAGAGCATATTATTTTGGCCCAAAAGATTTTGTTAAGGCAGATACTTGTTTTGCTTATGTTACTCGCTTAAGTAAAACTTATGCAACAGGATATTTTTGGAGAGGTAAAGCTAACATTCAACAAGATTTAAAAAACGAAAAATGGTTAGCAAAACCTCATTTTGAAACTGCTTTATCTTTAGTAAAACCAGAAGAGAGAGCTAGTGCTGGTAATAAACCAAACGTAATTGAAGCTTGTGAGTATTTAGGATTTTACCATGTTTCTTTAAAAGATAATACTAAAGCAAAAGAATACTTTACAATAATAAAAGACATAGATCCAAACAACAAGAAACAAATTGATTTCTTTAAAGGAGTTGGAGCTAAATGAAATAAACCTAAACCAAAAAAAGCGAAAAGATAATCTTTTCGCTTTTTTTATGCTCAATAATTAAAACATTACTATTTGACTTAAATAATACTTGCGATACTATAAACTATGATAAAATTAAATTTACCACTTAGGCAATTTTAATTAGAATTATTAAAAATCCTCATCGTCTTCCTTCTTTTTAGGTTGCAATGGTTTATCTTTCTTTGTTTCCTCCCCCACTTTTATCTGAAACTTTTGGTCTGCTTTATTAGTATTATTTTTTGCGCTTATTGAATCCTTTTTAAATAATCCAAACTCCTCTTTTAAAATCTGCTTTAAATTTTGCTTTTCTTGTTGAATATCCTCTTTTATTTTTTGCTTAGCGCCTTTTCTATCATACTTAATAGTTGGGTTATCTATGGGGCCAGTCATGAGGATAAATACACTTCTACGATTTTCTGGATCGTTTTCTACTAGTGATAATTCCTCATCAAAGTTTTTATTAGCTCTAGGTTTTTTAGCCAACAATTCACTAATTAATAATTGAATATGATAATCAATTTGGTTATCAAATGTATGTTTACCCCAAAGCTCCATATTAATAGCTGTAGATTTAATTGAAGTTTTAGGAAGGGTTATGGTTTTATTTTTTATTTCTATTGCACTTTGAAGAGATGAAAATTTTATGTGCTTTAATTCACTAACATCAATATATTTTGCAAGGCTTTCCAAAGGTTTAAATCCAATTAATTCTCCTTGCTCAATAAGTATGTTGCTTGTTGCATTAATAGAGTTTAAATCTACTGTTAGTTCTTTATTCCAAATACCTGTAAAATTAATATTAGCAGTTGCAAATCCTTTTAAATGAGTATCGTTAATTGTATTTTGTCCAAAATTATTTAACTGATAAAACATAGTTTTAATATTTATTTTCGCAAAGTTACAGTCGCCAGATATTTTTATATCATTACCACTTGCATCTGCTAAAGCATTCATTGAAATGTTCCCATCCATTGCTAAACAAGACATGTTTTGTACAGCTATTTTTTTATCTTTTAATAATAAGGTCCCACTTATACTCGAAGCATTGAATTTTTGAAATGAAAGCTTCTTAACATTAAGTACAATATTTAAATCTAAATTGTCTGGAATATTTACAGTATTTGATGAGTTTTGTGAAGAGTTGTTACCACTAAATAAAAAATCTTCTAATTCAATAGAATTACTTGAAACCGTTGAGTTTACAATCAAATGATTTTTAGAATCAAACATGAATCCCAAAAAATTTGGCATATCACCAATTATAGTAATATCTGAATTACCTTTTATTAGATTTAAATGTTCAACTTCCAAATTTCTATTACTTAATTTAACTTCGCCAGAAGGAATATTTATTTCTTTTTCTGAACCCTTAAATTTTGCCTTAATATCTAATAAACTTGCGTTTCCATTTGCAACAATATTAGGACTAAATACATTAGCTTTTAAATCACTCACTAAAGCTTCGATATTAGTTTTTAATTTAATGTTACCACTCAAACTTTGAAGCGTATCTATTGGATAAAATGATATTAACTCTTCCAAATTGGTATTTGCCTCTACATTTAATTTTAATAAAGGATCGTTAAAATTTATTATCTCAACATTCCCAGCAAACGAATTACCTTTAAGATTAGCACTTACATTATTTAAATTTAAATAACTTCTATTTTCGTTAATATTAATCTCGCCATCTAAATTTACATTTGATAATTGAGCACCATTAGATTTATAAGTAATGTTAGCCTTTTTAATTCCAAACTTAGAATTTAAAATAAATGGTTTATCTACTGCGTAATGACATTCTCCTTGTGCATAAAAAGTACCTTCACTTTCATAATCATTTATTTTACTTTGGAAATTTTCTGGCAGCAATGAAAGAGTAGAAGAAATATCTAAATTCTTACCTTCAAACGAAATATCTAAAGAAACTAAACTGTCGTTAATTACAAAAGAGCCATTACTATTTAATAAAGTAGAATTTATTTTTGTATCTGCTTTTACTATTGTAAAACGTTTACCTTTTACATCTAACTCTAAATCAACCTTTACTTTTTTATTTTGAAGGTATTTTACTTTTTGAACTTGAAATAAATCTACAAATGCTAAGCCATTAGTTTTCAAAACGTAATCAGCATCATTAAATTTGCCCGAAAATACCATTTCATTCAAATATGATGCAATCTTCAATTTATCTTTACTGTTTTTATAGTTTAATTTTACTTTAGTTAAACTAATTTTTTCCAAAGCAAATTTCAAACTATCATTACTATCTGATGTGTTTTCAGATTTCCAAATAATATAATTTGGTTTGCCACTTTTGTCAACCTTTAAGTTTACTATAGATTCTTCTAAGTCAATTTTATTAATTGTATAATTTTTATTAAACAAATCTTTAATATTAAAAGATAATGCCAATCGTTTAGCAAATAAAAGTGTATCATGAGTTTTAAAATCATTACTCTCATATGCTAACACATTTTTAAATTCAAGCGCACATTGAGGAAATGATTTCACAATAGTTAAATCAATATTTTGAGGCTCTATAACAATTTGGCTATTTAAATGCTTATTAAGTTCTTTAATAATTAAACCCTTCACATCATCAGAATAAAAATACCCTAATAGTGCACCACCAGAAATTAACATTAAAACTAAAATACTTAGGTATATAAAAATACGTCTAACTATTTTCCACAAATTGCGTGTAGGTTTTTCAATTACAATATGTTCTGTTTGTTCCAAAGTGATTTTATAACGCAAAAAGCTGAAAAAGTAATAATTACTAATTACGCTATAAAATAATGTTAAATTGTATTGCTATTATTAAAAATTATAACATAAGCATGTTAGCATTCATAAAGATTTATAATCTATAAAATATCTTTTAACTTATCTTTTAAACTTAATAATTCCAAACTCAACTCATTTACTTTTAATTCCTGGGTATTAATCTTTACAATTAAACTTTGATCTTGTTCAATATTTTCAGATGAAACCTCGTTCTCAACATATTCGCAAAACAAATGAATGTAACGTGCCTCTTTTTGTCCTGGTTTTCTTTCTAGTAATTTCACTAAAGGTTGATCTCTATTACATAAGTTATTAAGTGATAACAAAACAGATTCAATTGAACTAAATTCAAATAACCTACCTGAATTTGAATTAATCTCACCAGGAGTTAATGGCCCGCGTAAAAACAATAAACAAAGTATTGCTAATTCAGAATCAGGGAAAGAATAAACACTAGAAAAATTATGTTTGAACTTATTTGTTCTGCTCGATGCACCAACTGAAAGGCTTACTAAATTTTTACCTTTTAATCCATTTATAGCATCCATAACTTCACTTTCGCTATAATCTACAATAGGTTTTCGTGATGATTTTTGATTGCATGCTACTGTTATTGCATTTAATGTAAGAGGATAATATTCAGGAGTGGTTTTACTTTTTTCAAGCAAACATCCTAGTACTCTTATTTCTTTATCGGTTAAAACTTGTAATACTTCAAACATGTCTTTTAATTATAATTTACAATTCTATTCTACAAATACAGCTGCATTAATTCTATATCCTTTAATCTACTTTTATGATGATTTATATGCAATTGGATGGGTATTTTTTTTGTTTGGCCCTAAAAACAATCTTGTATAAATCCTTAATACAGAAATTTCTAATACTAAAAAATTTAATGAAGTAAAAACAATTAAAATATATTCATTTTTATCAATGTGACTGAACATTAAATCAATGCCAATAAAAGATGGAGTAAACGGTAAACCAACAAATGCTAAACATGAAATTAAGAAAAAACCTGATAGCCGAGGGTGATCAAAATGATGTCCATAAAATGAATCTAAATTTATTACCTTTTCATAATTCTTTAACTTAAGTAAACAAAGGTATCCTGCAATTGCTGAAATCATTAAGCTTATTAAATAAACAATAATTTCAACATACTCATAAGTATCATTCATAAGCGCAATTGCTAATACATTAAACAACTGGCTCATGATAACTAAAAACCAAGCTTTTAATCCACTACCTCTTACAACAAAAGATTTTAATACTAATATAAACCCAATAAAAGCAAAAAGTAAATGCAAATCTTCGTCAACTTCATGCGAAATATTTTTACTTAAAATCAAGAAAAGCAAACCACTTACAAATAAAATTGCAAGAAAAATAATAGAAAATCTATGTGATATAAACTCCATTTTTTTTCCAATAAATTTAAAAGGTTTCCAAATAAAATTATGAAGAAAAGAATCTAAATTCCACTCTTTTAGCGCCAAAATATAGATTGCATTTTGAATTTTTAAAATGGTATTATTCTTTGTTTCAGGAATTCCTAGTTTTGGTTTTTCGTAAAACTGGTTATGAATATAATATCCCAAATTAGATGGCGAAACCAATAACTGATACGTTCTAAAAAAGGCATTACCTGATAAGTGAAGTAATGCAAGGGTATGAAATCCAAATGCAATTTCAATAAACATAATGCCAATTTGAGCAATTGAAGCATATGCTATTTGGGATTTAACTGCAGATTGTACTTTTGCAATTGAATTAGCAACCAAAGCTGTTACAGCACCAATAATTATGATTAATACTTTTATACTTAACATAGTTTCCCAATAAACATAAGTTCTTAATAATAAAAACACACCTAAGTGAACAGATAATGATCCATAAAAAATTGCTGAGGATGTAGTTGGGCCTTCCATTGCCCTTGGTAACCAGGAAGAAAATGGGAACTGGGCAGATTTTATAGATGCAGCAATTACAATCATAACTAAAATAAATACGGCATAATATGAATGTTCATTTATATGAGATTCAACAAGGCTTATATTATTTAATTGTAAAAATGTAATGTTTTGATGCCATAGATGGTGGCTCATCCACAAAGCCAAAATCAAACAAATGTCGCCTAACCTATAAAGAGAAATTGTTTTTAATGCATTCTTAACTGGTAAATATCTATCTCTATAAAAAGCTATAAGTAAAAAAGAGGTAATTCCTAAAAACTCCCAACCAATAAAAAGTGTTTCAAAATTTCCAGAAAAAACAATTATATTATATCCAAAATAAAAAAGCAAAACAGTAATAAAAAACCTTTTGTACCCGCCCTCTCGATGCAAATAATACTTACTAAAAATAATAACAAGTAAACTTAAAATTGCCCCTAATAAAGAATAAACCAAAGTTATTTTATCAAAATAAAAATCTAAAAAAATTTCTATACTACCTTCCTTATAAAATGTAAAATGTTTATAATCTAAAATAGTTGCACCATTAATAACCCATAAAATACAAAAACTAAAAAGCAAAATAAGCTGTATGGTTAAAATGCTTATTGCAAAAAAACTAATTACTTTTTCGTTTTTACTAGAAAACAATAATGAAATTAAAAAGCCAAACAAAGGCAAAAATATAAACACTTGAATAAACTGCTCCATTTCAATAATTAATTATATAAATAAATTGGTAAGTTTTCTTGAGTTGCATGAACAATATGATTTGTTTCCATCTCATTTGCTCCTTCTAATAAAACATGAATATTACTATAATATTCAATATTTTCAGTTAATGTATTGTAAGGTTCAAACTTCCCATTTTTAAAATAAAAAAATTCTTTTGTATCAGGATTAATAACTGATAAATGTACCCATTCATTTATAAACCATTCGTACATTGAGGTATCACTAGCTATAGTTTTTAAAACAATATTTGGATAATGCTCAACAACTATCATTAATCTAACTGGGTCATGCACTTCAATCATTTGCCAAGGTAAACCAGATCTTAAATCACCATCACAACTATTTGTAACTCCTATTAATCCATTTACATTATGTGGCAGTTTAGTGCCCGCTCCTAATTTATAGTTATCAACTCTACTAAAATAATATTCTAAATTTATTCCACCACAAACTGGCCCTAATGGTTTCATAATTCCAGCTAGCATTTCACCATTCAAATCTGTTCGATAATCATATGAATTTAAAAAAGCTCTTCTATCTAAAAACAATCCTTTAGTTAAAGTTCTATTTCCAACTATGCATAATGTATTGGTTCCATGTCCAAGCTCTGGTCTGGGTTCAAATAAAGAAACCGAACGTTTTTTAATTGCTAAACGTGTTTTCTTAATAGATTGTTTTGTATTAATCGAGGCAAATCGCCTTGAACGTTCTTTAGCATTAAGATACAACGCATTTTCAAAAGCAAGAACATTCTTTAAATGAGATAATTTATTGTTTACAGATAACAAGTGTAAATCATAATAAACCATTTCATCTGCTGCAGTATCATGAAGCGCGGCAACAAACTCAGTTTCATCAGGAATTACTATACCTCTTGATTTTAAAACTTTTCGCACTTCGGTATGATTTGCCATTATTGCAAAAACTCTAGCATTAACAGAACCAGGGCGACCGCTGCAAGCTCCACAATCATGTGCTCCATGATGAGGATTATTTGCACTACTACTTCCATGTGCAACAATATATACTAATTTAGAAAAATTAGACGTTAAAGCGATACCTTGCAGTAAAGAACTTACTCTGTTTGCCATTTCTTCAACAGTAAACCCAATATTCAAATCATTTTCTGTTCCACCATTAAACTCAACTGTTAATTTACCTTGGATATGCATTTGCGAAAACGCATTTGATATAGCTGGACTCATTTTAGGACTAAAAATATTTTGTACAAGCCTTAAACCCGACCAAAAACCTAAACTCAAACTACCCAATAAACCAGTTGAAATTTGATAATTCTTTTTAGAATACAATATTTCATGTTTTCTTTCGTCACTTACATCGTATTCTTTTATCAAATATTTAGGTGTAACTGGTGCCGGACAAAGTTTGTCATAAAATTGAGCGCCATGAGCTTGAAAATAAAATTCTACACCAAAAAAACCTGGAGTTCCAAAGGTTTCAGCAAATACATCTACATTCTCCAAATGTCTTCTAAAAGAACATTCCCTTTCGTCAATACAAAATAAAGCCTGAAAACTTCTTTCAGTATTTTCTACTACTGGCTGTTTTGATTGATTTAATTTTTCTATACCTGCAAAAACTTCGTTATAATAACTCCATTCAAAAGCAGTTTGCCAAATTTCTAAAACCTCATTTATTTCAGTTTTTTCAATAGGATCAAACAAATTAATAGGTTTGTTTTTATAATTTGCACTCAAAGGTTGCCATTTACTTCCTAATTCATAATCAAGATTATC
>ERZ724520.1698-NODE-1698-length-10806-cov-3.906055_pt1 | contig 10806 bp, 8 predicted proteins | sample MGYA00376053_ERZ724520 | MGnify/ENA primary metagenome ERZ724520 (study PRJEB28724, sample SAMN07190886) | activated sludge metagenome | isolation source: activated sludge of sewage treatment plant in Hong Hong | place: USA: Christiansburg, Virginia | collected... | reverse complement strand
CAGCTAGTATTCTAACCCGAGAAACCCGCTCCATTTGGATTGGTGAAGGATTATCTTCCAAAGCTTGCTGATTCTGACAGGAAGAAACAAATTGAAGCTTTGGTGCTAGTTTCCTAAAAACAATTTGATCAGGCAGTTGCTCTGGTGGAGACCCTTCTATAGAAAGATTCAAAAAATATGGACCTATTGCTGCTCAAAGCTTAGATCTGTTTCAAATCCTAAAAACTTTTCGAATGCTAAGAGGTCTTCCTTTATTTGTTGCGACTCAAGCCTTATCCAGTTCAAAGCTACGCCATATATCTGAGACTAGCGCTAACTTATCTTCAACGCAAAAGTTGGTAGGATTCAAAAGCAACTTTCAATAAGGCAGTTTAGCTGAAGCCCAACTCGGCTGCGGGGTGGCTCGGTCTTGGAATTGCTAATCTTAGGTTGTCGTTGCTGAAGTAGAGCGAAGAAGCATTCAACTTGAGCAGTATATACAATCCCCTTTCTAAAGAGCCTCAGTAATACCTTTAACAGATCAGTGCGTAAGTCAATAAAGAACAACAAGCTGCTTACCCCTACCTCCAAAAGGCAGAGTCGTGATAGCTGACTTATTTTATCAATCAATATGCATTAACTATCAAATTAAACTATTGAGTTAATAACTCTTTGACAATTTAAGTCGATGGAAAAAGAGCTGACGATTGTGGCCATTTCGGATACACATTCTTCATTCGAGCAGATGGAATAGTTAATCAGCAACAGAGTGCGAGGCGATATTTTCATCCACGCAGGTGATTTCACTCGTTATGGTCGCGAGTAGCATTTCCTCAGTTTCTTCAAATGCCTAGACCAGCTTCAGTTCACTCACAAAATAGTCATCGCAGGCAACCATGACATCTCCCTCGACCAAAACATGAAACCGAATCGAAAACAGCAACTCCTCTCCAAATATCCCTGCTCAGTATTCCTGCTTTGAAATAGCTCAGCCGACAAACAATCATACAATAGCTCAAAGCCAGAGCGCACTACCTCGAGCATTAACTCATCGAACTGTAAGGACTCAGAATATTTGGCAGTCCCTATACCCTCAAATACTCGAGAGGAGCGTTTCAATACGAAAAGTAGCAGGACTATTTCATGTGGAAAGGCCTTCCTGAGAACATTGATTTATTGATTACCCATAGTCCTCCCCACGGAATTCTAGACTACACAAGTAAATAGTGTCATGGCGGATCAATGGGACTAATGCAAGCAGTCCAAAGAATAAAACCAAAACTGCACATCTTCGGACACATACATGAAGGTCATGGAAGGAGAGTGGTTAACGCTACTCAGTTTATGAACGTTGCTAAAAAATATTAAATATATCAATGGGGATGAAGACTACGAAAAATCGTGATTTTAACATATGATTTTAATCGATGCAGTTTGCTGTGTTTTCTAAGTGAAAAGACAATCATCGCTTTATTTCATATCTAATTGAAATAATGATGATAAACTTCTTATCACAGTAAAATCGCAGCATTGTAAATTTAATATATTTTTGAGCAAAAGCTATCTTAAAAATGATAATGGTGGCTTTAATAGTTAAAACAGTTATTTTTATCTCATTTACAATGCAAATCTTAGTAAACAGAAAAATCTGTTATTGTAGCTTAATTATTTTATTGTATTTTTAACAAAACCTATAATCTATTTATGGGAATTGATCAATCATTCACTATTGCTTCATTATTTGATCGTTTTTTGCTTATCATTTGTATGGCTAACAAAACAAATGAATTGTTGCGGGTTAATGTTAATCATAATGAGTGCCGAAGTGTTGCATAGAGCCATCTCCATAAACGGTGCAATTGTATTGCTTATTCTAAAAAAGTATCGGGTTTTGCACTGTTGTCCTTACATACATGCCATAGACAAGCATTCCATAGGTTTCGTTAAAGACTTATTGCTTAAAATGGGCAAAGTTTCGAGGAGGAGATTAATCAGATTAATAAGAAAACCCTCCTAGAACAATAATGGATCTAACTGCAGACCACGCCCAAGTATCACAGTGAGAGATAGTATCAACATCATAAAATTTTCTTAATTCTCCTCCAATCCCCGAAATGACGACATTAACAAAATCAAGTGAAGGGTGAATGCAGATATGATCTTTGTCATTATAGTATACTTTCCTGTCCTGATGGCCCAACTGGCCATATACTGCTGTTATACATAAAAGCAAAACAAACCAATAATTCATCTATATTAAATATCATCATAAAATAATTATCTTACATCAATATCAACTGTTCAGTCTTTGCAATGATCCATATTCGAATAATATGATTTAATTACTGATGAAAAATACATGGATAAATAATAACAAGTAATTCGCTATTATAACATTGATTCACATATTCAGGCAATAAGATCAGTTGCATAGTCTCACTTAGAACCATCAATTGTTTCGCTGAGTCATGTGTTTGATTAATTCAAAAATAAATTGATGGCGATGAGGTTGTTAGTAGAAATTTAAAGTGTTGTATAATAATTTATTGTAAAAATCTGCTTAAAATAATTGATTATTTAATAAGTATTCTAAACCGAAAATAAATCATCATTTAGTTATTGTAAAACAGTCTTCCCTACCTTTCTTAACCAATTTAATATAAGTCATCAAGTTATTCATTTCTGAATTTTTTTATATTACAATTGTATCTTCTTTCAACTAAATAGTTGATCCCTATTCGGCCTTGATAACTATCATTGCATTGGGATCACCTTAAATGTGATCAAGGATTTATTTAAGATCATCTTCAATAAAATAGTTGAGATCTTTCTTTTATTAAGTCTACTTCTTGAGTTTGTGAGAGAGGAGCACTATTTCTTATTCTATTTGATTATTTTTCTTTTAATATGATTAGATTTGCTCGTCAAGAGAAGCAACTTCCTTGGATACTTCATGGTCCATAGTACCTCCAACCCATTTCATCTTATTCTTGTGTATTTTTTGGATGTAGCCGATTCCTTCCAAAACATTAGTGATGTCATATATGCGCCTCTTTTGAACTCCAAGTTCTCGTGTAGCCTCATTAATATCTAAAACAAAGTTTTACTTGCTTTTAATCAATTTTGTAAATCTTTTGGTTAAGATCGACAAACTATTCTCTCTCTTACCTCCCTATTCCTCATCCTCCATCTCTTACAACTACTCTTATTCATCACTCTCGTTTAATGACTATCTTTTATCATGTTAATATCCGAGTCCACTATTCGGACTATCGTAGATAATTAGATCCTATCCGATTTTGTTCTCAAAATTATTAGTTGCCTTCTTTCTCCCTCTTTTCATTCCTTTATAATAGTCCTTCTGATTAATATTATTTTAAAAATGGTTAAATGTGAAATGAATAACAAATAAATCTTATCCATCATTTACTAATCTTTTCTTTTAAATTTGTCAGCATTATCTCCACCAACTATTAAGTCCCTACTTTTGGTTTCCAGTCCCAATCATTTTGAGCATCACTATCGTCGATACTATCAGGCCAAGAGTCTGCAATTTTTTGTCTATGATCGGGTTTATAGGTAACAGTCAACGGTACGCGTTTTGCTATTGTAGCGGCTAACTGTTCAACTGTAAAACTGATTCCTGCCATATTGTAGCTCGTTCTAACTTTGATTTTCTAACTGTTTGCTTCCATTATTTCGATAGTGCCTCTCACCGCATCATCGATGAATATCATTGGCAGACTCGTTTTTTAACTAACAAAACATTCGTAAAGGCCATTGTCAAGAGCACCGTAAAATATGCCGATGGCATAATCAGTTGTTCCTCCTCCAGGTAGCTCTTTCCAACTAATAATTCCTGGATAACGGATACTACGCACATCCAATCCAAATTTGTTAAAGTAGTACTGCCCTAAAAGTTCGCCTGCATATTTAGTTATGCCGTACATAGTGATTGGCTCGATAATAGTGTGCTGAGGAGTCTCTAATTTCGGAGTGTTTGGCCCAAATACTGCCATTGAACTTGCCCAAAATACCTTCTTTACTTTAAACTATAGGCATAAGTCAAATATTTTTTTAAGAGCTATCAGATTGACATCCCACGCTAAATCTGGCTTTTGCTATCCTGTTACTGATAATAGAGCAGCTAAATGATATACTTCGTTGATTCCATGTTTTGTAAAGATTGATCTTAGAGTGATCTCATCGCTGATGTCTGATTTTTCAACAATTCCATCAAAATTTTAAGGGATTTTATGATGTCCCAGAGCTATGACATTGTCTTTGCCGTATTTTTTTTGTAATTAAGGAACTAGTTCTGCTCCTACTTGTCCAAAAGCACCTGTGACCAATATCTTTTGTGACATCTATGATATATTTATCTGAGATGAGGTAATTTATTAAATTATTTTCAAATGTTTATCCAAGAAAGAGGACATTTAGCAGAGCTAGATATTAAATATTTTTCTAAAGATCCGAAATGAGAACAGTTACAAATTTTGTTTGCAAATTGCTGATTGAATAATGTGTTAATGAAAGAGAACATATTTAAAATATTGAATGGAGTTAAATTGGCCAGTTTATATCTGGAGGTGGATGAACTAGGCAAAGGGTTGAAAAAATTTAGCTAATCCTCGTGAATTTAAACAGGCGCACTATAAATATTGTTATTTCCGAAGATAATGACATTTCTAAAACATTTAAAACTACTAAATTATCTATAAATGTATAAATATCAAAAACAATCCCTTTTTATTTCATTTTTTATGAACTTTTAAACGCTGTTAATGTAATTAACGAGTGAATAGGTTGTATATTTGGCTAAAACTTACTCAACTACTTTTAATAGTTAACTTTTATTTTCCCAATTCTTCTTTTTGATCTAACTTTTGATTGTCGCAAACCACAGTTCTATCGGATTCAGCATCGGGCTTTATGGCGGTAAAACAATAACTTAAAAATTCTTCTTTTGAAAGAGTTATTCTCTAATATTTTTATCATTTGCTCCATAGTTATCCATTATTATATATAGTTTTTGGCCTTTGGTCTTTCCTACAATATTATTTATCATTTATTATAGATTATTAAAAAAGTAATCGTTTGTAAAAGATCCATCAGCCATTTTCAGTTTAGCTTAGCCATTAGGTCCGATGATGCATAAAAGACTGATAATATTATCATGGGAATTAGGGACTACAACATTAGCTGACTATCCTGGTAAGGCCCAGCCTTTTTTGTGTTTCATATATATATTAATAGCAGTTTAGGCTAAATAAAATATTTCTGATCGATAATCTGAAAGTATTTTATTCATTTTTACACAATAATGATAGCGTTTTTAAATATGTTAAGGACTATGTCGTTGAATAGGAACTTGTTTGATTCTTTTCCAGGTAAATTTTGTCCTTTTCAACATTTTTAAGACATAAGACAATCCGATCGGATTTATTTTAAAGTCGTAAGTTTCTTTCGTTAATTGCTAATTTATTAACTCTGCCATTTGTTTAGCTGTTAGAAAGCCATTTTGCATAATAATTTTGGCTAATTTGTCAAGATAAACTGAAGTTGCTTTACCAGATCTACGCTTCTTCTTGTTTCTTCCAATTCGTGATTAAATTTATGAAAGACTCGGATCAATCTTAAACATTTGCCAGCAATGTTAGACCTGTCTGGTACTAACGCCTATTTTGAAAGCAATTTTGGCTAACGATATCGATTTTGGATGCTCACTATAATAATTAAGTTCCATTTTCATCTGTTATAGTATTTCTTTTGTCCATGATACTCTCTTTTTGCGTATCTTTTTTTAAAAAATATTTGGTTATTACTTTGTGAAGTCTTCTGAATTAATACTTACCGAAATATCAAAGCTTTATTACTATTAAAAATCACTACTAATGAATTAAAGCTAATTACTTTACTTTTAACTGAAAAATGAATCATTAATACTAATTTCATTATTACTGATTTGCAGCAACTTATTAACCATAATTAGTTCGTTTAATAATTTAAAAACACGATCGATGGTTTTAATTTAATATTCTTCGTCATCCATTGCTATAGAAATGTTTATATGTTCATTACTGATTTTTGTTTTTAGTTTAAAACCTGTTATAAAAATGATCATATTTTCTTGACAAATGCCAATATTAGTAAAATGAAAATACATGGATAAAATTATAACAAGTAAACTGTTAATGAAATGAAACGTGAAGCATAATGGTTTGAATCAATATTGAGAATTATTCTTGGCCTTGGAGATATAATTTAAATTCTGCATTACAACGATGTCAGAAGGAAAGGAGCTGTTGGCATATTATCAAGACAAAGTGGATCTTCTCTATAAGGAACGCCTCGCTTGGCTTTCCAAGTTTGATCAGTGCGGCACACTGCTGAAGGAGAAGCAACGTTTAATGGATCAGATCAAAGATCATAAAGATAAGGAGCTTGACATCAATCGAGCAATAGTGCATCACGATGTCGCTCTGCTTGATTAAAAGTACCTTTTTCCCTAGCCAGACTCAACGTAGTTAGGATGCATCGAGAAAACATCAATAACTAATATGCAGATGCAGAGTAAATTCTTAAAATGGAAGAACTACTATAGTAATATCCGCAGCAGCTAGAAAAGAGTATCCCCTGCAACGCGATTGCGAATAGGAGCGAGATTATTGATAATGAGGTAATAGCTAATCGATTCAGCTCAATATTCACGCAGCTGGCAAAAAGCAGCTGAAGAGCAACCCGAACATATTCAGAGAAAGCAACTCAGTTCTCAACGGAGGGCACAATCATGAAAATCAGAAGGAGAAAATTATTAAATACAAGCCTTCAAAATAGTAGTTAGTAAAAAGGCAAATTGTCGAGTTAAAAGCCAATCAAAAAAAATAAATATGTTTGTTGGACGAACAGAAACGAAAATTAGAGGAATTACTGCGATCGGTTCGAGAAAAGGAGGAGAAGAATATTAATAGTGAGAGAGATATTGTGGATCAGCTCAGGAAGGAACTTCATAAACAGGAGTAGAGACATAAACAACTTGCATAACGCTATTTTGAAACTAGAAAAAAACTTAAGGATGAACAGAACTAAACAATAGCTGAGGGTTAAAGATTAAAAAATGTGTTGTTTACTCTTGAGCAAAAAGTTAATTAAGAAATGAAGCTGTATTAAAAATAAAATAAAGCTAAGCAAACGCTTATTATTCGAAAGAGTGAGGATTTTCAAGAGGACTGTAAGTATACGGTTATTCAGATAAAGCAAGAATGAGAGCCAAATAGAGAAATCTTCAAGCAAATAAAGACAACTATGAAAAGGTCCAATAAGTTTATATCGAAAAAATCAAAAAACTCGAGGAAACTTTAACTATTTCTCGTCACAAGCTTAACTAAACTGAAAGGCTCGGAGAGGAATAAGTTTCAAGACTAAAAAGATAGTTATTTGCGTACTAATAGAATAATTAAGTTTATAAAAGCAGGTTGGACTATAGCGTGCTGAAAAAGCGAGAATAGATGAGCAAATGAAGCTGAAAATATAGGAAGATAAAAGAAGAAGGGTTCAATTGGAATAGAAATAAGAAGAGGAGCGCAGGCGCTTTGAGAAGGCAAAAATGATTTAGCAAGCATACAAAAAGAGTAAACCTTAGAAGCATGCCAAAGCAGCAAAGCTTTATGTTTCAAAGAATGGCAAAAAAGCGTCATCAAATAACTATCCTGTCGAGGAGGAATAATAGTAGTCAGACGAGGAATCGATGGCTATGTCAGATTTATAGAACATCAAATAGCAAATAAACAAGTTATAGAACAAATTGTAAGATAAGTCTAAAAAAGCAAAATGATTTTTATTTCTTAAGAATAACATCATCACAGCTATAAGAGATCAATTTCAATAAGGTATGCCACATTTTTAATACCGGATCCCTTCAGAGACACTTGAATGTTTTTGAAGGTAAAATCCTTCACAAAGCGGTTGAGCTAGAGATTGAAAGCATCTGTTAGCCAGCCCAAGAGGATGTTAATATAATCCATTAGCGCCTATGGAACTATCAATCCTCCCTATATGTCACTCTTTGAAGGTGAAAATTATAGAACTTTGACACTGACCATTCTAATTGAATTTTTTATTGCTCCAAAAATTGCCTAGATCTCAATGCTGATAGCTCCTAAATTAGACCATTGTTACCGTCGATTCGGTTCATGTATAGCTAATCTTTTCGATCGATACTGTTGTGAGTTACTACATTAGAGGACATTTTCAAATCGAATTTGAGGTTGTTCTCTTTGAAAGAAAAATCAACAGTTGGAATTTTAACGTTAAAGAATACATCTCTTTAATCTTGAAACTGCACCATTTTAGGAAAAACTGTGCAGAGAAGTAAACTGTTAATTTAAATGACTGAAGTGATATCTGTGGTATGAATCACCACATCTAAAGCTCCTCCACGGGCTTATAGGATCAATGAAATTATTCGAGATACAAGTTGTTTGTGAATTTGAACCTGTATTTTAGTTGAATTAACTCTAACTAGCACATCTGATGGATTGAGGGAACCACTTAGCGTACCTTTTATATAAGGTGCAGCATTTATTTGAATGATTATGTTTTGTCCTGAAGTGATTGGGGAAGCGACTAAACTAGTATTTAGATAGAATTATTTTCCACTTAGTTTGTCAGCGTAGATCATCTTATCGTCACCAATGCCCGAGGCTAAACCGGTGATCACTTGTGATAGTTTTTTGGCTGAGTTACAGCAATTGTACAAATGATTCCTCTGAAGAGGAGGGAAGCGTGGTTGAGGATCAGATTGGTCACTTAGACAATAACTATTTCTGGTATCCCAGCGCTACCGAGAACAACTTTAGAGTGTCCAGGGACGATCTTCATTGAGGTAACATTGATTTCGAAATGGTTAGTTTTTGAACTGATGAAGGAATAGTGGATTTACACTCTCAGATTAGTTTATGTAAAGGTACCTCTCCCCTTATCATGTTTGTAAAACCAGTCAAATTCTAACTAAGCGAGCGAAACGTTGACTTCCGCGTATGCTAAATTCAGTTTCCACTTGTAGTCCACTGTGGTTAGTAGTACATTGTTTAGTTATAGGTTGCTAATGAGAATGTTGTCGACGGGTAGTGGTAGTGACAATGCGATAGCGGGGGGCGAGAGTGGAAAGGGGACTGATATGAGTATTCCTGGATTTCCAACGGCTTCGGTCAAGGCCAGTAGAGCAAATAAAGAACAGATTAAGCGAGCAATATTCATCGGAGATTCCTTTGAAATAATTTGTGTATTATTATTAATCTAAGCATTTTAAGATATGCATCAAAGATAGATTGTTAGGGATTAATGATGGTATAAGATATATAAATTCTGATATATAGTCACCAAATATCGGATTATGGTAGCAGGAAATATCGAGGAGCGAATTAAGAAGATGAAGGAGGCCATCCTTAACGAGGCCAAGGAAAGAGCATCCACCATTGTTAAAAATGCAGATGATGAAGCGCATAACGAACGCGCGATGCTGGTTGAACTTTAAAAGGAAAAACTGCATCAGTAATACATCCTCCTGAATAAGGCTGAAAGAGTCAAGGAGAAAATGTAATTGAGGGATAATGCAGCTAAAAATCAGCGCTAAACAACAGACACCGCATCAGACGTATGCAGGCGAGATACGAGTATGTGGAGAAGCTGAGAGCCTAAGTGATTGATAAACTGAAGGAGATCGTTGGGAACGAGGTGAAGTACAATTAGTTGTTGGGCAAGCTGATAGTGCAGGTAAGGATTGACTTATGTAGGGCATGTTGAGGATGATGGAGAGGAACATCAATGTTTAACTAAAAAATGACCAAATTCCAAGGGTGGTCAAGCTGTTCCCGCAATGCGAGAAATAGTTTACGAACATTATGCAAGAGGAGACGGGCAGAGTGATGGAGTCGAAGCTGAGCGTTTCTGAGTATCACTTAGAGGAGGCGAACAAAAATATTATTGGGGGAGTGTATTTGCGTTCGAGTGACGGAGTTATTATTTGTGATAACTCGTTGGACTCCAGAGTGCGGCTTATTTTCGAGCAGTTGCTGCCATCAATTAGAGGTACGCTTTTCCCGAAAACTGAAGTCAAACGTGTGATTTGAATGATAAATCTTATCTTAAATGGGATATTGTTTTAGAAAATTAGTGTAATAGCAAAGTTATTTGTTATTAGGATTAATTAATTTAGTATGCATCTTTTGTGACTAGAAGGGTTAAAGATACTATGACTGTTACTCAAAACGAAAAAACATTATGCCATTAGTAAACCAAGTTTTAATTTAATCACTACCAAGAAATAATAATTATTAATGAATATCAAAAGGATAGTGTTGTTATCAATCATTTTTGCCTCTGCTGCTTGTTTATCAATACACCAAGCAGCAAAACCTGATGGAACTTATCAGATTGAGGATCCTTCCAATCAAGATGAATCATTGCGCTCATTATCAACTAAATTTACTTTTTCTCAGGGTGCGGTCAGGTATACCTAATGCGCCCCAAATGCTTGCATTTTGAAGGTCAATGAATAAAAGAATGAAATATACGTTGTGTAATGTAAAGCAGCCAAGATTTACTGCGGCCCTCAACAAATCATTCTAGGTAAATTTGTGCAAAAAGTGCGAAAGTACAGCATTAAAGGATCGATTCTTTAACTGATAGCCCCTGAGAGCAAGCAAAGTTTAAAGTTGAAGAAGATTCAATGATTTGAAAATCAAATAATCACCTATTTAACCCTACAATCATTAGGGAAGCGATATCGATAGTCAATATCGACGGATACCTAATTCCAATATA
>ERZ724520.1697-NODE-1697-length-10807-cov-3.352958_pt1 | contig 10807 bp, 7 predicted proteins | sample MGYA00376053_ERZ724520 | MGnify/ENA primary metagenome ERZ724520 (study PRJEB28724, sample SAMN07190886) | activated sludge metagenome | isolation source: activated sludge of sewage treatment plant in Hong Hong | place: USA: Christiansburg, Virginia | collected... | reverse complement strand
GGCAAAAGGGAAGGTCAAGGCTTATATAGGTATGCAAATGGTGATGAATTTAAAGGATAATGGAAAAATGATGAGAAATATAATGGGCAATATAAATATTCAAATGGAAATATTTTTCAAGGTAAGTTCAAAAAGGGAGAAATGTCATATGGTGTTATGGCCTATTAAAACGGATAAAAATATGAAGGATAATTTACAAATGGATTAAGAAATGGTAGAGGGATCTACCATGATAGATAAAATGTCAAGAAAATGGAAGGAATTTGGGAAAACGATCGGTTTATATCAAGCTGATATCAATTTTAATTTTTATCACCCAAATGTAATAATCATTTTAATTTTATATTTCATTTTTTCTTTTTAAAGACAAACTTAATGTGAGTCGATGACTTAGTTCGAACATGTAACTCACCTTAACCTTCATACTATCCTAGCTTTATACGCGTCTTTTTCATTTTTTAATCTTTTTATTTACAACCTTATTTTTATTTCTTCTTTTTCGGTTTACATAAATTCCCTGAAGTACTAGTAATATGTCTCTCAGTTTTATCTGGCTTTGTGGTTTGTTTATGTACATTTTTCCTTAATTTACCTAATGATTTCGCTCTATCTTTCATATCTTAGTGATTTTGAGAATGAAATAATTTAACTGTATTTCTTGGCGCTATATCTTTTTGTTTAGGGCAAGATTATTCAGTTTAGTTTAATTTTCTTGTTGTACTAGCATGATCTAAATAATCATTATAATGCTCTAATTAGCCTTCTTCTGTAGTATGTCTATTTATTGCAGCAATCTCATCTCCATAAGCCTTTTCTACCATTTCGCAATTTTTTCCTGGAGCTGCCTTCATTTACATCTTATAATTAGGATTTACAATTGAAGATGTTTCCATTACAGACTCATCTATTATCGCAACTATTTCTTCTAATTTCTTCTTAAAGACATAATGCTTATCATAACTCTTAATCATATGTGAAAGATAAGGAATCGGAACTTGTATATTTAAAGAAATAATTTCAATTGCTCTTAAATGGTAAGCCTCTGATAACTTAAATGTTTCAGATTTTTATTAATAACCATACTTTTTTTTTATTGTTTACAAACGACTCAGCTCCTTTTAACTCTTCATTTCTTGCATTTATCCATTTTTTTAGGAATCAATAAACCTCATTTCAGTAGCTATCGTGAAGAATGCAAGAGAACAATGAATAACGATTTAGTATATCTTATCTTTAAATAGATATTACTCCATAGGAATATTTTTATCAAAATTTTATATTTTCAGCTCCCCCATCCTCATTATAGACCCAATATTGAACTCGTCAACCCAATGGCTTTGCTTATTAACACCTAAAATTGATCGCCTCGAATTATTGTTATTTTGTGGTAAAAACAATTTTTTGAGTTGATCTTCATTTTTTTGAGGGTTTCTTTACCAAAAATAGAAATTTGAGCTTTTTGATTGTTTTGGCTAAACATTATCTCCAAGTTGTTGACTCAAGGTCATCAAAATTTGCCCTGCAAATCCATAGACTTTTCTGGAAAACATTACCCCCTAATCAAAACTTCTGGTGTGAAAAGATTCTTATTGTTTTTTAGAAAAACTAAAGATAATTGATACTGCCTTTTCAAGTAAAGGAATAGTAGATTTGCATGTTTATAACGCTTTATCATGAAAATTTAGCTGAGATAATATGGCGCAATGCTGAAATTTCAGCGTGACCAAGAATTTACAGATTTTTAGGTATTGCTCTTTATTTTCATCACTCAAGATTCGAAGCATTTCTTCCTCAGCCTTTTCACAAAATTTGTTGCATTTTTGTATCTTCCAAGCACCCTGATAAGCTGCAGCGAGACTAGCGTAGAGGGAGGCGCGAGTAAATTGACTGAGTGACGTCAACAAATTTTTACCGAGCTGAGTACATTGTTTAATACGTCTAACATATCAATGCACTTAAGGTAATACTAAATAGATCCCTCAAATTAATGCATTTGCAAACGCTATCCAGCCATTCTTTTCAAATCTTAGAACATCTTTCGAAACTATTCTTCATCATTCGATAGGTACATGGAGCTTTCATTAATCCAATCACATTGATTTACTTCTGTTTTTCGGTTCTTTATTATTCTTCCTCCATGTGATAATAATCTCAATTTTATACTCTAAAAATCACCCTAAAATTTTATAAAGATCATTCAAAGACTGCTAAAGAGAGAAACATAGAATATTATTGACATCGTCAACAGAAAAGCTCCACTTATTGTCCAAATCAACGTTTTGTAAAACTACTTACGGTAGAGATGAAAAGAATCATAAAAATGCTGATCATAAATCAACACCGTAAACTTTTAATTTGAATTTACTGACTTCCTCTCAGTTAACTTTTGAGACAACTTCTTTTGTAGTTTTTCGTTAAAAGTAAAACCTTAAATTTCTACATTTATCCATAAATACGGTTAAGCTAAAGGTTCAACGTTGCATGGTGTTTGCCTATTTGCTCACACATTTCAGGCATAAAATAAAAATGATCAAAAGGATCATTAACTCTCTCCAAATTTCTTAGATGCTTTTTGTTCTCGCGCCTCAGATAGATTAAATATAAAAGGATGCATCCGAAACAACAAATATTCAGCAAAGGAATTAAAACTAGCACTAACACCCATCCCAAAAGGTAAAAAGGCTTACTAAGATATTCGCTAATTTTGTAAACAAAGGGGTTACCAACAATTACTTCCATCTGAGGCTCGTCTTCATCCGCATATTTATTGTACGCATTGATTACTTGATTATATCTCGCAATAAACCCGCACTCCTCCACTTCATCATTTTGAATCTCTAAAACTGCACTGTTCATCAAGGGAGCCTTCATTTATCCGTTCTGCATAAGTATTAGTAGCTTCAATACTTTATTATAAAGTTGACTGTGAATATAGATAATCAAATCATCTAAGCAATCGAAAGGTAAGGGTTCTCGATCAGTTGCTTCCATGCATTAGAAAAACGAGCAACCGTTGCACCATCAACCACACGATGATCACAGCCATAACTCACATTAATCACCTTTCGTTCAACAATATCGTTTCCTCTGTACTTAGGCAGCGTTTGCAATTTACCAATAGCCACTATGCAAACTTGAGGAGGTAAAATAAGGGGACAAGCATTAATACCTCCAATTGTTCCTATATTTGATAAACAAACAGTTCCTCCAACTAACTCTTTAGAAGTCAACTTAGCATCCTTTGCTAAATTTCTCAGTCTTTCCAATTAGCTTTGAATCTCCAAAAGATTAATGTTATTAACATTCTTAATATGAGGTACAACAAGTCCATTAGGCGAATCAATAGCAATACTAATGTTGTGGTTTGAGTGAATACTATATTAGAAAGGATTTGTTGAAGGTTGATAAAGTGAATTCATCTTAGGATATTGCTTTAGGGCTAATGAAAAAGTTTTAATTAATATCCCCATCACTGTCACCTTTTTGTTGCTCTCTTTTAATGTTTTTCTCATTCTCTCAATTTCGGTTATATCAAACTATTAGTGAAGATATAGATGAGGAATAGTGTTACTTTAAGTCATTGATTTCTGCATTCCTTTTTAATAACCATTCATTGTTATAGCATTTACACTTGAAATTTTAGACTAAACTCGAGGTTAGCTTTTTATTACGATAACTGGATCTTGTTTTTTTTCGACAACCTCTTTCTTTATCTCTTGTTTAAGTTGGATAGGTTCTTTTGCAGGAGCAGCACCTTTATTTAAAATATTCTCAATATCTTTTTAGAGAATCCGACCACCTTCTCCAGTTCCTTCAATTGAATTGATATCTAATTTATTTTGCTTTATCAAACCTCTTACATAAGGTGATGCTAGTATTTCGCTTCTATTCTTAGAAATTTATTTGTTTGGAGACTAGTGATGGACAGCAACTGTTTCAACGGGTTTAACCGAACTTGTTTTCTCGGTTTGCGCTAGCGGCTATGCATCATCCTTAACGTATAATTACAAAAACAAATCTCCAACTTGACACACTTATTACTATTTATAGTAAATCTTGCGGATGACTCCTGTATTTGTGGCATTGAGCTCTGTGAATTGCTTGTCAGAAGCAACATCTGCTAACTTTTGAAACTATTCCACTGAATCACCTTCTTTTACATAAATCTTTTTAATTGTTCCTTCCTTTATCTTCTATCCAAGGTCTGGCAAGTTGAAATTCACGATACCAAAGCAATATCGATTAAATCCACGAAAATTGCTATATTTAGTAATAGCTTTGGCTAAGTTGTTCTTGAGGAGTAACATTGATAATATCTAATTATTAAATAATGTTAATCACTAATCAAATTTTTTGTAAACAAAATGGCACACAATCGATAACAAAAGATATGTTTGTCGTTTGAAATTATGAAACCAGCAATGAAACTTTATTTATAAAAATTATAACTAACTCTAACTATAAATGGATCCAAAAGGAGAATAGTCTCATTCAGAATAAGACAATATCTATCCCCAACAGAGTACGAAAAGATTAATTAAGCAAATAACGAACAAGAACAGCCAGACCCATAGGAGGAAACAGCAACAAAAATCCTCCAGAACGAATAGTAAGAATAAAAAAATTCCAATAAAAGCATAAGTATCTTAACAATTACACAGTTTTAAGCCAAGATATCGAAATAAAACTCGAATAATTATTGGAGGATATCCATGATGACGAAGGCAACAATTTTCAATCAATAATTACACTTCGTATGAAAGAATTAGCCTACAACAAGATATTAGTGTTAACTTACTAAAAATCATATTTTAGATTAGTACACGCTCATTTTCACATCGCAAAATAGTATCTAAAATACAAATGTTATGAGCAAGCTCTCGTCCACCTTGACCAAGCCATCACTAAAAACGTGAAAGCAGCAAGTAGCTTAAGTAAACATCATTTTATAAAAGTAAACAAACTCTATCACTCATATCTCCTTACTCATTTAGGCATCTGCTATTTTCATACAAATAAATTCGATTAATCATTAGTAGAATTAGCTAAAGCAATCAATCTGCAATACTAATATGAAGATAGTTAAAGGAAAACTACTCAAAACTTTCAGACCTTGATTTATTTTGCTAAAGTTAAGGCATAACTTAAACATCCTAATGCTTTAGAATACATGAAATCAGTATCTGAGAGGGCACAAAAGTTTTACGAGTCAAACGGTGGGCATACCTATGGGACAATACTTTATTAATATGGAAAGTTAGAATTAAGCCTTAATAATACTTAAGCAGCAATAAAATTATATGAAAAAGCTATTGAAATTATAAAAATGAGTAACAGTCTTCGCCACTAAGAAGAAATTATTAAAATATATCAATAACTTGCAGATATTTACGAATCTATTGATCCTGTTCGTTATCTCACAATTCTCAAATCAAAATATCAAGTTTTTTAGGATACTTATGGCAATGCAGATAAAAAATCGATTAAAGAACAGAGAAACTACGCCACTGCCCTCCTTAAACATAAAAAAATTGAAGAAGCCATTGATTAATTCGATGACATTTTAGTACATGTTTGATAATATAGTAAAAATAACAAAAAATTTACGGATAAAACAGTCTTTAAGTCGGAAAATAGTACAAAACGATAGCAAATATTTATATTGCGAAACATGATACCAAACAAGCTGAATCAAATTTCAAAAAAGCAATGAAGATTTTCCATGACCTTGGAGATCAAAGATTAGCTAGATAAGTTAGAATGAAAATTTCATCTCTCCAGATGCATCAATGATGTTATTTTTATTCGATATAATAATCTAGTATAAAGACCATCAAAATCTGCTCTTTTTTGCTCCAGTAGGAACAAACAATTTTTTAATATCTTTTTTCGCTTGAGTAGAAGTTGATCGAGTCAAACTTGCTTTTTATGGAATTAGTAACTTGTTCTTTTCGATATTACTCAATCTTGGTAAGTTTGCTATTGTCTTAGTTTATATCATACTTAATTTTTATGGTCTATCCTTTCCTTATTTCTGTTCTTTTGTTATCACCTTTTCTGTTTTCACATTCTTTTTTTGTTCTGGTTGGACCTGTTCTACAAGCAGCTCTTTGCTCAGTAAATCTTTGTTTCTTACTAACTTATCAGAAATCGATTAAAAATCTCGATCAATAATCTTCATTTTTTCAAGAGTAATGGCTGATAAGGAAGAGAGCTCCCTATCTTTATCTTAAGCAAAGCGGGTGATAACTTCTTTGATGGATATTTTTTCCTGAGGAAAATTAGGATCTAAAAATGAGCTGAATAACAATAATAATACTATGCATTATTGAACTATTTTACAAATTCCATCTTGATCAATACATTTTTTTCATTTACAATGTTTTTGTAAACCAAAGGAGTAATTAGTTTATTAAATTAAAAAGAACCATTCATCTTAAAATAAGTATACATCTTTATGAAATTTCGACGAAGCATCCAATTCTTCGAACCCAAACACTTTTACCTTATCTTTATGTAAACGTCCATCAGTTTACGATCAACTAAAATCAACTATAATATCACTTGATGAATTTTATCGAGCATAAAATAAGGGCAATTTGAATATATTTTAACAACATTTCCTATCATTTTTTAAAGATGCGATTGGAAAAATTTAATCTTTGGAACCTTACTCATTAAAACTAATACATTTTTCCATTTTGAGAAATCTATCTGCTTAGCAAGGATAAGCATAAAGAAACTGACTTCCTAAATATCCGATAAATCTAAGATATCAATCAGCTTTTATATGGTCAAAGCATTTGCATTTATATAAAACTAATGATATCTTAACCCCTTCAACAATTGCTTTTTTATTTCATCCTTAAATTCAATGTGACAGCTACAGCTGTAAAGCTCGACCAAATCACATATAACTTTCATATTTTACAGATTAAATCTTTTGAGTTCTAATTCATTTATAAGAACTGTTTCCGGAATAATTTCTAAAAGCTGTTTATAACATTCGATTATCCTCTAGAAATGAAGATCCATATTCTCACGAATAAGTCTATTTAAAAAAGAAAAAATCTTCAATTGATACATCGGCTCAACTTTTATTTCCTCTCCAAACTATATTAAATCTCATGTACTGTTTTTAGCATTAGTGGAGAATACTTAATCAATATCTCTTTAAAGCTCATTTAATGACTATCAAACTGACTAAAAATATGTTCTGCATTTGGACGATAGTATAATTTGCTCATAATGCAAAAGGCTTTATCCTTGATCACTACACTTTTGTCTTTATAGTAATAGTCAGTCACACATTTCCATATTTATGCAACATTATCTCTCTTTAAGATCTTTTAAACAATGTTGCATATTACTAACCGAGTAAGAGGGTTCAGATCATTGTTAAAAAACAATATTTTACTATGCGCTTGGCTTAAAATTTATTAAGATTACTAACTTAGTTATCACAGGATTTACCTCTATCAAAGCATTTATCATCTCAAGGGCTGTTTTTCTTCTTTAAGGGAGTGTTGTCATAGAGAATGATCCGTTTATGAACTCCTTAAACTCTGAAAGTTTCGCCTTACGTTCATTTACAACTTCGTTTTCTTCTGACAAATGAAAAAATAAATTTAATGCCATCATCCAATCGCTTAATATATCACTACCGTGAATTTTTGCATTTGTTAATGTCCTTAACATTATCCTGAAAATTGATTCATAGCATTTTTTGTTTATTAGATTTAAATTTGTTTGGCATTTCTTTAAAAATTTTGAAAATCCCTCACCCATGATATTGATAAACTATTCGTATTACACATAGTTTTTCTTCGATATAAAATTTTTTACCTAAATTAGACTCAAAATTTTTTATGCCGCTTGGCTGCTTTCTATATAAAGAGGGAGGTTTTCGAAAAGCGACCATTTTTGAATCTTTTCTCCATTCGTTATTACTGAAAGAAACTTATCAATTTTGGATATATTTTCATTCACGCATAAATTATTGATTTATGTCGGACTCTGATTTATCTCAAATCTACAAGAATGTGGCGAGAATAATCGATCTTGTCTCCTGTTATAAGATTAATTCCCTCTAAATATTTCTCATCGTCGTTGACCAAAGTGTTTTTTTAAATTAACCCTCTTTTCATCTTATATATCAATTATATCAATGAAATTCAAGTAATGTAATCATCAATCAATAGCTCCACTTTAAATAGATTTGATTGCTGAGTTTCAAAGCCCCTTTTCCCTCATCATCGATTTTTTTTGTGAATGATTAAGCCTTCTTCGATTTAAAGGGGCACTATCCTTCCTTTTTCAAGGAAGAATTATTTTATTTAAGCTTAAATGGACATTCAGCTGGCTGATTTTTAGTTAAAATGACGGAAGAAAGATTACTTTTTACAATATCTTTTTCTACTGAATAAAAAATGAGCCTCAATTCTTCTATTAGAGTTTTCTATACACTGAAATAGAGTAAAGCTTATTGAAGATGCTACCAAGTTATATCAAAATCAGCTTTGGATATGTTAAGCTTACAGTGAGCAGTTTTCATATCAGCTCCTTCATAGTTATGAGGTCCTCCTGTAACCAAGGTAATAAACTATTTCTGCCTACATCTCAGCTTTGAAAGATCGATAGAAGTGTAGTAATGACTAACTCTTGGATCTTTGATCATATAATCATAAAATCTATCAACTACAGCATCAATAGCTGCCTTTCCGCCTAGCTTATCATAAAGAGTAGTCATGGAACAACTAATAAAATAATAAATGATTTTCGATTCAAGGCATTATATAGTCCGTTTAATTTAATATTTGAATCTACAAATGGATCAATCTGAATTTCAAGAAAAAGCCATTCAGCTCGTCTATGTCACCAACGAAGGCAGTAAACTATTCATTACCTAGAATATGAAATGCATCCATAAGCCGAACAGTTTCTAGCCAAAGTACCGAAACCATTATCCATCATCTCTGTCGCAGGATTGTATAGAACAGGCAAGTCTTATCTACTCAATCGCATACTCCTCAACAGAAATAATGGATTTGGAGTTGGTCCTACTATTAATCCCTGCACAAAAGGTCTCTGGTGCTGGGGAACCCCTTTGAAAGGTACTATGCAAAATGGTTAAAAAACAAACATTTTGATAGTTGATTCTGAGGGCATTGGAGCTTTGGATGAAGATCAAAATCATGATGTGAAAATTTTCACATTAGCAATTCTTACATCTAGTATCTTTATATACAACTCTGTTGGCTCAATCGATGAAAACGCCTTACAAAACCTTAGCTTAGTAGTTAGTCTCACGAAAAATATACAACTAAATTCTTAATCAAGTTAGGACTAAGATCCATAAGACTTAGCAAAGTATTTCCCAACTTTCTTTTGGGTAGTTCGAGATTTTTCATTGCAATTAATAAGCTCTGAAGGAGAAAATATAAGCCCAAAATAGTATTTATAGAAAGCCTTAGCCCCTCAAAAAGGATTTTCTGATGATGTTTAAGAAAAAAACAGAATCAGAAGAATGTTGACTTCTTTTTTTAAAGACAGAGATTGTGCTACTTTGATCCGTCCTTTAGTTAATGAGCAAAAACTTCAGCATTTATATGAATGTAGCTTTTAGGATCTTCGACCTGAATTTGTTGAACAAGCTTTGAGCCTCAGAAAAAAAATCTTTTTAAACGCCAAAGCAAAAATGTTTAAAGGGTAATATTTGGATGGAAGCATGTACATTTCAATGGTCAAATCATACTTAAATTCAATAAATAACGGCAGTGTACCCAATATTTAGAATGCTTGGACGTATATGTGCATCTAAAAATGTATGAAACTTCAAGATCAATGTTATGATTATTTTAATTAATAAATAGAAAATAATCTAAGAAGTAATATTCCTTGCACTAATCAAGAGTTTGATGCTTAAATTTAATTAATTGAAAACTAATGCTATTCCATTTTTGAAAGAGAATAAATTGGATAAGAAAGTAAGTAGTATCTTAAGAGTTTAAAAGCAAAAATAAAAGATAAAATAAGTGCTCTTAGAATTTAAAATTAACGAGAATCTATAAATGTCCTGAAAAGCTTTATAATGAAAAATTTTACAGTTATTTAAAAGAAAATGAAAATGAATTAATACTAAAATTTTCAATAGTTTACAAAGTGCATTAATTCTTTTTACATTCATTTACTTGAAAATGGCCCAAACCTTCCAAAAAAAGAAATTGTTTATCTTGATTTTCTAAAAAAGGTGACAACTCAAGGAGCAGACGTCTTCCTAAGACAACTTAATCAAAATCTTTAATCTTTAAAATCCTCAACACAAGAAAAATAAAAAACTTTATCAACATAAAATTCATAATTAAAACAAAAATTGAGGCAAGAAATAGAGACCAACAAAGAAAAATATAATAGAATGATGTTTTAAAAGTCAGAGCTCGAGAAAAGGTGTAAACATTCCGAAACGGGATTGGAGGAATAAAAGATGAATCATAAAAATTAAATCAATAAGCTATAAACAAACTTTGAGAATAAAATAAAGGTGTTAGAAATAAAAAATGGACAACTGACCATTTTGTATGAATAGATGAAATAGAAAAAAGCAAACATTGAATCAGGTTTTATGATTTAAAAGAAAGAAAGATAAAAAGAAAAAGCATTAATGTAGTTAAAACTAAATCAGATGAAAGAAGATTTAAAAAATTTAAAGATAAAAGAAAAGAATCAGTAAATTAAAATTAACGATTTAACTTATGAATTTAATCTCAAGATTAAATAAACTACTCTTGAATTTGAAAAGAAAAATAAT
>ERZ724520.1692-NODE-1692-length-10819-cov-5.037347_pt1 | contig 10819 bp, 10 predicted proteins | sample MGYA00376053_ERZ724520 | MGnify/ENA primary metagenome ERZ724520 (study PRJEB28724, sample SAMN07190886) | activated sludge metagenome | isolation source: activated sludge of sewage treatment plant in Hong Hong | place: USA: Christiansburg, Virginia | collected... | reverse complement strand
AGTACGCTTACTTACTCCGTTGGTGATGCCTTCATATTCATATATGGCATCAGAACAAGCCTCCATTAAGTCTTCTAATGTCCATTTACGAAAACGATTTTGCAAACAAGCATCAATAGTTTTATAGCGAATAAGAGCGAGTTTATTAATTGGCATAATCGTTTACTTTACGTAAAGGTAAAAAAAGTAAAATACTACGCAATCTATTTGCGTAGTAATATGTATTTAAACTAATAATAAAAATGATTGTTATTGAAAATCAATTGATTAAATAAAATATCAAAAAATAAATAAACTACGCAATTAGACTGCGTAGAAACATATAACCTTTGTGTAGTTGATTTAAAGCAATAAAGTTCTTTGATAAATATAATAACCTTGTAGCTTAAAAGGAAAAGCTGTGGTAAAATTACGTAACCACGGAGTGTATGGATATCTGGTTATGACTGCGCGTTATAATGAGTTCAATTTACAGTGCACCGAAATGATGAATCAAATTAGGGAAGCGTATTTACAACCATACTGTTCGAAAGAAAATGTGAGTTCGAATCTCATCAGGGTTACAAGTTCTTTGATAAATATTATCCTGAAATTTCAGGATTAAAGATCTTCTCCGAAAGGAGGAGCATGGTACATAAATACGAATGGCGTCTCGATGCGAGTTTCAAAAGGCTCCATAGTGCAGTTAGTCTCTGACTAATTGTATACTGCAAAAGGAACTATTTAGTGTATATCACGTTGTGGGTCATGGGTTCGATTCCCATTCTATGAATAGTAGATAGCTCAGATGGGTAGAGCAACAACACCAAAGCGCAGGTTCGAATCCTGCTACGATTTCGTTATCGTATAGCTCAGTTGGTAGAGTATGGACTGTAAATCCATAAAGGGGAAGATGACTTACTTCCGAAAATTAAATGAGTCACAAAAAAGAAGGAATAATATCATTCTGCCTATACTTTATATAAGTAATGGGCGGTTGATAATAGTCCAAGGAACGCAGATACCGTTTTTGTATAGATGCTGCTTTTTATAAAATAACCTAATCCTGTTTAGGCTTAGCGAACATTATAAAAACCAATATTGGAGACACAAACTTAAGCAGAACCTTCGATTAAAATTAATGAATGGATTATTTCTTCTTTTTTAAACTAAAAATAAAATTAACCCGATGGTATGATGCCAGACTCATATTATCATAAAATAAAAATAAAATGAAAAGAATAAAAATAAATGCTTGGAAAAAAGGCTTAGTTTTCAAAAACGATAATTTAGTAAGTGTTTTAAATGAAGGAACATATTGGTTGTGGCCATCTATGGTTGTATTTGACTGCGATATGTCAAAACCATTAACTGCGCCAGTTAATTTAAATATCTTATTGAAAAATGAAGATTTTGTAAGTGCTACTTTAATTGTAGAAGTAAAAAACAATGAAATTGCTTTGCAATACGAAAATGGATTATTTACTGCGGTATTAGCTGCTGGTAGATACATTTTTTGGAAAGGCTTAATTAATTACAATTTCACTATCGTTGATTTAAATCAAATCGAAATTGATATTGGCATCGATAAATCATTGTTGACTAAAAAAGAAATCGCTCAATTTGTAAGAAGCTTTACTGTTGAACCTTATGAAAAAGCAGTAATGTATGCTGATGGTAAATTCAGTAAGATTATGGAACCTGGAACTTATAATTTTTGGAAGAATAATACTTCTATTGTGATTTCAAGAGCTGATTTGAGAACTATGCAAATGGAAATTGCTGGACAAGAAATATTAACTAAAGATAAAGCTGCGTTAAGAGTCAATTTCTATGCGCAATATAATATCAAGGATATTGTGAAGGCCTTAGTAAATAACAAAGAGTACGATAAGCAATTGTATGTGTTATTGCAATTAGCTTTGAGAGAATTCATTGGTTCATTAACCTTAGATGAATTGTTGGAGAAAAAGGAATCTATTTCAACTTATGTTATGGATTCAATGTCTGAAAAAACTGAATCTTTGGGAGTAGTATTGAAAGGAAGTGGTATTAGAGATATTATATTACCAGGAGATATGAAAGACATTATGAATCAAGTATTAGTTGCAGAGAAAAAAGCTCAAGCTAATACTATCATGAGGAGAGAAGAAACTGCTTCAACTAGAAGTTTGTTGAATACCGCTAAATTAATGGAAGACAATGCTATGTTGTTTAAATTGAAAGAAATGGAATATGTAGAGAAGATTGCAGAGAAGATTAATACTATTTCATTGTCTGGTGGTTCTCAGATAGTAGATCAGTTAAAACAAATATTTGTGCCTGCTAAATAATCATCGCCCTCGTCAATACGGACGAGGGTTTTAAAAAATTAACAAAAATATATTTAACTACGCAATTACACTGCGCACTTAGATTTAATCTTTGTAACGTTAAATTAAAAACATAAAAAATGAATGCAACAATAAATGGAGAAACATTAATAAAATTAGGTTATCCAGAAGGAACTCCAATTGGGAAAGCTTTAAAAACAATTAGAAAAAGTTTTGCTGAAGCACCTGAAGAAACAATATTGAAAGTATTTAAGGATGTGCTTATGCAACCTGCTAATTTTTTAGAACATACTTTTTTACATTCAGTGGCTCAAGCATTAATAGATTTTGAAAAATCAAAAGATATTGAAACCATTGCTTTAAATGAAAACCCTAATAAGTATAGTGTTTTTGGTGCAGAAAATATTGAACAAGGTGCTATCAACCAAATGGAAGTGGCAATGAAATTACCAGTAACGGTTGCTGGTGCATTAATGCCTGATGCACATCAAGGATATGGTTTACCAATTGGAGGCGTATTAGCTACAAAAAATGCTATTATTCCTTATGGTGTAGGCGTTGATATTGGTTGCCGTATGGCTTTATCTATTTATGATATTCCTGAAACTCATTTTTTAGAAAATGAAAGCAAGTATAAAAGAGAATTAATTGCATGGACTAAATTTGGTGCAGGTGCCGGATGGCAAGGCAAATTCAGAGCCGAGCATGGAATATTAGATAGATCAGAATTTAATATGACTCCCTTTGTGAAGAATTTACAAGATAAGGCTGTACATCAATTAGGTTCGTCTGGAGGAGGAAATCACTTTGTTGAATTTGGAATTATCGAATTTGAAAAAGATGATGAAAAATTAAATGTTAAAAAAGGGAAATACTTAGCGTTGTTGACTCACTCAGGATCAAGAGGATTTGGCGCAACCATTGCAGGACATTATACTAAGTTAGCGAAAGAAGTTTGTAAACTTCCTAAAGAAGCTGCAAATCTCGCTTACTTAGATATGAATTCTGCCGAAGGACAAGAGTATTGGTTAGCTATGAATTTGGCAGGTGATTATGCGTCAGCTTGTCACGAGGTTATACATGAACGTTTGACAAAAGCAATAGGCGGTCAAGTATTAGCTAAAGTTGAGAACCATCATAATTTTGCTTGGAAAGAAACATGGAATGGTGAAGAAGTCATCGTTCATAGAAAAGGAGCAACACCAGCATCAAAAGATGTGATGGGTATTATTCCGGGTTCTATGACTGCCCCTGGTTTCTTGGTAAGAGGGAAAGGAGAAGTAAATGCGATTAATTCAGCATCACATGGAGCTGGACGTCAAATGAGTAGAACCCAGGCCATTAAAAATATCACTCAAGATGAAAGAAGAAAATATTAAAAGACAATGGTGTTACATTAATTGGTGCTGGATTAGATGAAGCTCCTATGGCTTATAAAAACATAGAAACTGTTATGGCTTCACAAAAAGATTTAGTAGATGTTATTGCTAAATTTACACCTAAATTGGTGCGTATGGCAGATGATGGAAGTAGAGAAGATTAAAAAACTTAGAATTAAATTATGAAACAAGAAGAAATTACGCTTTTAAACCATATAGGATTTTTAAAGTGTCATAAAAGTTGTGAAGAAAAACACAAGTACAAGTATGGATTTTTTGATTGTAGATGCAGACAAGCATTCGATGTACTTTTTGACACAACATGTATGTTTTACAAAAACAATTGGTTTGATGAACAAGAAAAAATAAAACAATTGGATTTTATATTTGTTTATAATTACTTTTGTACGAATGTCGAAACTTATTTTTATTATTCAATTGATAATATGTGGGCAGATGAACAAGGTGATGGCTATAGTTTTGTTGATCAAACTAATAAATGGGTTGACTGTTGTCAACTATTATCTGTTTCTACTTTTTTAAATGAGGTTATTAATTTGGGATCCAATTGTAATCCTATTAATATTCTTAGAGAATTCCCGTCCGTAATAGAAAATTTTATTAGTTTATCAAAAAATCTTTCATTGAATGTATGTTTGGAGGATATCCCAGATGGTATTCCAGAGCACCATTGGTGGTGGTGGTTGCCAAATGAAAGTAATTATTTAAAATATAAATAAGTTAAAAATTAATTACCGTAGACGCTAAAATAAAAAGATAAACTAAAAGAATTGGAGCAGAAATATCAATTATAGTTTCTCTTTGCTTCTGAAACAGGCTATAGAGCATGGAGATTTCCTTCTCCGGATAGTTTGATATTTAAATATGGTCGAATAAATTGCCAAAGAAGGAAAAGTGAATGTTAGAAGATTTGACCGTGGTTTTTTGCTTAAAATCCGTTCAGGGGCGTTTTCTTATGAAGAACTGGTAGAATTAGCAAATGAGAAAGTTTATCAAATAGAAGGGCTTTATGAGAAATCGAATTTACCGGAACAACCTAGCGTTGAGAAAGTTGAAGAGGTTTTAATAGAAATGAGGGAAGAGCTTTATAAATAATATTTATACTAATTTTAATTAACCTCATAAACGCCTTTATTTATAACGTTTTCAGAGCATGTGCTTAAAGTTAAAAGTGAAAATATTTTACTAACAAATAAAATATTTTTTGACAATTGATTTTTTTGAATTACATTTGCATCAGAAATATTAAAAATAACAAACCAAGAAAAGAATTAGAAAACATGTTAGTAGGAAATTTACATACGAAACCTTAAGCCGGAAAGCTACTAATATCAATATATTCAGCCCGGTTTAATGCCGGGTTTTTTATTTGTAATCAATTCATAAAATAATTGAAAAACGAATAAAATTCTGGGGAGTCAGAAAGAATCCGGAAATCTAAAAATCATTTATTAAAAAATCATGGACATGATTTGCATGTGATGAATTTGTCATTGCATTAAAATGTCGAGTAAATCGGCCTGGGAAAGAACTGTCCAAATTTAAAGAAAGTAATCATGGGAAAAAATCGCATGAAAGGGAAACACCTGCGAAAGGTTGATTTTCCTTCAGATATAGCTAAAAGTGTAGCTATAAATATAATAACGAAACATTATAAACATGTTTCAATGGAAGAAAAATTAGAAATAATAAAAGACGTTCTTTTAAATCCTGAACAATATGTGGAGCATGAACACATGAATTCTTTGGCTAGAGCCATTGTTGGAAAACCAAAAATAAAAACAGACTATGAAGTACATATGCTTAAGCATAGTGGTGATTTTAGTATCTATGGTCAGCGACATATTTCTCAAAATGCTATTTTACAAATGGAAGCAGCAATGAAACTTCCAATCTCTGTAAAAGGTGCGCTAATGCCTGATGCTCATCATGGCTATGGTTTGCCAATAGGTGGTGTATTGGCTGCTAATAATGCGGTAATCCCTTTTGGCGTTGGTTTAGATATTGGTTGCAGAATGGCACTAAGTATTTATGCATTGCCTGAAAATTATATTCAAAAGAAAGAATACGATTTACAAAAGGCATTAAGAAGATATACCCATTTTGGAAATGAAGGGACATTAGATTTTGATGTAGACCATGAAGTATTAGAGAGGCCAGAATTTCAAGCAACTGAATTGTTAAAACGTTTGCACGGAAAAGCATGGTTTCAGTTGGGGTCTTCAGGTACAGGTAATCACTTTGTAGAATTTGGAAATGTTGAAATCCATTCTGATAACAACTTGAATCTTGCCGCTGGAAATTATATTGGATTATTATCTCACAGTGGTTCAAGAGGCATGGGTGCTGCCATTGCAGCAACTTATACCAAGATTGCTACTCAAAAATGTAAGTTGCCAAGAGAGTTACAATCAATGGCTTGGTTAAACTTAGATGATGAAGCTGGCCAAGAATATTGGTTGTCAATGAATTTAGCTGGTGATTATGCTAAGGCATGCCACGATGTTATTCATAGAAATCTTGAAAGAGTGATGGGCTTAGAAGCAATTTGTAAAGTAGAGAATCATCACAACTTTGCATGGAAGGAAATACATGACGGACAAGAATTAATAGTTCATCGAAAAGGTGCTACACCTGCTGATAAAGGAGAACTAGGCATTATTCCCGGAAGTATGACGAGCAAGGGATACATCGTTAGTGGATTAGGTTTAGAAGGTTCTTTAAATTCGGCTTCACATGGAGCAGGACGTAAGATGTCTAGAACAGAGGCAAGAGAAAGCATTACTAAATCATACATGACTTCTAATCTAGCAGAACATAAAACTATGCTAATTGGTGGTAGTGTTGAGGAATGTTCAATGGCATATAAAGATATTGAAGTAGTTATGCAGAGCCAACAAAATCTAGTGAATGTAGAAGGTTCGTTTACTCCCAAAATTGTTAGGATGAATAAAAGTTAAAAAAAATCAATGGCGGCTAAGGCTTTCGAAGCCGCCATTAATAAAAGAAAAAATGGAAAATTATATTATACATATTACATCAGGTAAAGGTCCGGCAGAATGCTGCATGGCAGTTGCCATGTTATTAAAGGAAGTTTTGCAAGAAGCGGAAGAAAGTAGGTTGCAAGCAACGGTGGTCGAAAGGATTCCTGGAATAGAAAATAGAACATTACTTTCTGCAACTGTGATGATTTCGGGCAAGAATGCCAAATTATTTTGCAGTAGTTGGAATGGAGTGTCGTTATTGATTAGTCAAAGTCCATTTAGAAAATTTCACAAACGAAAAAACTGGTTTATTGGGATTCAATGCTTTGATAAATCAAGCTTTTCCAAATGGAATGAAAAGGACATTACTTTTCAAACTATGCGTTCTAGTGGACCAGGCGGACAAAATGTAAACAAAGTAGAATCAGCTGTAAGAGTCACTCACAAGCCTTCAGGCACAATGGTGATGGTAAATGAAAGTCGTTCGCAACTGCAAAATAAAAAACTGGCTATTGAACGTTTAAAAATTCAATTTGAACAATGGCTGTTAAAACAAGCATTGGCAGAGCAACAGCAATTATGGCAGCAACACAACTCCCTCGAAAGAGGAAACCCCACAAGGGTTTACGAAGGATTAACATTTAAAAAAAAATAAAATGGAAAATAAAGTAACATATCAAGTTATACTTGAAAAGAAAGAAAAACTATACGAAGTAAAAACACAACTTAAAACAGAGTTTATTGGATTAGAAAAAATAATAGATGAAGTTATTGATTTACTCATGCCTTGGTTTCTTTTTCCTGATGCCCAATTAAGACCAACCATTATCAATATGTGGGGGTTAACAGGTTCAGGTAAAACAGCTTTGGTAAATCGTATTATTGAATTATTGGATTACAAAAGACTTTATGTGCAAATGGATATGGGTGAGTTTGAATCAGATTCTGCATCATGGATTAAAAGCCTATTTACTGACGACTTGGAGTTTTTCCATGAGCAACCAGGGGTTATTTGTTTTGATGAATTTCAATTTGCTCGTACTATAAATAAGGAAGGAAATGAACTTGGAAAAGATAAGTTGCGTGTTATATGGGACATGCTTGATAGTGGTAAAATAAATTACATTCCATATCAAAATTCTTACTATATGATGAGGTCTGAATTGTGTTTAATGAATTTAATGAAATGCGAAGACAAAGGTGTAATAATTAGAAATGGAATTGTAGAAGAAAAAGAAAAGGAGTTTTTAGATTCATTTAGTGAGTATTATTTTGAAAGCACTAGTCGTAATGGAGTAGCTGTAGATAAATTATATTTTCTATCGCAAGACTTTATTGATGGGCTTTTCTATTTGTTTAACGATGACTCAATGCCTAGACATAAATTGAAAGAGCGAATTGAAAAATGCGATTTGAATGGAATTCAAAGAATGATAGTAGAAGGTGCTAATAAAAGGAACGCTGTAAAACAATTAGATCTTTCCAAATCGTTGATTTTTGTTTTGGGAAATTTGGATGAAGCGTATTACATGAGTCATAGCTTGAATCCAGATATAAGTGCTGATGAATTGCATGAATCAACTTGTAAAATTAATATAGCTCATATCAAAAATGCTTTAAAAGAGAGGTTTAGAAATGAACAAATAGCTAGGTTGGGTAATAATCATATTATTTACAGATCATTTACTAATCAAAATTTCAGGGATATTATATCGCAAAAATTAAATTCATTAAAAGCATATGTGAAACAACGCTTTGACTTCGAAATTATTTTTGATGAGAGTGTTATTGATGTTGTATATAGTGAAGGTGTGTATCCTGCGCAAGGTACACGACCTGTTTTTACTACCATTAAAAATTTGATAGAAGGAAATATCAGTAAGTTGGTATTAGAAATGATTGCAGAAAATATTCATGCCAGTCATGTTTTATGGAGTAGTAGAGATGAAAAATTTTCATTTCAATTTAAAAATTTAGAAAGTGAAATTTTGCATGAGTATGAAGAAAAATTATCATTAAAAATAGGAGCTTTAAGAAAAACTGATAATGTTCATTCACAAGCACACACTGCAGTTCATGAGTCTGGCCATGCTATTTTAGCAGCTTTAACTTTAAAAATAGTTCCGTCTCTAGTAGTTTCTAAAACAGCATCTGCAAATAGTGAAGGTTTTTGTTTGGTAAATATGCCTGAGGGGCCTTTGACTTTAGAGATTTTAAAAAAAGATTTGATAATAGGACTTGGTGGTTATGTTGCAGAGAAATTAATTTTTGGAGAAGAAAATACTTGTTCAGGTGTATCGCATGATATTGAGAAAGTAAGCGAAATTGCAAATAGAGCTATAAAAGAATATGCAATGGGAAGTGATCCAATATTTATTCGATTTGCCTCTAGTAATGATAATTTAGCTATTATTCACAAAGAAACTCACACTAATGAAGCCTTAAAGTTGATTAGGGATTGTGAGAAGTTGGCATATAGGTTGTTAGATAAAAATAAATTATTATTATTGAAAATGTCAGATTATTTAACAAAAAATTCGCGTATCGAAGAAAGTCAAATGTTAAAAATGATTTGTGAATATTCTAGCGAGGATTGGGTTTGTGAAAGTGCATTTATTAAAAAGGAAAACTATTTTAAGTTTGCTGATGAGATACAATTTCAGATTGACGAAATGCAAAAAGTTCAACAAGAAAAAATTAATTTGATGGAAAAACTAATGTTATAATTTTTTTGGAGAATGAAAATTTGTATTTAGTTTCTTTTTCGTGGAGAATTTATTAATACCTGATGCAAGGAAATATCATTTTCATGGCTTATATTTGAAATTGAATAAAGTATTAGTACCAAATAATTAAATTTGTAGAACATACTATTAATTGTTAAAAATTACTTTATTAGGGGCAATAGAGTAAATATCTCATTACTATGAATAAAGAAGTTATAGTTGTTTTTGAAAGAGAAAGGGTGTCTTAAATAGTAATCAAAATTGTAAATGAACCAATCAAAAAATCTTATTCTATTACGTGGATTGCCAGGGAGTGGCAAATCAACTTTGGCTTTATTGTTATCTGAAAATGGGAAATATCCAATTTATTCTGTTGATGATTATTTTACAAACGAGATTACTAATGAATACGTGTTTGATTATAAGGAAAACTATTTAGCTTACAAATTATGCGAGGAGAATACAGAACTTTCAATGAAAAACGAAGTAAGTAAAATATTTGTACATAATACATTTACTATAGATTGGGAATTGGAGCCTTACTTTAAATTAGCAGCAAAATACAACTATCAATTGCATATTGTTACTGTAGAAAATTATCATGGCAATAAAAATAATCACAGTGTGAGTGATGAGCAATTGCAAAAAATGGCAGAGAAGTATAAAATAAAACTAAGCTAATAACTCATCAAACTCTTTAGCATTGCTAATGATAATTTGATTATTACATTCTAACAAGTCATTAAAAAAAAGCCTATCTGGATATATTTTTACCTGATGCTTATGTGAAATTATACGCGAGCCAATAATGGAAATTTCTATAAATTCATTTTCATTAATAAGTTTAAAGTAGTTTTTATTATTACTGTATTTTCTATATTGAGGAAATGTATTAGTCAAAACAATATTATTTGAAATTACTTTTAGCTAATTTGATATGTTCTAAATGATGACGGCAATGCCAAGCATATAAACCCAAAAAATCATACATCTTAAATTCTTTTTGATACTGAGGATGCAAATAACTTTTATGAAAATCAACTTCGGTCATTGCATTTAAAACAGAAGTTAATCTTTGATGAACTCCTTGTATTATTAATAAACTCGATTCAATTGGCTCAGTTTTAGAATCGGCCATTTCGGCAAATAACTCCTCTGGATAAGGCTTAATAGTTGGCTTATTTTCGCAAAGGGCTAATTTTAATCGAATTAATCCATTCATGTGGCTATCGGCCAAATGATGAACAACTTGTCGTATCGTCCAACCGTTAGGACGATACGTTACATTTAATTGCTCACCATTTAAATTAGAAACTTCCTGCTTTAAAATAGTATAAAAACTACTAATGACTTCAATCTGTTTTTTTATTTCTCCAGAATTATAAAATTCTGTAGCA
>ERZ724520.1688-NODE-1688-length-10831-cov-4.077023_pt1 | contig 10831 bp, 11 predicted proteins | sample MGYA00376053_ERZ724520 | MGnify/ENA primary metagenome ERZ724520 (study PRJEB28724, sample SAMN07190886) | activated sludge metagenome | isolation source: activated sludge of sewage treatment plant in Hong Hong | place: USA: Christiansburg, Virginia | collected... | reverse complement strand
TGCTTTTTTAGTGCACGCTCAAACTCATCAACTGTTAGAACACCGTCATTATTAGTATCAATCTGCTAAAATAAATCACTCAAATCTTCAATATCTGAACAAGCGAGTTGTGATGAGATAAATCCAAGAATGACATCTTTGAAGCGTGAGTTTAGTGCAAAATTTCTCATCTTCATAAAATCTAATTGAATAGGCTTAGCGATCGATACTTCAAAAGGCTTGGCCATCCAAGGATGATTTAAAATCCCCTCAATTGATATTCTTTGGTTAGCAGGAACAAAAATTTGGGACAACAAATCTCTCAAAGGTAGACTTAATTGCTGAATATGAGCATCTAAATAAAATAGCTTTTACTTTCAGCATATTTTTGGTTTCGGATCTTATAAAGAATTTAACTGTCATCGTCACCAATGAAAGGAGCTGAAGCAGTTGCCATAACATGCAAAAGTACACCTAAAGCCCAAATATCACACCTCTCATCATAATTTTTTCTCAAAATTTAGGGAGCAACATAGTAGGCAGTCCCTACAATTTTGTTTTAGCCGGCTTATTCTAATTATTCCCTCATGTCATTTTGCCATTGGAAAGAAAGCCCAAAGTCAATAAGCATTATATTATCGTTTTTTTCATTCGGAAACAAAAAATTCTCTGCTTTTAGATCTCTGTGACAAATTTTCTGCAAATGAAGATACTTTATTGTTTTAACCATCTGAGTAAATATTTTTCTGGTAATTTACTCCGAAAATACTCCTTATAAATCAATTCTGTCGAAGAGTTATCCTCCCTTGCACAGACTAAATAAAAACAAGTTTACTCTTCAACAAGATAGAGATAACTCTCATCCTCGTAGGTTTCATATAATCTGACAACATGAGGATGATCGAGCTTTCGAAGGATATCCACCTCGTTCATCAGAACCTCTGGATTTTTTATCAGTTTTTTCTTTATTACTTTCACACACCGGTCTGAGTAAGGCGGCTGCTTTAACTTGGCTTGGTAAACTGTTCCATAGCCACCATGGCCAATCGGCTTTGTAAAAAATCGAATACCTTATGATGAAAACTATAAATGTTTTTGATGTCCTATTTCCTCGATTGGATGAAAAAATCCTTTTTTATAGCTGTTCTTGTAGAAATTGGAGTATAAGGCGATAAACACTCAATTTACATTATGATTTTTTTTAATATAATAAACGACAGAATGTGTTATATATATATCCCATTATATTAAATCAAGCTACTTATGTTTATTGCTGTTTTTTTAACAGAAAATTGTTTGGAAGTATATTTTTTAACGTTATTTATGAATAAGCTCAACATATCTATTCCCCTTAAACAATTAATAGATTTACAAAGAAAAAACATAAAATTCGATAAACGTCTACAAATTATTATCATTATTTCTGAACTTTTAGGGCCAGCAAAAACTCCTCAAAGCTAATCTCGTCATCTTTATCAATATCGGCCTCAAACATAAGTTAATTGATAAATTTTGCAGGCATTTCCATTCCCATTTTTCCAATCGATTCTTGAAGCTAATGACGGCTAATCTTCCCATTTTTATCATTATCAAAGTAATGGAAGATCGATTCCACGTAGTCCTTCTTCTGACAATACTCATCGCTAATCATTCCTGCAATAAACTAGTTATAGTTTATTTTTCCATTTTTGTCGAGATCCATGCTCTTTAACACAGAATGGAGCTCGGCGTATGTAGTATTCGTTCCATCATCTTTCAAAACATTCTATATTTCAGTAACAGAAAGATAACCATCGTTATTTTTATCAATTTGTTTGAAAAGCATTGCGAGCTACTAAACTTCCTTTGCTGGCATTTGAGCAGATATAAAAGCCAAAAACAGTGTTTTTAGCTTTGAAAAAGAGACAACATCCTTCATTTTTTTGAAATTAAGCTTCAGTTTCGGAGCATTCTAGATTCCGACCCTAATCCATGGATGGTCCAAAATCTGATCCAAGCTCAAACGTTTTTCAGCAGGAACTAAAATTTTTTTTATAAGATCGCGAACCAATGGGCTTAGCAATTCAACTTCTTCATCTAAATATTAAAAAACATACTTTCCCTATAATCTCCTTTTCGAATGTTATGCAAGATTTAGGTATCGTCATCGCCAGAAAATGGAGGGGAAGCCGTCAAAATGACATGCAACAGCACTCCCACGGACCAAATATCGCATCTTTCATCATAATTTTTCGCAATTACTTCTGGAGCAACATAATAAGATGTTCCAACAAGTTTGTTCTCTCCAGTCATAATAAGCTCCTCTCTCATATTTTGATTCCATTGATAGGAGAGTCCAAAATCTATGAGCGTAAGCTTGTCCTCATTTACTTTGTTGAACAAAAAATTCTCAGCCTTCAAGTCCCGATGACAAATTTTTTGTAGGTGAAGGTATTTCAAAGTTTTAACTATCTGTATGAAAATCTATCTCGCTTTGTTTTCATCAAAACTTCCAACCGCATCTATCCTGTCAAACAGCTAACCACCCTCGCAAATACTGAATTATAGAACTTTTACTCAGTCACCAAATACAAAAAACCCTTATCTTCAAATGATTAATACAATTTGATGATATTAGGATGATCTAACTTCCTCAAAACATTCACTTAATTAAGTAGTATCTCGGGATTCCGAATGAGTCTCTTATTGATCACCTTCACAACACGATCCGAGTAAGGAGGTAGCTTGAGTTTTGCCTTGAAAACAGTACCATAACCACCTCTACCGATAGGCTACATAAAAGCAAACATACTTTTTGATAAAAGTCATAGAACTTCCTTATATCCTAAGAACGCGATTGGATAAAGAAATCTTTCTTAAATGCTAATCTTGAGGTGTAAGGGGTATAAGGAGAAAGCAATTAATCTTCATAGAATTTATTTCCTTTCATAGGCTATAATCTTAAATTTATATTAAAACAATTTCAAAAGATCCTGGATAAATTAATGATGAACATCAAACCATAGCAAATTTAATTTGTTTCATACCTAAATCACATTAATTAAATAATGATGAAACTCCTGAACAATTTCTTTATATACTGAGGCTTGATCTTATCAATTACTCAATATTTGCTAAATTTATCAGCGATATATGATGAAAACTTAAGGATAACATAATTTATTTTAATGGACAACAACCTAATAGAAAAATAAAAAACGAGCACACTGGGAATCGAACCCAGGTCTTAGGACCCGAAATCCCAAACACTACCACTATGCTATACGCCCTTGTCAGACCATATCCTTCTCTATCATTTTAATATCAATGTTAACAATATTAACATCAAAAATCTCCCATCTTAGTTGCTACTTCCCGACTCTAAGCATGTTTTTCTTGGATTACATACTTTTTTTTAACTCGAGTTAAATAGTCTTTGATAATATCCCCCACTTCATACTCACTATTTTACTCTTCACTATTTAAATCTCTTTGATCTTTTATACCCAAACGTGAATTGTACTTTTATTTACGGCGCTTCTTTTGATGAGTCTACATTTATTTCAAGTGATTATTTACTTCAACATTGTGTCTCATATTCACATCTTTTGGTAGGTAGTGACTCTAAGATCGATTTTTTGTTTGAATTAGTCCTTGAGAATGTTCCGAGCCTCTTTGTTTTCTTCCGTATGACATTTTTTATCCATATTTGGTTCTTAAACCATTAATAGCTTGTCTTTAAATTGTATGTCCTGCTATTGTACTTTGTTTTGGACTATTTGAGTCTTTTTTTTCATAAATCACCCCCATAGTCTGCATTTCTTGATCTATCATTTTATTTTAAATTTTGGGTATTTTCTTCTAGACCCACATCGATTCCTTCTTCTTAGTAACTGACTAATCATTATTTTGCTTATGTTCGACAACAGGCAACGCTTAATGAGTCATTAAATGTTCTGATCTCTAAGTAGTCTTATATTTTTAATGAAGCATATTCTTTTGATGATTAGCCATAAATTTGACCAATTAGTTAGTAGCAATTGAACTCTTCGGTTCCAGATACTTATTACTCTCCATTAACTTTAGTTGATTATGCATCTTCAATACCAAACTAATGAACTTCTATTAATCCGCATCCTAGTTTTTATAAAACTTTATTATTCGACGCTGTAACACGTATAACAGCGAATCAACACATTGATCATAGCATTCTTATTGCGTTCGAGTCGCAAAACCAGAATAAATTGACATTAGAAATATAACATCCATCATATCAATCATCCTATTAATTAAACGTATTCTTCCTAAATCTTAAAAATCAATATCCAAAAATAGAATGATAATTGATGGACTATCAGAACATGCAACTCTCATAAGTAGGGATCATGTATTTGATGTTAATATAAGCATCCTCTCCGCCATGCTTCTCAAGAATCTACAACGTTTATTGAATCAACTCTGAGAGATTCTAATTCTTTCTTTGAGAATAATCAATTTTATCTCCAATATTTACTAAATCGTTAAATTGGTACGTCTCTTGTTCTTAAACATATTGAAGACAGGTAGAATCTGCCTGTAGTAAGGAACTAAAGCCTCTCCGATCATCTCTCCAGCCAACACCAATTTTTGTACCTTCTTCAAGGTTACGCACATAATGTCATGATCCTTTGTCGAAAGAGCTTCTGAGTTACTAAAACTGTACTTTTGATGGGAATGATCAATTGGGGAAGCACTGGCAACAATTTATTTGGACTCTTCTCAATAAGTTCATCAGTTCCCTGACTTGCCAAAAATTTGTAAGGTTCTTCAGTTTCTCTCAGCCCCTCAAAGAAAATGGGGAGATGCAGATGATAGTCTAGATGTTCAGGTTCCATTTTCCATGTAAGCTAAATAAAAAATGTTTTACTTTTCGAAGCGCTCCTTGGAAATTGACAGCAACTGGGAGATCTCCTCGCTCGTAATATTTTCTAAAGAGTGTGGACTCACCAAGTCCTCTAAATTGATTATTTGAGTACTTGTCCGGCTTGAAAATGCCTGAGACTGATGGCTTGGGCACTGACAATGGTTTCTTGGGTGCAAGCGAAGAGGAATCTGCTTAGAATTAAAGATACTTCCTCCACTTCCTGTGAATTTGCTATTGATGTTCATGAGGTTGGAGAGTTCTTTTGTTTTTTTATTTTCAGGAGAGTAAGCTCTCTTTTTGGGAGGGTAGAGCATAATAAGTTTCAATATATATTAAATACTAAAAATTATCACTATTTCTATCACTCAGTTCCACCATAGAACACTATTCCTCACTTTAACATACAAAATTATCCGTTGCCAAAATCCAGTATTTTTCAATTTTTATTTTGCCATGAAAAACAAAAAATCTTGCTTTTAGATTCTAAAATAATCGAAATGGAATGATAATAGTAAAGTGAATAAACTTCTTTAAAGTTAACTTGTAATTTTTTTAAAAAAATACATTTTTAATCCTGATCCTCTACTTGTTTTTATAGTTGAAAGAGCAAACTCCCTTTCTAGAACGCATATTGAAAATAAGAGAGATTTTGATTAATACACTTTTGGCGATTTAATACTAAAATAAAATTTTATCTATAATTTAGATGCTTAAGAATAAAGAAAATCTTCAGTCCGAACCGAAGGGAGATCGCTTCATCCCTAACGAGATACGCTCATGTGCCTTCCAGGTAGAGTACAATCGACCCACCCGCCAAACTAATGGCTCCAATTATGAAGAACTACTCAGCAAAGGAATCCTCGATGAAATAGATCTTCAAAGCAATCATAAAATCATGTCCTTCAGTAATAAACAACACATCGACTTGTTCAAATCCACAACCAAAACAGACATATGCAAAAATTTCAAAAAAATATAAACCTACTCAGAAATCAAAAGCAGAAAAATTAGCAAAAAACCCTTCAAAATGCTAGAGGCACCAAATCTTCAAGATGATTTCTACCTAAATCTGCTTGACTGGTCCGATAAAAATCAAATCGCAGTTGCACTTGACTCCTCCCTCTATATATGGTCCGGATGCTCATCTGACGTCAACAGAATCTATTAAACCAGCCAAATCAACGATTACATTTGCTCTGTTTCCTTCTGTGATGATAATAAGATCGCATTCGGCAACAGCAACGGACAAATCAAAGTTTTTGATATCGCCAAAAAGAAAAAACTTAACAGCTTCGAAGGTCATTATGGTAGAGTTGGAAGTCTAGATTGGTCTAATGGCCTACTTGCGAGTGGATCAAGAGATGGCTACGTCGCTACTTGGGATTTTAGAACGGGAATGGTGAATCGATATAAAGCACACACTCAATAAATATGCGGACTTAAATGGAGCCCATAAGGTAACTATATTGCTTCAGGTGGAAACGATAACAAATTAGTCGTTTTTTCCAACAAATCCAACACAGAACTCACCAAATTTCATGAACACAAAGCTGCAGTAAAAGCCATCGGATGGTGCCCAAACAACCCCTCAATCCTAGCCTCTGGAGGAGGAACAGCCGATAGACACATTAGATTCTTTTCAACACAGACCTTAGGCCAAAATTTCAGTATCGATACAGGTATTTCTTCCTTTATTTAGGTTCTCAAATTTGCAATTTAGTATTTTCAAAGATATCGAACGAAATGATAACTACCCACGGCTACAGTTTAAACCAAATAAATTTATGGAGCACTAACTGCAATTGGTAAGAAAAGTCCGTGAGCAAAATTGCTACACTCACAGGCCATACCTACAGGGTTCTTTACCTAGCAATGAGTCCTTCAGGAGAATCAATTCTAACTGGAGCTGGTGATGAAACACTACGCTTTTGGAATGTTTTTGATAGCTCACAATACAAGAAACATTAAACCCTTAACTTTCAAATGGATCTGAGATGAACCAACCTCATATTAAGAGTGTGATATTTATTCGCTAAATACAATTAATATTATATTCGATTAAATAAATATTTTATATTTATCATAAATATTACATGGGTAGAGTCAGAACAAAAACAGTAAAAAGAGCCGCAAAAATCCTTCTTGAAAAACACTACCAAAAACTTACCAATGATTTCCACATCAATAAAAAAATTCTCTCCGAAGTCGCCAAGGTGCCTACCAAGAGTCTCAGAAACAAAATTGCAGGATTTGCCACCCATCTTGTAAAGCGTATCCAAAGAGGTCCCGTTAAAGGAATCTCTCTCAAAGTACAGGAAGAAGAAAGATAAAGAAGACTTGATTGGGTTCCTAAAGAATCTGAAATCAACATTAACAAAGTAACTTCTACATTTATCTCAGGTCACTATCGATAATGAAACCAACGAAATGATCAAACGAAGATTCGGAGAAGATTTCTCCACCAAAATTAGCGGCAACCTCGAAATCAAAGTCGCCTAAATCATCAAAAAAGACAACAGAGGCGGAAAGAGAAAACCAAGAGAACCAAGAAAAGACGGAGAAAGAGGAGAAAGAAAACCCAGAGAGCAAAAAGATCAAAAGTAATAGCCAAAAGCTGCTGACAAACCCGCTGAAGAAGCCCCCAAACAAGAAAAGACTGAAGATAAATCTGCTCCCGCTAAGCGTGAAGGTAGAAGAAGAGGAGGTCGCGAAGGTCAATAGTGATTTGTTATTTTAAGTCCCTATCAATCCCTTTTTCTCATTACTTATTAATATGTTTAATTACTTAAGAATAAAGGAAAATGATATTTATCAAAATAAATCATCGAACTGAAGGTTTTCTTTTTAATAGTTGAAGCATTTAATTCTGATTTTGCATCATTTGACTCAAGCTAATTTTGTGGGAATTATTATTTTTTTGACTACTTTTGTTTCTCTTCCGTAATTATAATCGATTAAGAAAAGTCTTTATTCTCTAATTTTCCTTCTTAAACTAAATACCTATTCTATTGATTTCATTCCCGAGAACACCTTGACTCTGATTGCTTGTGGAAAATCTCTAATTTTAAAACACAAATGACTTATCCTGATTAGCCATTTCGTCGTACTCCGTATGATTAAGAGAGGCCTTAGTATGGTGCGTGGGCAAATGATCAGTAATTAAATAACTAAATCCCTCAGTCATAGTTTTATAATGGTTTATTGGTTTTCTAACTCGAGGATGTCTTTTGTCAACAATAGCCAGCGTTATTTTTATATTGCGCAAAGTTTCTGTTGAATTTTACTTCACCCCATTTTATTTCTTCTTTTACATTAATAATTTCTTTAATTCCAAAATATAGATTAGATCAATTCACTTTAGATCTTAGTTTCCATTTTCATCAAATCAAATGCAAACACGCCTCAACCTTTACTTTCCTTTAATATATTCACTCCTAATAAAAATTGATATAATTTGATGTAGGCTCTCGCAGCCCACCTCAAACGCAGGAACCAAAAACTATTATAATCTTAGCTCTCTCTACCCAAAATACCATAAATCGCTAGCAAATAATTTACTAAGACCTCCATTCGCATCAGAAAAAGCAAACCTGTTATTAAATATGTCTCGTAAACCACCTTCAGCCCTTAATAGTAACACATCCACGAACAAATCAAATTTGTATTACACAAAGAATCAACCCCTTCCCCAGAAAACTCTAGAATTATTGATCTACTAAAATAAAGATAACCCATCAGATAAAAAGCAATCCTCCCTAAAATACAAGATAATCATACCTCTTTCCAAAAACAATAAAAACCAGCCCAAAAACCAACCGAAAATTTATCAGTTCGCAGAAAAAGCAAAAGTGTAAGCAGTAAAATGCTCAATCTCGATAATATTTTCAAGGACCGCGATGAATTTATTTTAAGCTATTTCGCCGAAATACATGCTCGAATCAAGAGGTGATTCCCACACTTCATTCCCATCAATTTTACTTGATTTTATCCTTTATCTTGGTTCAATAATAATCATTAGTAAAAATTTAGATCAATTTTCGTCCTCAAAGACTCACTTCACTCACCTTTGATAAAAAAGGATGGCGCAACAAACTCTCTCCGTTCATTCTTTCTTCCGGATTTTTCTTTATCAAATTTTAAATAAACGACACAGCTAATTTCGACAAATGTGAAGGAAAGTCTATCTTTTCCACCTAAATTATTATCTATTTACATTCATTATCTTCTTCATTGTCTCCTTTCGGCTTATATGGTAAAAGGGAGCCTTTCCTACCATCAACTCATAGGCTAGCACGCCCAAACACCACAAATCCACAGAAATATCATACTCACTACCCTCCAGTATCTCTGGAGCCACATAATCGAAAGTACCGCAATACGTCTTTCTCCGATCAGTGCATATTGCTGCCCAACCAAAGTCACATAATTTTCCCACCCTATTAGACATCACAATGTTTTAAGGCTTGATATCCCGATGAGCAATCCCATTCTAATGGAGGTAAATAACAGCTTTTGTAATCTATTTCAAAATAACTGCAGCCTCCTCTTCCTTGAGAGTCTTCTGCTTTTTTAATTTAGTAAATAGAGTTCCTTCCTATATATTCCAAAATCAGGTAGATGAACTAGTGGTCATCAAAAAATCCATATAACTTAAGTATGTTCTAATGATGGCAAAAGTTTTGGATCTTGATTTACTGAAGTAACTGATCAACCATCAGATTCTCTTTAATTATCTTTTTACTGATCTTTTTAAGGGCAAATAATGAACTAGTTTATTTGTGAAATGCTTGATACACTAGACCAAATTTACCTTAGCCCAAAGTTTTCTTCAACTAGAAGTCATAAATTGAAACTTTACTTTGAGAAAAATAACTTGTATTGCTCTTGATATTCTTAGTCTCCATCATTTGCCTTATATCCTTGATATTTTTTCGTTATTTGGTATATTCTTCAGAGTCCTTCATCTTTCGAGTAGGACTTGGACTCTATTCAATTTGTGTGCTTGATCGATATGTCGGTTCATTACTGTACTTGTATTTTTGATAGGGGTCGCTCTGCTCTGAAACCTAGAAATTAGTTCTAAGTTTTTTTAGTTCTAATTTGTTATTGTATTGCTCAGCCTATAACTTGAAATCAATAATTTTCGATCGAGATGTTTACTTAGAGTCACTTGTCTTCGACTACTTTGGAGTCAGATAGCTAGCTTTAATTCTATTAAATCCCTCCTTTGAGAATATGTCCTCCTCAGGATTCTTATTTTTTATTTGAGTCTCAGAATATTTTTTTGCTTCATATTTTGGAGGAATTAACTCTTCAATTTTGCTAGAATTTTTACTTTGGTTATATTCATTATATGTTGTATCCCGAAAAGAACCATTTTTTGACCGTTCACGACTCTACATTTGCTTAGGACTCTGATAGACTGACGACAAATACAGATTCTTATCTTCGCCGCCATACCCAGTCACCTTTACCGAATATGGATTCTCAGTTTTTTTCTGTTAAAAGCTCCCCTTCCTCATATTGTCCGAAACCCTGTCCTCGCAAAGCTTTTGAAGCTACTTAATTATTTTTTCTTTTTTGTTCAATTTCTCAAGAATCTGAGAGAAATTACTGTCATACTCGTTTACTGAATTTGGTTTTTATGCCAACTCTCTTTTGTCATTCACCTACTTAAACTCGAAAGGACGTATACCAGTACGTACATACCCCTCGTATCCGCTCGAACAATTCTACTCATACTTCTTGGCAGATTTGCTCTGATTACCCACCTACCCTCCATGGTTTCTCAGAAAACTTTAATTTTTATTTTTTCTGGCCACCTCATGAACATTTTAATTCGTCGAAACAGTACTACGCAGAAACAACTACTCGTTCTTGCGTTGGTCCAGATTACTGGGAATGTAGTAGTTATTTGATGTGGGCGAAATAGCCACTCCCTGAGACGGCTTCCTCTCTTCCAAGGTAGCA
>ERZ724520.1685-NODE-1685-length-10847-cov-4.332561_pt1 | contig 10847 bp, 11 predicted proteins | sample MGYA00376053_ERZ724520 | MGnify/ENA primary metagenome ERZ724520 (study PRJEB28724, sample SAMN07190886) | activated sludge metagenome | isolation source: activated sludge of sewage treatment plant in Hong Hong | place: USA: Christiansburg, Virginia | collected... | reverse complement strand
TTACCGATTTTCTTCTTGGGCTTGAACTGTTCGTGGAAGCCGCGTTGGTTGAGCCTGCCCTTGAGTGCTTCCCTCCATGCGATGAGGTCGGCTTCTGAGCGCAGTCCGAGCATTTGTTTGGCTTCTCCGCGTTCGAAGTAGATGGCGGGAGGTGTTTTTTGGTAGCCGAACTTGAGATCGAAGTCGAAGGGGAGATAGTTTTTCCCGGCCGGGGAGGACTCGACGAGGCAGTGTTCGAAGATGGAGATGTTGAGTTCTCCCTCGTGGAGTTTGGAGGCGAGGGAGGTGAGGATGAGTTTGCCGAGGCGGAGGGGCGCGTGAGTGGTGTAGAGCTACAGGGCACTCTCCATGGTCAATTGTTATTATAGGGTGTTAATTTAGTAATTCTATTTCTTCCATTTTTTTAAATAACCGCCAAATAATACTTCTCCAGCACTCACGCTCCTCCCCGCCAACCCTACTCCTCATCCGAACCCAAGAATGCATTAGAACTATTTGAATTGTTTTGGAAACGATAATAGCGAAAAGTGTTGAGGGCGGGGAGGTGATGGGCTAATTTGCAGAGGTATTTGGAATTGGGTGGGATTGGGTGATGGTTCTATGATTTTAGGTTAATAATTTTGTATTGATAATCAATTACTGACTCAGATGCGTTTTTTATCGGAATTCGTTATTAGTTATCCAACGCGTTTCTTTAGACAGATCACCAGCTTTTAAGTTTCAGCTAAGCCGATTGATTTGTGGGCTATTGACGTTATCGTAGCCAGATTTCGCGCTTCAAAATTTTATTTTCTAATTGATAAAACCTCAGTATGGACTTCCCGTCAAGTAATGTGGTTAGGACGGTAGCCTATCCAAAACCTAAACCAAGAATAGTAACGGAGTCAACAAGGTTTTCCGAAATTGACTGCCCGTAAAAAACCAGATTGGATTATTAGTCTAATCATCTATTTTTCGAGGTTTGGAAGATATTCAATTTCAAATGTTCCTTACAATTTGTAGCTTCAGTCGATACCTTTAAGCATTTCGTGGAGTTATTTTAGTATTAGGTTTTGTTTGATGCGAAATTTGTATACATTTTGATGAGAGATATTGTTGACTAAACCTTCTTGTAAAATGTACGGATTAATTGAAATATAAAGGAGTTATTGTAGTATTCAGAGATTATTTTATGGAAGAATGATCATTATTATTTACGCTGCCAATTCTATTTATTTTTCCATTGTAAAATATTAAAAAACCATAAAATAACTGACTTTTACCAATATCAGCTCATTTATCTCTTTTTTGTCTTTGAATTAACGACTCAAATACATATTTTGAATCGATTTTGGAGTTAAAGGTGTTTGGGACAAAGAAGGAGCTATTTTGCAAGAGAGTTGAATTTGAGTATTATTGGTTTGTTGCTGGACCAAAGTGCGTGGGTTTTAATAATTTTTATTGATAATCGATTGCTAATTCAGATGCGTTCTTTATCAGAGTTCGCGAGTGGAGAAGGAGGGGTGTTGTGGGAGGAGGCGCGATCGCTGCCAGAGTTTTTCCAGCACAACCTGGTCGATCCCGCGCGGGTGGTGAAGGTGTTTTCGGACGATGTTCAGGCGAACATTCGAATTTTCTACTACCAATATCTAAAACTCTGTTTCGAACTCGACAACGTGGACTATGAGGGCTACATCTCCAAAATCGAAACTGTAATCAACAACGAGGGCTTCAAGTTCATTTTCTATGAGGACGATGACCCTGCCCTCTTCAGCGATATGCAGTTCAAGAGTCTCATTATGCAATTCTTCGGAGTCCTTGGATAGGGTAACGTCACTATCGACGACGCTCTAGTAAGATATCCTATCATGGACACTGTCTTCGTTTACTTCTTCCGGGCTCTGCTTATCCTTACGGGTCGTACAGAGAGTTTGGACTCTTTCATCGATCGATAGGAGCTGTTCCAGTTCTTGTGTAGTTACTTTGGAGTGGAAATCAGTCTTCATGACCGTTGCATCAAGTTCGTTTAGACAGATATATTCACTTATGAGGACAATCCAAAGGAAGTTTTCATGGCCTACATGGACTACGAGGGGCTTCAGAACGCTCAGCAGGCACAACTAAATCAATCACAATCGCAGCCAGATCATTAGCATTCTCAGTTACCCCAATCTTAGTCTTTGAATTTGGCTGGTTTTGTACGGCCACAGGACGGGAGGAGCATTGAGACGATTGAGCAATCACTGCCTGCGAGCGAGAGTCAGTTGGAGGAAGTGGCTCCTGTTCTTCCTCTTTCAAAGTCAGGGGCAAACGCTGAAGCCCAGCAACGATGGTCAAATCCTGCCTAAAATAACGGTAGTCACCGAGGCAACACTGTCATCAATCAAAGCTACATATCTTCAGATTTTGTGGACTATACCAGTCCCACTGCTTCTAACTTTTCTTCGCTAGTACCTAGAACTACGCTTAATGATTCTGGATCTATCGATGGTTTCCGCCAAAATTCGAGTGAAAGTGCACCGAAAGCTGAAGCTGGAAAGTTCGATTATGGTGCAAAGGCCGATAAAGGGGAGATAGAAACATTTATTAAGCCTGCAAGCAAACCAAGTGTTAAAAAATAAGCAGAACTAGCATCAAACTATGACAGCCTTTCTTATTCAGCACAGAGCAACAGCTACGGAAACGATAAGAACACTTCATATACGACTAACTTTAATAGTTATGCTGCTAAATCTAATGTGAATGAGGCTGTCCCTGCAAAGGTGGAGGAATTCAAGTACGTATCTAAGAACGAATGGGAGCCGACTAAAGACCCTGGTTTTTCGATGAAGTATGGAGGTATTCAGTAGGTAGATAAGAAATCTCAATTTACGCCTTCAGTTAATCAGTATAATTCCTATACTTCAACTGTGAGTGTTTAAAATACTCCTGGCAGTAGCTAATTTATAGCGGGCAGTTATAAATTTACCCCGAGTGTGGTCAATCAGTATACTGCCCAAACTAACTAATACTTATCCGGGGGCAGTCAGTTTACGCCGGCGAGCTTCCAGAAACCACCTTCTCCGAAGTATGAAGTTTACCAACCAAAAATTAATACCTATCAATCTCCGATAGATCTTTATGGAGGAGATGCGAAGAAGCCGAGCTCGTATGGTCCGGGAAGTGGAGACTCCCTCAAAAATTTGGGCAACACCAAACCGGTATCAGCTGAAACGGGAAAAAGTGAGCCTCCATCTATATCCACATATGGATCCTCGCAAAACCAGTATGGAGGGGGAGTGGGCAATAAAGGATCAATGGGGCGTAATGTTTTCAATCTGAACGTGTCGATGGAGTTTACTAATTCTTTTACGATGAAGGTGATGAATGAGCCTTACCGTTCGAGCGTGGAGAATATTAGAACGCGTGCCAGAAACTATCGTAATTCTTTGAGCAATGTGATTAAATGAAGTTGTTTTTGTGTTGATGTGTTAAAATATGATATAAGTCTCGAAAAAAAAATAGTGTTATTCGCTATGGAATAATGATTATAGCATCAATATGATGTAAACTAAGCCATGATTGATTAGGGAAGTGATGGGATATATGGATTGGATTGAGGGAAATTTCGATTAAATACTTTTTTTTTTGCAAATCATAAATGTAAAAGAGCTTTTGCAACTAATATGTAGTTTTTGAAGAAATGTTGAACTGGACATTTAATCTAGGAAGCGAGAGAGGATACGAGAGAAAGTTAAATTTTACTGGGGAGACCGAACGGTTTAACAAAAATATGTGATTATGTATATGGATCTTCTGATTAATGTGCACCATTGATAATGGGCAGGCATATAATCAAATAAATCATATCACACAATGAGAGAGTTTGACAACCATACCCTGATAGATTTCCACGCTAAAACTGAAATGGACTATTAGCTCTAGGAGATATAGAAAGCCCCGGCTAAGGAAAGCTTCTAAGATGACTCTTGCTGCCACATGAATCAGGAGGATCTGAGCACTCAAGAACTTTCTGCAGGGGAGATGAGTTAATAACACTCGGACCCACTAGAGAGCAAGCCAATTGAGGAAACTCCCAAAAAAATCAACGGAACTCCTAAGTTGCCCAAGAGAAAGACCATCTTCAAGATCAATCAGCTCAGCTACATGGAACACTTTGATGACTCAAATTCTAGTGAGGAGGCGAGAAAGACAGTGAGGCACCGAAGAAAAAGAGGAGAAGCCCCCGGGTATCCGACAAAAAACTTCTTGCCCAATGCCAAAGGACCTCATATCAAATACCTTGAAGACAACCTTGGAGTGGACTATGTGAACAGTTTCTAGATTATTAAGCTCATAAAATCTAAGGACGGGATAAGTATGAAAGACTATGAGGTTATGTACCGGACTAAGGAGTTCGAAGAGACCTTTAATGTTTTTTTCGACCAGAAGGTGTTGTATCGTGAGTTGATGATATCTAGAAGTTCTTTGAGGGCAAGGATAATCCATATGCAGAAACTGGACGTGTTTGAGAGAGCTTTTAGGGGGAAAGTCTTCGACAGAATTAACTGAGATTGCATAAAGTTGCAATCTAATATTGTTATTACATATTTTATATCGATATTGTTCACTATCATGAAATTTATCATGAAATTGAAGTTGATGACTGAGAGTAATGTTTTAGAAAAGAAAGAAAGGTGAATGTTGGTAATAAATTTTTTAATTATTTAATTACTATATCTAATATTGCTAGGTTTTCGTGGATAATCAAGCTGAGCTTTCATTGTATGAATTTTTAGTCGCTGGTTAATTTGGCTGAATTCTCCTAATAATTTTATAAGCACGCATGACGAAAATTATACACCAAAACGGAAAGAAATCAGAATTCTAGAAATAAATACCGAAAATGTTATATGGGCAGGAGTGTATGACAGAGGTTGATCTTAAGCAGAAGAATATAAGCAAGTTTATTTTCGTTGAGAGCAGTGAGGATTAAAATTAGAAGGAAAAGGAGAAAGAAGCTTTATCTTCACTCTATCAAACTCAAAGAATTTTAAAAGTCGATCATGATCTCACGCTTAACAGACAGAGACCAATCAGTCGTGATTATAAAGGACAGTCTCAAAAATTGAAACCCTCGATCATGAGGGGTTTCACAGATGACTAGAACGATTATGATGAGGTTATCAATTGTGAGAGCGTATTGCCAACTCGAAAATTTCCAGTATCAGGGCCTGTTTTGAAAAAAGGACGAGTAGATCGGTGTAAAAAAGAATCGAATATGATGTTTGAGTAGATGTTGACCGAACGAGATAAAAGGGTGAATGCAAAGCTGATGCAACGAAAGTAGGTCGTTCGAAGTGATTTGAAGACAAGAGGAGGGTAGCCAAAATTAAAGTAGGTTGTAAAAGATGTAATAGTAGCTGAGGAAGCACCAATTAATATTCCTAAGATGCACATAGCCACTATCTTTTTTTAGCAATCTGACGAGGAGGTCGACGGTAAGGGTGAAAAGTTATAGTCTGTGGTGGAGGATAAGCCAAAACAGGAGATAAAGCGTGAGAACAATGTAAAAATTAAATAGTAAAATAAATTCTAAAGAGAGAGCTAATATTCCTTAAATGCTGCAGAGAATGAGTCAATTTTGACAGAGAGATAGTAGTTTGCCAATTATAAGGTGGATATTACTGATTCCTTACCTGATCCTCAGTTGCATAAGCGCAGTATGTACCTTGAGAACCTTTTTAGTTCATCTAGTCAAGGCTAGACTGACAGAATTTCCCTGCTGATGGCACCAGTTTTGCCGATGACTCGTCAGATATTTACAGTTGAAGTGCGAAGTTCCTTTGCAGTCAATCAGTTTTACTGTTGGTTGGAGATGGGACAGCAACTTAGTTTTTTGATGAAGGCGACAAAATCAATAAAATTCAACAAAACGATTTACTAGATTGTATCGTTAGATAGTAGGTACAATCAGTTTGTGGATGCTTTTGTTTTGGAGAGCAACATTGACCGTTCTCAGTACAACCTCTATTCTAACGAATACAGGCTCGGCAAAAGACGAATTTTGTCAACTATTACTCAATCAGTCAACCTCAAAAATAGTAAGCTTTTGGTGGCCTATTTCCCCAAAGTGGATAAGCAAAACCAGCCAGCTATACTTTACGAAAGCAATAATAATCATACTTTGTATTCGTATTATCGATAGGGACAGACTGAGGCGATTGATTTTGTAATGACTACAAAGATGGATGTGAGCCGGAAGCTAAAGATGATGGACTACTACAATTTTAAGGTGTCACAGAAAAGTATGTAGTTTAAGAACAGTTCTGGAGGAGTTCAAGTTATTATAGGAAAGCAAGCTTCCAAGAAATACAAAATTATCTCAGGTCCTGGCTTGTCTCCAGTTCAGGTATTTGCGCTGAGCATAGTGCAAATATAGACGTGATATCAATTTACTTACTGATTTTATTTTGGGCAAACAACTCTATAAAAATCAGCAGGGTTAGTTACCTCACTGGAAGGAGATTTAGTAAATTTCGATGTGTTCAATCATGAAACTAAAGTCACCAGCAAACCATGTCATGCTGCTTTCAGGTTCGGAAGAAAGGGCAAGGTCGTTGGTGTGGCCGTGGTAGGCGCTGGGCCACTCGCAGTAGCTTTCTTCCTCCATGCAGTCGCTGGAGAGCATCAGATCACTGCCGAAACAGACGATATAGTGTTTGCTGGCCTAGTATGCGAATTCTGATTATTCTTTGACTTTGAATTTAGCAGTTGGGTTAAGGGTGAAAAGAAAAGCATGTGGGTCTTATCGCGATTCTCCCTCTATGAGATAGTTTGAGATGAATCCTCCGATACGCTTGCCCATTGAATTCCTTAGTATGAATAAAAGTCGTTCTCTGTATTAAAGGGATTCTTTGTCGCCAATTGGTTCGGCATCTAAATCGACGGTACTCCTTCGAAAGACGAGGTTAAGATTTAATTTTTCTTTACTCTGTTCTGGAAATTCTTCCCAAATGAATCCCATTAGCTAGCTACATTCTTATTTTGTGACTTGTAGAACTTTGTGGAACATTTGATAAGCGATATCGACTATTTTTTCTTCATGCACTTTCCTACTGTTTCTCAATTTTTATTGCTCTCTTATGCGGCGTTGCTCAATAAACTCGGCTAAGAGTGATGCAGGCAAAAATTGGCTTTGAACAAACTAGTCTTCTTCCTCTTCCTATAAATCAACTCTGAAACCTTTTTCCTCAATAAACACCTTTAGTTCCTGCCCCTTTTCAGATTCCTCAAGTGCTCGGCTCCTGATGTTTTACTGGAGTTAAAGAGTTTCCAAACGCTAATCAAGAGAAAGTAATAGCAAATCATATTTATTTTTTTATTGCTGTACCTCTTCTAAGAATCTTTCTAAAGACTAAAGTTAGTCAGCCGCAGTTTTGCATGTAAGAATCTCAATGCTGGAGCTAAGCTCAGCTACTGATGCTGCCAATCCAGCTGCATCGCAACTAATTCCATGAAAACTGCTTTTTAGTTCTTGGACAGACTGAAAGAGGGTGCTGGTCTAGTTTACTACTAACTAGCTTCCTCTCATCACCATTGAGGGTACCATTAAAAACTGTAGTTACTGCTCAGTATCGTTCATGTCGTAAGCCACGCCAAATGTTTCGGAACCTGCTGTGTTAATCCCTTGGAACCCCGGTTACAATAAAACGATCTCCATATCCTATTACTCGGCCGTAAACTCTTTTTATTCGTATTCTTTCTTCGGGATCTTGATCCAAGCTGCTTTTTATGGAATTTTTGATTATTTTGTTTCGATTTTGCCAATTATGATTTTAGGGTTTGTCGACTCCTCATCTATTTCGGTTTGGGGACGACTTTCGAATATTTTGAAGCGTCTTTTTTTGCGGGGGAGGGATGTAGAGTCTGAGTTAATTAAAGTGGGAGATGAGCTGGCGATCATCGATTCTATGCTGTTTATATTAAATCGTAAACTATCATTCATATATAACCTCAAGTAACTATACCATCGAAACGGCTCTGTTTGATGATTGATCGGTTGAGTCTTTAAAAAGGGTTGTTTGAGGATCCTGGATCGGTTGACAATCGTTGATAAACTACGGATGGACTGCGTTAGTGTCCCCATTAATTTTGTTTTTGTTTGAGACTTTTGGCTTTGCGCTTAATGAGTTCTATTTGTTATGGATTCGGTTTAAGTAAGATTTTATTTTCAACTTACACAGGTGCTTAAGGTTTTGAAATGTCAATTTCGAGATTTAGACTTTCTTTGCAAGAAGTGGAGGCAAAAGTTAGTTAATTTTTATTTAAAGCAAGTTTCTGTTGCATTTGTTTCAAGGTAGTTTATATCTTTACGAATTCTGCATCTTCTACTTTAGCAGCCAAAATTCTTTCTTTTTAAAGGTACTTTACTCGATGTGCCATTTTTTCGAGGGCATACTTGCTGCGTTCTAATTTTCGATCTTTTCGTCTAATTTATTTTTCCTTGGCTCCTAATAGTCTGCCATATTTCTCAATCAATTTGTTTGAGTGTTCCAGTAGCTGATTCTGTTATTACATTCTCCTGTTTATAGAATGTTACTCTAGTGGTCTATATTTAGGTGTGAGATATTCTTCGGGAGGAGCTTCTTGAATTGGAGGTGCAATGTAGGGCAAAGTTATTTTTTATGGATTTGATGTTTCATTTTGGTTGGTAATATAGCGTTTGGATTGGAATTTTTTCTTTCTAGCTTATTAGGCTTAGTTCCTAAATTTTTAGAGGATCTCTTCATCTTTCTGGTGTTTGTTGAGTGCGTGTGTAACATAGCGTATGAGTTGGTGTCTTTCGGTGCCATATTCAAAGGAGGGCGAGCTCGGAAGTATTTGGTTGTCAAGTCTGCTATTCAATATGTTTCTGTGTATGAAATTTGCACTTTCAATATGCATATACTATTAAAATTATAAGCTTTAGTTGCAAGTCATTCGACGAGGCCTGTTTATTATAAAATACTATTATTAAGCCTATTGGGAAGAAATACATCTGGGAAAAACTAGTAGGAATAATCTTATTTGATGTGAAAATAGTTTATGATAAAAATAAAATAGTAATTAAAAACAATTCATCGAAGAAGGCGAAGTTTGTTTTTGTAGATATTTGATTGAAGTAATTCTGAAAACTCTGTTTTGACACGAGATGATGGAGCTATTTGACGACTAACCATCTCTCTCTTCACTCTCTAAATTTTTGCATTTGTCTTCGAAGGAGAACTCAGTTTGTCACCAAAAGCAGAATATCTCCTAGTAGGTTTTTTTTATCTCTAATCTTTTTATTTCTGGCTTGCTTAATCTTTAGTGAGAATTTGGGACGATAATTCTTCATATGTATTTGATTATGTAGCAATTCTTTTGCGTAAATTTGATGAATTACCTTTAAAACTGTTTACTGAAGCGTTTGATGCCATCATTTATTATTTGATGTCCATCAATGGGATACGTTCAGGTTTTGGTAAAATTTAAGCCTAATACTGTTGGAGTTGTTTCATAAAGCCAGGATTTGGCTTGATTTGCACTCTTTGTTTTTTGAGTAATGAGATAGCTTTTTTAGTAGTGATTTGGCATTTGCGAATGAGGTAGGCAGCTACAATAGTGGCACTGCGACTAATTCCTGCTACACAGTGTACCAGCATGTTACCAACTTTTCTACTGTCCTCGATGAAAGAAAATGTTGATTCAAAGAACTGAGATATGTCGAATTAAGGGTGATCATAGGCTGGAAGTACAATATGATTGAGAAGGGAGGGGGATACTTATGTTAGGCTCACGTTTCGGGCTGCTGAGAGAACCGATTTAATGTTGTTTTCTGAATATTTTAAAGTGTACATTGCAGAAGCTATAGTGATTGTGCAGATGTGAGGCTTGATATGAAGATAGCTCCCATTTTATTATCTTTGGGAAAAACTTAACTGAGATCTTTCTTCATGAAATAACTATTCTATATGATCAGTTATTTGACAAAACTATAAAATTTGTAAACTACCGTTCAAGCTTTGGAAAGAAGGAATTAGCAGAATTCAATTTAAGTGTGTTTTTGTGATGCTTAGCGCTGTTAAATTTCAATTTGTATTTAAAATGATAAAAGTTCAGTAGGATATGGTGAAATAACAAAAAGCAGAGGAGGCTTCGGAAAGATTGAATTTAAGGTGTGTTATGCAGTATTCATTACTCTTTCGTTGTTTATTTTTTTTGTCGGCTGACCATTTCGTAAATAGATAGCATTTTTCTATTTTAGGTGAAACCTTAGCGGTTAGGGCTATTTTAAAATGCAAGCGGTCCTCCTAAACATCTATGGTAGTTAGGCTAGCTTTCCTTCTAAGTTAGAATGATCTTAGCAGTAAATAGATATTTTTTAAAACAACTCTAAATACTCCATTACGATCATGTTATCATATAATCTTTTCTTTTGAATGCTTAATAAAAAAGCTGAAACTATCAAACATCAATAGGAGGGCATCCTTCCATCCACTATATCTGACACTATATCGAAGGCTAAGCCTCAATTGCTTGCTAATGAAAATTCTGTTCGTAATCCTTTGCATTCGAACCATATTCGTTCTCATAGCCAAATTTCAACAAAATCTCGTTCTCATTCGAAAAATAAGAGAATTTCAGGCTTTAAGATGTTCTAAGGAGCTCATTAGGCAGGCGGAAAAACTTATTTGAACAAACTAAGTTCCTAAAAGGCTCGAAGGTTATCCGGAACTCATCAATTGAGCTCGAATAGGATTCGATCTTTGGAGAAGTTTCCTTCGTTAATGCTTCATAAATAATACAGTATTAAAGTATCTGGGTTTTAGATAAATGAGCAAGGTTCTATGACCAAGATAATAGAT
>ERZ724520.1681-NODE-1681-length-10851-cov-4.448963_pt1 | contig 10851 bp, 5 predicted proteins | sample MGYA00376053_ERZ724520 | MGnify/ENA primary metagenome ERZ724520 (study PRJEB28724, sample SAMN07190886) | activated sludge metagenome | isolation source: activated sludge of sewage treatment plant in Hong Hong | place: USA: Christiansburg, Virginia | collected... | reverse complement strand
GCGTAAATCATCAACTTTAGATCTTGCACTTTCTTCACCATATTTCTCTGATTCTCGATGAGCCTAGCCTATTCCAAACTACTTTCTTTTGACTTACGAGAAAGAGAAGTAAGATTAGAAGGCTTTTTTATGTGGTTTTTGAACCAAATTTGAGAAGATATTCTAATATTGAAGTTCTTCTTCTAGATCATTATAATGTTATGGGAGGGGAGTAGAGCAAAGTTTAAGCCCGTCAACAGCCTCCTTAATATCTTAATGAAAAGATAAAAACCAATCTTGTCGAAGGCAGGCTTAAACTATCTCATCAAGCCAACATTTGGGAAACCTGCAAATTTTTAAAATAAACCTATGAGAAATGGGAAATTTCAGAACTTCATCTTGGTATCTGCCGCCTTAAAAAGACAATGATATGATTGCAGGAGAGGTCCTTTAGTAGCTAACAAAAATTAATTTCGAAAAAGCTAAAAAACCTTTGAAAGCATTAACTTTAAGTACGAATATTGATAATGAGGCCACAACGATATCCAATGTGACAATTTAAAATATTTTCGAGGAGCATATTTCAATACTTTACTTGTGCTTCATTTAGGTACTTTTTTCATAATTTTGACCACAACCGAATCGCCAGTGATGGATGTTTTTATTTGAGTAAAACGTCCTTCCAAAGACTCCAATCTTTAGACTTATCAAATAACCTTATTGGATAAACTGCGGCAGGACACCTAGCAACCAGCAATCTCCCAAATCTTTTAAACCTTATAATATGTACTACTAATTACAAATAGCGTAAAATAAACTTACCCTAAACGGGCTAGTGCTACTAAGTCAGGCATAGTGGCCTTCTTTGGCTTTCCTGCAAGCCAAAAAGAATCTTTTCTAACCCACAAAATAAATGTAAACAATAAAATTTCGATCTTAAGTGAAGATGTTCAGACTTTAGTTGTAATGATTGATAAACAGATAATAGAAAGATCACCAATATTTGTTAGAAGTTGATTTGTTGTTACTCTTTAGATTTGGCTTATAGTTATTGTTTATCTATGATGCAGCAGTCGATTTTATGTTACCATACGCATTAGAATTTCCGTAACCTTTAGGCATCTATTACTTGCTCTCAGTGTAGTTATACTTCCCTCCATTATTGACAACTTTTGGTCCATAATTTCCGCCCTTTGCTATCTCGCTACTGGCTCCGTACATTTGAGAATTACTGTTTGAGGTAGCGAAATTTGGTTTATGAGGGGTCGAAATGTTATTCTTAGACGATACTGGATTCTGTCCATATCCTGCCCCAACTTTGCTTACTCCATAAGCTCCACCCAAGTTGCTATTTCCAAAATTGGAACCTGAATTTATCTTACTTGACCCACTCCCTGTTCCAGCTATGTATTTTTCTTGAATTTTCGAGGGTTTTATTCCTCCAGGTTTATTAATAATGTTAGCGCACTTAGGAATGTGTCTCTATGCGACATCTGGAGCATACCTACACTCAACATAGTGGTCATAGTTAGATGGAAGCGGAGGAGGTAAATCTGAAATTTTTCCTCCTTTAGCAACTACTGCATTCATTTGCCTCATTGCTTTCATTGCATTTTGAAGCTACTCATGCTGGATCTTCCATTTTGCTTTTTTCTATTTCCCGAAACTCGGTTTCATTTTTGAAACTACCTATGGTTTTTTCTAGAATTTAGCCTCATTTTTTTGTTTGTCAGATTAGACTGGATCAGCCTTACACACCCGTTAATGTTTATCAACTCTGTCAGAATTGAATTTTCTTCCACATCTTCGGCACGGAACTAAATTACCGCCTCCCTCATTACTGTCCTCGTATTTTCCTATCTGTTACTTGTATCCATTATTTGATGATGATTTGATTGGTAAGTCGGCTTACGGTGCTTTGCTCATTGCGGCTTTGCTTACATAGGGTTTTTTAATCATTGGGCTCGTCTTACAGGCTTTTTGATGAGGAATCAGTGATTTCGGTTGGAACCTTCTCCCGCAATATTAGCACTAAACTAGGGCATCTTCGACAAATGTATCGAAAGACTTGGCATTATACTTGTTAATATCTTATTTTGTAACTTTTTATTTTCCTAGCATTTCTTCCATGCCTCTTGGAGGTTGAGGACAAGGTCTTCTTTGTTTGGGTGGCTTCAAATTTTATTAATTTTCCCATTTCTTCTCACAGGCTTTGATGTGGATAGCAAGGCTTTTCGTTCCGAACCTGAATAAATAGATGGATACTCTCTACCGCAAATATAGCAAACGAGTGCAACCGGTCTATTCATAGAATTATAATAACTTAAATCACTTTTCAAATCATTTTAATTCTATATAAAAAGGTTCAAACTATTAAAGAATTATTCCACACTATTTCCACACTTTTTCTTTTAATAAATCTCTCTCAACTTCAAGCCAATTAAGCACTCATAAATGAAAAAATAAATAGAAACAAATTATTAGTCTTATCCAAGTCAAAACTGAACAACAAAAACAATTTTTTATATCGATTTTACTTCGACAAATCAAAATTAAGGCTAGTCAAATTAGTTATTATGAAATCTAAAGTGACCATTATTTCAAAAGTTATTGTTTTAAAAATATTAAAGATAAGATTATAAGAAAAGAAAAGAGATTAAACGACATTGATCGTTAATTGAAGCTAAAATATAATAAATCATCAGATTAGATTTAAAAATGAAAATGTAGTAAATCCTTCGTTAGGAAAACTTCCAACTCAAAAACTAAATCTCAGATATGAAGAATGCTTTTGATCTCAACAGAGATATATTAAGAATGCTCTCTAACTATAGTCAGTCAGCTGACCCACATATGTACCTTCTCATGCAAATCATAACCCGCCTCACAACAGTTAATAATCAAGCCATGCTCAGCAGTATCGATCTCATCCAACAAAAACATATCCTCAAGCAAGAAGTAATTGCTCTCCAATGCAGAACATGCGTCTCAACATAGCTATTGATGAACTTTAAAAAAAGTTGTAAGCATAACTTGAAATCAATAGAATTTGTAATCTACCGAATTAATCAAAATTTTTAATGCAAGAGCAGTTTAATTCGCTTAATAAGGAGCTGATGGCTGCCAACTAGGAAAGAATCACAGGATAACAATAAATCGAGCATTGGAAGCAAAAGTACATAGTACCAATCTGCTTATTCTTTAGGATTGTCTTTCCTCTTTCTAAAATAAAAAACAAAGCAATGGCGAACTAAAAAAATAACATTAGTTAAGAAAAATAAAAAGAAAATACACATCTAATGAAATACTGCAGTACGAAATTCAAAATCAATAACTTAAAAAGGAAATTAGAAGGCTTAAATTTCATATTGAAGAACTTTAATACAGGTTAACTATCTTTATCAAAACTTACAAACTTTAAGAATAGTTAATTCAACGAGAAAGGCATCCTTAAAGAGAATATAATTTTTATGAAAATTAAAGATAAGAAATTAGGCTTTTAAAATATGCCCTCAATGATATCCAAATAGTTCGAAAAGACGATTAATATATATTCACTGTTACTGAAAGATTTAGAAATAACATCAACCCAAAAACTTCCCATGCCCATGAAAGTAGAAGTTCATCATGGCCTAAAAATAAACATAAAATGGAACATGAAAAAGATACATAATAATCCTATGAACATCGAATGTAAGAACGTTACTAAATCTAACGGGGATGAAGATTAATAATATTCTAATTTCTACTCTAATCTTAAATCATAAATTTGCATCATGATTCGCATTCTATTCAGCCTCAAGACGACGTCTTTCTATTTATCTCTAGTCTTCCATTTAAATTTCGCTTTATTTTAATTTTTAAAACTTTTAAATCATTTAATTTTGCCTTTTTTGAGCTTCATTTTTTATCTCCCTTCGTAATTTTATCCCAAATGCTAGTAACATCATTGCAAATATCCGAAACATAGCAATTATAATCTTCTTAATCATTTTGCCCCTATGTTAGGGAGAAGCTAGTTTACTAAATATTTTTGTAGGAAATTTTGATTATATATATTTAGCAACAGAAATACTCGTTTATTTCGAATATTGGGCAAATTTTTTCAAAAGGTCAGCCGTTGTTGTACAAAAATTTGTAAGAGCTATCGCTGCAAATCCTAACTAAATAATGGATCTCAGTCCTCCCATCATTTTAAACCACTACTCAAATACTACTTTTCTGCCTTTATTAAAAAAAAAATACCATTCGCCTATTGTAATAATTGTTTTTATTACTACGAAACAGCAACTTTCTTGCCATCTGGCCCTTCTTTCTAATTCGTTTCTCATCTAAAGAGATATATACCAGCAGTTATTTTGGTACGATTTTAATTGAGATAGCTTCGATTACTGTCAATTCCTCCGTAGCTCGAACCATACCCTCCATAACTACCCCCATAACTCCCATTTCCTCCGCTATAACCGCCATATCCGCCTCCGTAACCTCCAAGACCGTACATAATAATTATAGAATAAGTGAAAAATCATGATTGGTAACATAAATCATCCAAAATCTATTCGTTTATTTACTGCTTAACTTTCCATCCATCAATTTGATTTTGATCATTTCCGTTGAAATTAGATTTTTGACGAAATACTATACCCTTTGTAATATTCCTCGGAAAGTAACTTAGCTTATTATTCCTTGATTGCGGCCGAGGAAAACTTTTTATTATTAATTTTTTAGTATTGAGGCTCAGTGGATTAGGGAATAAATCCTGACTTTATGAAGATTAGTACTTTATTTGAATTCCATTAAACGGAGAATAAAGATTTTTAAAACAACTAGCATTTTGCAAATTATTATTTTATACTAATGAAGTTTATCGTTTTTATGGTGATTAGGGGGGATTTGTAATTTTTTTGGGAGAAATATTTTTAGATGAAAATTAATGAGATGAATTAAGCTCAGGATTTTTTGTATGTTTGATTGAATTTATTGAATTTTTTTTTGCCTACTCTCTTATTTTCTTTGCCTTTTTAGAAGAATTTACCAGTTATTTAGGTTTTAATTGCTTATGATTTCCTTAAATTGTTAGCATAGGATCATCAATCGACTGTTTTTCCCCTTCAACATCAATCGTATTAGTATTAGCCACCGAGTTTCGAATCTGTTGTTTAAACTATTTTTTTTTCAAATCAAGAAAAGACTCAAAACTTTTTATTTACTCTCTACTGTACTCAGTTTTTTTTATATCAGAGCTCCCTTCTTTTCTTTTTAAATTGTTCTCAGCTCTGCTAGTAAAGTTACGTTTGTGATTTTAGGGGATAGTATCTTTAAAAATAATTCCAGATTCATCACTTTTCTTAGCATTCTAAATAGTTCTTCGAACGCAAGTAAAGTTTTATGATTTTTAATAATGATCTATTGACCGGTTCAATAGTTTTCTATAAAAAGTAGACTTTTTCACTGAGTGAATTTGTGAAGTTCTAGTAAATCGTTCGGCAGTATGCGGTCTATTTTAAAAGGAATTGTGAGAAGCATTGGCCAACAAAAATTACTTGAATCTTTTTGATTTGCATCCTTGATTGACATCTGAAACGACAGAGCCAGGAGAGAGAGAAGTATTTTTAGTATTATCACTTATTTTTAAACGACTCGTCTCAGTTTGTTACATTTATTGAGGTGTGATAATATTATTTAGGAATTATAGCTTTTATCAGTAGTTGACTATCAAATAATGATCAATATATGCACGGTAATTAAAACAGAATAAGATAAAAACCAATAACATAAAATTTTAGTAAAAAAGAGCAAGGAATAGAACTAAAAGGAAAATGCCGATCGTATAATTAAGTAACTACTTTATATGAATACCTTTCTGATGATTAACTTCGAGTTAATTATATTAATTTATTCAGAATGCTTGTTTCTGCACTTGAAAGACCTCACTGTCAATCAGTTCGTCAAAGACGCTCTTAATCCGCTTTGGCTGAGGATATCTAATCTGATGCAAAAGCTTATCGAAATATTCTTTCAGTATTTACGGATAACTTCAATGCAATGATTCGTTCAAATCGCGATTGTTTGTTCGATCTATAAGCGATGCCCAAAATCAAAATTAGCAGAGAATAGCAACAGTCGATCATCGATCTTCTCGATAAACTCTTTCCCAAATTATCAGACAAACTTTCCAAATAAGCCTTTTACAGAAATATCAACGTGCGTAGGACTTATTAATAGTACTATAACCTTTACAAATAATACCAGCCGGAAATCATAAGCGATGAGTATCAAACTAACGATCAGACCATCGAAGAAACTATCAATACCTAAAGAAATCAACAAAATTCAGTGCAGGAATAAAAAAATGATAAACTGGTTCGGAACGCAACAACAAGGAGGCCTATGTCATCAAAGGGAGGAGGAACAGCCGGTCTTCGTTCCTTAAATCAGGCACTAAATAGCTTCAATACGAGTACAATTGCGCAAATATACAAGATGAAGACTATATCTGCCCAAGTAAATTAAAATCCAGAGAAAAAGAATGATAAATCGTTTGTAGTAAGTCTTCAGAGGCGAATTTTGCGAGAATAATCATTTTCAAGCAAAAAAAGTATGTATGCGAAACAAAAATAGTTAAAGGATGAGAATCGATATACTAAAAAAATGGAAGAAGAGGGTTTTATATTTAATGGAAGTTAGATAATGATCAGCGATCATAAACCTTTTTTCTCAACAAATTAATCTGTTTAAAATAAAAAGTCCCCTTCTATCTTTCAAAGTACAAAATTTTGCAGCAAAAGAATGAGTGGCCTCAACTATGCACAACGCAAGTCCATCGATTAAATAGAAAGAATGCAAATTCAAAATAGAATCATGATGGTGAACTCCGTTCTCAGTGTTAATCTCGCTCAATCACAAGGTTATCGTCCGAAAACAAAATGCTGGCAAAACTATTTCAATTAATGATTCTTATAAATTTTATTACAGAAAGTTACATAAAGTTATGAACAACGATTCCATATTTGCTTGGTACCTTATTCTTTACTTAGGATCATTGCCCATCCTCAAAATTACCCCGGAAAACATCAAATCTCGCAGCCAAGAACTAATGAATCAGTTAAGCCATTAGATCCTAAATCGCAATTCCACCTTGTGATTAGATCACTTGGGTAATACATCAAGGAAAACATCATTGGAGGAAGAGGAGTCAACTATCGAAATTTTGGAGCTTTCGCCTTTGAAGTTGATACTGATATTGTCAAACCAGCTCAACACTCCAATTTCGATATAACGAAAGACCTTTCTAACCAGCGTGAAGAACGAATGCACAACCATAGAATCAGACCTTGCTTTGTTCCAGACAAAAAAATCCAAGATGAATTATTGAGATACCCAGGAAAGGAGTAAATAACCAAACCAAAAAGTCAACATTCTATTTATCAAAAAGGCTTTAGCATGATCTATTGCAATCCAGTTCCCATTGCTGCTTCATGCTAACTCGATAAATAAGTTGCCGAATCAATTCTCAGCACCTTTGCTAGAGCGGTCTCCGATCTCATTGAACTCGGAAAGTCAATGGATTTAGTTATCGGACCTTGCACCATTAAAATCAACAATAAACACCTTACCTATACTTATGGATCCAATTTCGAAAACCAACTTAACAATACCGAGTATTAGAAAAATCTAAAAAAATCACTCAAGGAAACTAAACAGCATTGGGAAGAGGGATACAATTAGAAATGGCAAAAGAGCAACCTCAGCTCGATGATTAGCAAACCTGAATCAAACCGCACCAATGCGCTTTACGAAAAGGGATTGGCCCTTAAAATTATGAGTCTCGACCTAAACACAACTGAAAAAAAGAAATGATCCCTAACTATATATCTATTTAATTTTAACATAAAAATGTAATCTAATCATCAGTTCCATTGGTGATTTGGAATTTTAGACGCACAAATCTCGTTATTTGAAAAACAGCCAGTAGCACCGCCACAGCCGTTATTTAATGGTTAATCTAGCATGCTATAAAGGTTGTATTTATACTAATTTTTCTTTTTATTTCGTAATTTTGAACCATTGAGACTGCTACCTTCTGATATCATATCAGACTTAAATTTGTAAGGTTGTACTCCACTATTAATCAAGCTATTATCATTTGATCTATCGATAAAGCTTGGCTGTGCTGTATATGTTCTTACTGCATAATCACCTTGTGTTTAGTTCATTCCACCAGTAATTAGAGTTGGTCGAGGCAACTATCGGGTGCTGTCTACAGTCTGAATAGTCTTGATTCGATCGTTAGGATTATTCTCAGCATATGCCGCCTTTAATTTTTGAGCCTTGCCTTAATTTTCAGTCTTTATTCTTTATTGATTCATTGAAATGTAAGAGGGATAGTTATTTGAGTCTTTAAACTAATAAACAATTTCTTGAACATTATCTTTACTCTTTTGTTAAAATTGGGATGTAGTCAATGGGTTTCCCATTTTTTCCTCGACGTTCATCACATAAAACTGTTTACCTGCCACTTTTTCCATATGGTTTGTCGCTACCAGTTCCCGATCAATTGGAATAAATGTAGTTTTTATCTAACTAATTCCATTAGTACAAGTGTTTGAGTTTAGACTGGTTTTTGAGGATGAACGCTGTTATATAAATATGAAGAAACAGATGTATTTGTAGGTATTTGGCTAAAATGCGAAACATACTAAATTGGGAATTCTGATTTTAGAAGGGCTTTTCGAAGAGGATTATAGAGCTGATCGGTTTGTTGATAAATATTGTGTTAGGTAATGAGGCTTACCCTGGAATTTTCGTTGTTCATGATCTTAATAATTATTTATAATTGTAAAAATCATTAGAAATTTATCCGCTATCTTTAAAAAATATTTATCTACATAATTATTTTTACAGAAATATAAATAAATGAAATCTAAAACAGTACCCTATCGCTAAACTTCAGTAAGATTTTTAGTCCTCTTTCTTGCTTCTATGATTGTCGTTGGTAATCAATATGCTTTTAATAATCCTCAAGCCTTATAAGCAAGTCTTGAGGAATAACTGAACATTGGATAAACATAATTTTAGCTATTTTACACTGTATTCTCCTTTCCTAACATATTTGCCACCTTTATAATGGGCTTTCTTATCGATTTTCTTGGAGTTAGAGTAGGTCTAATTGCTTTGACTATTGGGATTACTCTTTCTCAAGCAGTTATTGCTTACGGAGGTTATATATATAGTTACAAACTGATGCTAATTGGAAGAGTCGCCTTTGGTCTAACAAGTTAAAGCCTTATTACAGCTCAAGCCTGTCTCATTAGCTTTTGGTTTAAAGGAAAATAACTTGCACTTGCTATGGGATTAGCTATTAAATTCCCTGAATTAGGAAATGCATTAAATAGCTACTTAACACCGTTAATCTATTAAAACACCAAAAGTATAGGGGCACCTCTTCTTTTTTCTGTTGTTATATGTCTTTTAAGTTTGTTATGTGCTTTTGCGGCTGCATATTTAGATAGAAAAGCTTAAAATGTATACTTTTATTTATAATTAGAATGATAAATTATGTAATGATTTACCTTTGACTGACGATGAAATATAGAATATAAACTTCAAAGATGTAAAAAAATTAAGCCTTTCATTTTGGTTAATTGTGACACTTTGTATGTTTGCTGTTGGTTTATATGTACCTTTTATGGATGGTGCTAATCGCCTTTACCAAATTAGATTTTGCTTTACTCAAATAACTTCAGGTAAAGCCATAATGATTACCTATGTAGTAGCTTTTCTTTGCAGTGCACCTTTAGGATATGCCATAGATAAGATAGGTTTTAAGAGATATTTTATCATTACGGCTTTTGTAATTTATATTATCGCACAATCTTTTATCCTTATTTATCCTCAGTGCAAACCAATTCAAGAAAACTGGTCAGTGATAGGACTTATCGTCTTAGGTTTAGGATACTCCTTTTACGGAAACTGTATTGTTCCAACAATTCCCTTGGTGATTGACAAAAAAATAACAGGAACTGCTTTCGGAATAATGCAAATGGTTGAGAATATCGGACTGGCATTTTTACCTCTTATTGGTGGATCACTGGTTTAAAACGCAGAAACCATATAAGGAGGCTACATTCACTAATCGATATTTTTTGTTTGTATTGGATTTTTTGGATTGATCACATCATTTGGACTGTTTTACATACCTGAGAGCATTAAATAGATTCTCGATCAAGGACATTCATCGTATAAGTCTGTTAAGACTACGAATAGCCAAATTATTGTATTCAATTAAATTCAGGAAGAAGCAGATGCTTAGATTTAACGTTTTCAGCCATAATCATCCACCATTATTCCTATTGCATTAAAGGAAGAAATCAAGTATGATAAAGAATGAATAAATGATTGAGTAAAATGATATATTTAACGATCATTCATCATTCCTTAGCCTATTGATTAATACCCTATTTTTATAAGTATACAGTCTATTATCTTATACTATTATTGACTTGCCTAATCTTGGTCGAAATTGCCTCTATCTTCCTGGTCAAAATATTCTCGACTTTGTACAATTTCAACTGGCACTTGTGAATTTCCTTGAGATAACAGCTCTAGCTTTCGACCTTTGTCATGAGATCATCGCATTCTTTTTACAGGGCATTCAGCAAATCAAGCTCAAATTCGACATTTCTCTCATTATCCTCAATCTGCCATCCGTAGTTCTTGAACTTGGAAGATCCTGAAAGAGCTTTGATTTTGTGGGTCTTGTAGACTGGCTTGTCCATCACACTAACTTCAATATGAATTGTATAAATTAACATATTTGATTTCTATTTCTCAAATTGCCTTAAGTCAGACAAAACTACAAGATAGTTGACT
>ERZ724520.1678-NODE-1678-length-10854-cov-6.319104_pt1 | contig 10854 bp, 9 predicted proteins | sample MGYA00376053_ERZ724520 | MGnify/ENA primary metagenome ERZ724520 (study PRJEB28724, sample SAMN07190886) | activated sludge metagenome | isolation source: activated sludge of sewage treatment plant in Hong Hong | place: USA: Christiansburg, Virginia | collected... | reverse complement strand
GCGGGAGGTATGCCGCACGGCATACGGTGTGCGTATGCGCGTCTTGGTCAGTGGTGGGGCGGGATACATCGGGTCGCACACGGTGGTGCAGTTGGCGGCGGCGGGGCACGACGTGGTCATCGTCGACTCGTTCGCCAACGCGAAGCCGACGGTCGTCGGGCGGCTGGAGTCGCTGACCGGCACCCACCTGGAGGTGCATGGGTTCGACCTCACCGACAAGGACAAGACCGAGCGGCTCTTCGCGGCTGAGAAGTTCGACGCAGTCATCCACTTCGCGGGGCTCAAGGCGGTCGGCGAGAGCGTGCAGATCCCGCTGGACTACTACGTCAACAACCTCGAGTCGACGTTCTCGCTGCTGCAAGCCATGCGCCGGCACGGGTGCGACCTGCTCGTCTTTTCGTCCTCAGCGACGGTCTATGGCGAGGTGGCGCCGGTCCCCTACCAGGAGGACTACGAGCCGCTCTCGGCCTCGTCGCCCTATGGCCGGACCAAGGTGATGATTGAGCACGTCCTGCGTGACGTGGCGGCGATCGATGAGCGGCTCAAGGTGGCGATCCTGCGCTACTTCAACCCGGTGGGCGCGCACCCGTCGGGGACGATCGGCGAGGACCCGCAAGGCATCCCCAACAACCTCATGCCGTTTGTCGCGCAGGTCGCGGTCGGGCGGCGCGAGCGGCTGCAGGTGTTTGGTGGCGACTACCCGACGGCTGACGGCACCGCAGAGCGCGACTACATCCACGTCGAGGACCTGGCCGCCGGACACGTCGCCGCGCTGCAGTGGATCGCCGGGCACGACCGCAAGATCAGCACGTGGAACCTCGGCGGGGGCATCGGCACCTCGGTGCTGCAGGTCATCGCGGCGTTCGAGAAGGCCAGCGGGCGGCCGATCCCCTACGACGTCGTCGGGCGGCGGGCCGGCGACCTCCCGGCATACTGGGCCGACCCGAGCCGCGCCCACGAGGAGCTGCGCTGGCGCGCGGAGCGGTCCATCGATGACATGTGTGCCGACACGTGGCGGTGGCAGAGCGCCAACCCCGGCGGCTACCCGCAGTAGCAGGTCGGTACCTGAGGTACGGAGAAGTCTCAGGGGGTCAGGGCCCCGGCGCCGGAGTTCACCCTTCGCCCGAGTACCCCTAGGGGTATTGGAGTCTACTGCGTCACACCTAGGCCTGAGGTGGCATCCCCACCCCGACGCACAGCGGTAGCGTCGGCGGGTAAGCCCTTTCATTGGCACTCATGCGGGAGACCTTCCAATGGATGTATTGGACCTTGCGCGGTGGCAGTTCGCCATCACGACGGTGTACCACTTCCTCTTCGTACCCATCACGATCGGCGTCACGGCGCTCATCGCCATCATGCAGACCTTCTGGCACCGGACCGGTGACGACCACTGGCTGCGCCTGACCAAGTTCTTCGGCAAGCTCTTCATGATCAACTTCGCGCTCGGCCTGGTCACCGGGATCGTGCAGGAGTTCCAGTTCGGCATGAACTGGAGCCTCTACAGCCGGTTCGTCGGTGACATCTTCGGTGCGCCGCTGGCCTTCGAAGCGCTGCTGGCGTTCTTCCTCGAGTCGACCTTCCTCGGCCTGTGGATCTTCGGCTGGGATCGGTTGCCCAAGAAGATCCACCTGGCCTCCATCTGGCTCGTGCACATCGGCACGGTGTTCTCGGCGTTCTTCATCCTCGCCGCCAACTCGTTCATGCAGAACCCGGTCGGCTACACCTACAACGCTCAGACCAACCGCGCCGAGCTCGACGACTTCGCCGCCGTGCTGTTCAACAAGGTGCAGCTGGTGACTTTCCCGCACGTCGTGCTCGGGGCCTACATGACCGCCGGCGCGTTCGTCATGGGCATCGCCCTCTACCACCTGCGCAAGCAGGCGCTCGACAAGGGCCCGGACATCTCGATGTACCGCAAGGCCGTTCGCTTCGGCGCGATCGTCGCCCTCGTCGCCAGCATCGGCGTCCTGGTCTCCGGCGACGTCCAGGGCAAGGTGATGACCGAGGTCCAGCCGATGAAGATGGCTGCGGCAGAGGGACTGTACGAGACCCGCTCCGGCGCGCCGTTCTCGATCCTCACGATCGGCTCGCTCGACGGCACGTCGGCCCGCCCGATCCTCGAGGTCCCCGGTCTGCTGTCCTTCCTCGGCACCGGCTCGTTCTCCGGCGAGATCCAAGGCATCAACGATCTCCAGGCCGCTGACAAGGCCGAGTTCGGCAACAACCCGCAGACCGCCTCGGCGTCCTACGTCCCGGTGATCTGGATGACCTACTGGAACTTCCGCCTGATGATGGGCGCCGGGTTCCTCACGATGTTGTTCGCCGCCATGGCGCTGTGGAAGACCCGCGGCCAAGGCGTCGTCACCAGCGGCATGTGGAAGCACATCGCCATCTGGACGCCGCTGCTGCCGGTGCTGGCCAACTCCTTCGGGTGGATCTTCACCGAGGTCGGCCGTCAGCCCTGGCTCGTCAACGGCCTGATGACGACCGAGACCGGCGTCTCCACCTCGGTCTCGGCCACCAGCGTGTGGATCTCGATGATCATCTACACCCTGCTCTACGGCGCGCTTGCCGTCATCGAGTTGCGGCTCCTGCTGCGCTACATCCAGCCGGGGGCGGTGCCCATCGAGGCACCCAAGGACCCCGCCGACCGGGCCGACGACGAACCCTTCGTCTTCGCCTACTGAGCCAAGGACCCTGACCATGTCTGACCTGTCAACCCTCCAGATTGTCTGGTTCGTCCTCATCGCCGTCCTCTGGATCGGCTACCTCGCCCTCGAAGGCTTCGATTTCGGGGTCGGCATGCTCCTGCCCATCCTCGGCCGCAGCCACCAGAAGGGCGCCGCCGGCGCGGCCGACTCCGAGGCCCGCAAGCGCGTCATGCTCAACACCATCGGCCCGGTCTGGGACGGCAACGAGGTCTGGGTGCTCACAGCGGGCGGCGCGATGTTCGCGGCCTTCCCGCAGTGGTACGCCACCCTCTTCAGCGGCTTCTACCTCGCCCTGGCCCTCATCCTCGTCGCCCTCATCGTCCGCGGCATGGGTCTGGACTACCGCCACAAGGTCGACTCCGACACGTGGCGCAAGCGCTGGGACCTCGCCATCACCACCGGGTCGTTCCTCGCCGCATTGCTGTGGGGCGTCGGCCTGACGAACATCGTCTACGGCACCCCGATCCGGCCCAACCCGGACGTCAAGGGTGACTACTTCTTCGACGGCAACCTGTTCACCCTGCTGGGCGTCGTGCCCCTCATTGGTGGGCTCACCTTCGTCGGGCTGTTCCTCACCCACGGCGCCTTCTTCATCGCGCTCAAGACCGACGGCCCGATCCGGGCGGACGCCCGCGCGTTGGGCATCAAGACCGGCCTCGTCACCGCGGTCCTCGCCGTCGTCCTGTTGCTGGCCATCAACCTGCGGCATGGGTCGCTGGTCAGCTGGATCGGCACGGTCGTGGCAGCAGTCGCCCTGCTCGGCGGCATCTTCATGGCCACCAAGGGTCGTGAGGGATGGGCGTTCCTCGGCACCTTCGTCTGCATCGCCTTCGCTGTCGTGGCCTACTTCGGGGCGCTGTTCCCGAACGCGATGCCCACGACCCTCGCCGACGGCGCCGACCTCACCCTCGCCGCCGCGTCGAGCACGCCGAAGACGCTGACGATCATGACCTGGGCCGCCGCGGTCTTCACTCCGATCGTCCTGCTCTACCAGGGCTGGACCTACTGGGTGTTCCGCAAGCGGATCTCGACAAAGAACATCCCCGCCCCGGTCTCCATCGGCAAGTGACGAGCGGGTGACCGCCTCGCGGCTCACCTAGCATCAACCCGTGCGACCGATCGACCCCCGGGTCTTCCAGGCCCTCCCCGAGGCCCGCCGCATCATGGCGGGCCTCGGGGCGTTGGGCGTGGCACTCGGCATCGCCGCCGTCGCCCAAGCCTTCGCCGTCTCGGCCGTCGTGGTCGCCGTCGTTCGCTTCGGTATGCCGGGTGCCCCCGGCCTGCTCACCGCCCTCCTCGCGCTCGCGGCCGTCTTCGCGGTCCGCGCCACGCTGGGAGCCCTCAACGAGGCGTATGCCGCGCGGGCCGGCATACGAGTGTCTGCTGCCTTGCGTGAGCGCCTCCTGGCCCGGTGGCTCGCTGCTCCCGTCGACCGTATGCCGCCGCCAGCCACCGCGAGCACCCTTGCAACACAGGGGGTCACGAGCGTCGAGCCCTATGTCGCCCGATTCCTCCCGGCCATGGTCGGGGCGGTGGTCCTGCCGGTCTTCGTCGTGGTGACGATCGTGTTCCTCGACTGGGTGAGCGCCCTCATCGTCGTCCTGACGGTGCCGTTGCTGCCGGTCTTCGCGGCCCTCATCGGACGGGCTACCCAGGACCACACCGAGCGTCGTTGGCAGTCGCTCACCGCACTGTCTGGGCACTTCCTCGACGTCGTTCGGGGGCTGCCGACGTTGGTGACCTATGGGCGGGCCGAGCGGCAGGCCGAGTCGATCCGGACGGTGAGCGAGGCGCATCGGGCGGCCACGGTGCGGACGTTGCGCGTGGCGTTTTTGTCCTCGGCTGCGCTGGAGTTGCTGGCGACGATCTCGGTGGCGATCGTCGCAGTGACGGTGGGGCTTCGGCTGACCTACGGGACGATGGAGCTCGGGGCTGGATTGGCGTGCATTCTCCTTGCCCCAGAGGCTTATTGGCCGATCCGCCGGGTCGGGACCGAGTATCACGCAGCCGCCGACGGGGTCGCCGCCCTGGGCGCTGCCCTCGACGAGTTGGCCGAGGCTCCAGCGGGTGGGTCGGTTCCCGCGATGCCCGCTCGGTTCGGGACCGATGGGGTGAGTTATCGCTACCCCGGCACCGAACGGGTCGTTGTGGACGACGTGACGTTGCTCCTGCCGGGTGCTGGCTTGGTGACCGTCACCGGGCCGTCCGGGGTCGGCAAATCGACCCTGCTTGAACTGCTCGCGGGCCTGCGGGAGCCGACCGCCGGAGTCGTGTCCGCCCCCGAAGCGCACCTCGTCGGACAGCGGCCGCTGCTGGTCACCGGCTCGCTGCGGACCAACCTCACCCTCGGGCTGGACACGCCGCCCAACGACGACGCCCTCTGGTCGGCGCTCGACGAGGTCGGGCTCGGCGACGACTTGCGAGCGCTGGCGGGTGGGCTCGACGCACCGCTGGGCGACGACGGTTTCGGACTGTCCGCGGGTCAGCGCGCCCGGCTGGCTTTGGCTCGGGCGATCTTGTCGGAGGCCGCGATGGTTCTGCTTGACGAGCCGACCGCGCACCTGGACGATCGGTCAGCAGGGCTGGCGCACAATGCGATTCAGCGGCTGGCGCGGACCCGATCGGTCGTCGTCGTCACCCATCGTCCCGAGCTGGTCGAGCTCGCTGACGCCGAGGTTCGGTTGGGAGGCGACCGTGGCTGACGCTCCCCAAACCCAGCAAACGACCTCTGCGGTCGTCGAGGCCGCGTTCGAGGCGCAGGCCCCAGGCATCAAGCGCGCAGCGGTCATCGGTGGGCTCGCCTCGGCGTCGGGCATCGCCCTCACGGCGACCTCTGGCTGGCTCATCGTCGCCGCGAGTCACCAACCGGTCATCCTCACCCTCTTGGCCGTCATCGTCGCGGTCCGGACCTTTGGCATCGCCCGCCCGGTGCTGCGTTACGCCGAGCGGGTGCGCTCACACGACAGCGCCCTGGACCTCCTCGCGCGGCGGCGGGTGGCGGCATACCAAGCACTCGTGCCGCTCACCCCGGCCCGGCTGGGGCGACGCTCCCGCTCCGACGTCCTCACGACAGCGGTCGAGGATCTTGAGGACTTGGTGTTCGCCAAGGTACGGGTCGTTGTGCCGGTGCTCGGGCTGGCCGTCGCGGCTGTGCTCACCGTCTTGGCTCTGGGACTCTTCGTGCCGGCCGGGTCGCTGGTGCTTGTCGCCGTCCTGCTCGCGCAGGTCGGTGTCAGCGCGCTTGGGCGTCGTATGGAGCTTGCGGCACAACAGGATTGGCTGCGCGCTCGCGCCGAGGTGGCGCGCACCGCGACTCTCGTCACCGGGTATGCCGCGCAGCTCCGGGGCATCGGCGCGGGCCCGCAGTCGCTCGGCTGGGTCCGCGAAGCACACCTGTCTTTGTCGGTTGCGACGCGACGGCTGGCTCGAGCCCGGGCGACCGGGGTGGCGTTGGGGCATGTCGTGACGGGTGTCGGGACGATCCTCGCGGCCCTCGTGGCCCATTGGGCGATGGGTGTCGGGCTCAACGATGCGGTGGCGGCCGTCGTGGTGCTGGCCCCGCTAGCGGTGGGTGATGCGTTCGTGGGGCTGCCGGACGCGATGGGTGCGTGGGCCAGGGCGCGAGGAAGCGAGGCCCGACTGCGTGATCTGCTCGACCAGCCCCCGGCGGTGCACGACCCCGCCCCCCTGCCGGACCCCCTGCCCATTCGAGGTATTTCGCCATTGCCAGGCGATGCCGGATTACCTCGAATCGGCGGAGGGGAGAGCAGCGGTTCGGGGCTGAGCATCGACGTGACGGGAGTGGCCGCCCGGTGGTGGCCAGAGGGCCAGGGGGCGGCATACGACGTCGGGCCGGTGACTTTGAGCATCGGTGCCGGGGAGCATCTTGTCCTCACCGGCGCCAACGGGAGCGGCAAGTCGACCCTGCTCGCCGTGCTGGCGCGCCATCTGGACCCGGCGGCGGGCAGCTATTGCCTCGGCGGGGTCGACGTCACCTCGGTGCCGCTGGCCGAAATCCGCGCCCACGTGGCCGTCGTCGACGACGAACCACACATCTTCGCCTCATCGTTGCGCGAGAACATCCGCCTCGCCCGGCCCGACGCAGACGACGGCGCGATCGAGGCCGCCATCCGGGCCGCCGGGCTCGCCGGATGGTTCGACAGCCTCACCGAGGGCCTGGACACCATGCTCGGCACCGGCGGGCGCGGCGTGTCCGGAGGCGAACGCGCCAGGCTGGCTCTTGCGCGGGCCCACGTCAGCAACCGTCCGGTCGTCCTGCTCGACGAACCGGTCGCGCACCTGGACCACGCCACAGCGCTGGCCGTGTTGGCCGACGCGCACCGAGCCTTCGCTGGGCGCACCGTCGTCATGGTCAGCCACCGCCCGGACGGCCTCGACGGCTTTGACCGGGTCGTCGACCTGGCCGAGCTCGCCGACACCTGACTGGCCGGGCCCGAAGTCGACTCAACTGACCCCCGACAACGGTTCGGGACCAACGGCTGGGAGCGAGCGGGCGCGGCATACGGAAGAATCGCGGTCATGACGGCAGAGGCAGTGGACACCGACATCCTCCACGTGGCGCGCGAGCAGGTCCTCGAGCGCGGCGAGCGGCTGACCTATGACCAGATCGTGCAGGTCCTGCAGACCAGTGACGACCAGCTCGACGAGTTGCTCGCCATCGCGCACGAGGTGCGGATGCGGTTCATGGGGCCCGACGTCGAAGTCGAGGGCATCATCAGCCTCAAAACGGGCGGTTGCCCCGAGGACTGCCACTTCTGCTCGCAGTCGGGGCAGTTCACCTCGCCGGTGCGTTCGGTGTGGCTCAACGTGCCCGAGTTGGTCCGCGCGGCCAAGTTGACCCGCGACACGGGCGCCAGCGAGTTCTGCATCGTCGCCGCCGTGCGCGGGCCTGACGCCAAGCTCATGGAGCAGCTGCGCGAGGCCGTCGCCGCGATCCGCGACAGCGTCGACATCAACGTCGCCGCGTCGATCGGCATCCTCACGGCCGAGCAGGCGGCCGAGATGGCCGACATGGGTATCCACCGTTACAACCACAACCTCGAGGCCGGCCGCTCGTTCTTCCCCCAGGTGGTCACCACCCACTCGTGGGAAGAGCGTTGGGACACCTGCCAACTCATCAAAGACAGCGGCATGGAGCTGTGCTGCGGCGGGCTCGTCGGCATGGGCGAGAGCATCGAGCAGCGCGCCGAACTCGCCGACCAGTTGGGCGAGTTGGAGCCGCACGAGGTGCCGCTCAACTTCCTCAACCCGCGCCCCGGGACGCCGTTCGGAGACCTCCCCGTCATGCCGGCCAACGACGCCTTGCGCTGCATCGCCGCCTTCCGCCTCGCGCTGCCCCGCACGATCCTTCGGTATGCCGGTGGGCGCGAGTTGACCCTCGGCGACCTCGGCACCCGCAGCGGCCTGCTCGGCGGCATCAACGCGGTCATCGTCGGCAACTACCTCACGACGCTGGGCCGCGACCCCAAGGAAGACCTCGCGCTGCTCGATGACCTCAAGATGCCGATCAAGGCCCTCACGGACACGTTCTGATGGGTGCGCACGACGGCGCTCCGCTCGCTTCCGACAGCCTGGCCGCATCTGACGGCCTCGCCGAGTCGGACAGCCCGGTCGCGGTGTTCTGCCCGCGATGCGGCATACCTCTGGAGCACGGTGACCACACGGTATGCCGCGCGGCCCTCGCCCTTGAGCCGCCGCGCTACTGCCCCACGTGCCGGCGCCGGATGGTCGTCCAGGTGACCCCGTCGGACTGGACGGCGCGCTGCGTCGAGCACGGGGAGACGACCCGCAGCACGTGGGCGCCGGCGTGAGCGACGCGGGTTTCGAGGGGCTGCTCGCCTACGACCGCGACCACGTCTGGCACCCCTACTCCTCCGCGCTCGCCCCGTCCCAGCCCTACTTCGTCGAGTCGGCGGCGGGCGTGCGGCTGCGGCTGCGACTCCCTAGCGGCGAGGTCCGCGAGTGCATCGACGCCATGTCCTCGTGGTGGTGCGCGATCCATGGGTATGCCGTGCCCGAGCTCGACGCCGCCGCGCGGGCTCAGCTCGGTCGGATGTCCCACGTGATGTTCGGCGGGCTCACCCATGAACCGGGGATCAAGCTGGCTCGGCGGCTCATCGACCTGGCTCCGAGGACCACAGCCGATGGTGAATCCCCGCTCCAGCATGTGTTTTTCGCCGACTCGGGCTCTGTCTCGGTCGAGGTCGCCATGAAGATGGCTCTGCAGTTCCATGTTGCGGCCGGACGGCCACGCACTCGCTTCTTCACGATCCGCGGCGGCTATCACGGCGACACCTTCCAACCCATGTCGGTCACCGACCCGGTGGGCGGGATGCACAGCCTGTTCAGCGGCATACTCCCGGCGCACGTCTTCGCCCCCAAACCGCCGCCCGCGTGGGGCACGGGGAACGAAGCCGGCGCGGGCGGCAGGGAGAGCGAGCGCGAGGCGGCCCTCGCCGAGTGGGAGAGCGCCACGCGAGCCCTGTATGCCGCCCACGCCGACTCCATCGCCGCGGTCATCTTCGAGCCGATCCTGCAAGGCGCCGGTGGGATGAGCTTCCACGACCCCCGGGTCGTGCAGGTGCTGGCCGACCTGGCCCGCGAGCACGGGGCGCTGGTGATCTTCGACGAGATCGCGACCGGGTTCGGCCGGACAGGGACGATGTGGGCGGCCGACCAGTGCGGCGTGGTTCCCGACATCATGTGCGTGGGGAAGGCCCTGACTGGGGGTTACCTCACGCTCGCCGCCGTGTTGTGCACCCACGATGTCGCGCTCGGGGTGAGCGCTGGCGAGGCCGGCGGGCTCATGCACGGGCCGACGTTCATGGCCAATCCGTTGGCCTGCGCGGTGGCCCTGGCGAGCCTGGAGTTGTTGCAACGCAACGATGTTCATCGTCAGGTGGCGGGGCTTGAGGCGGGGCTGTCGGCGGGACTGGCGCCGGCTCGCGACCTGGCGTCGGTCGCCGACGTCCGGGTGCGCGGGGGTGTTGGCGTCGTCCAACTGCGCGAGCCAGTGCGCGTGCGGGAGGTCGCGGCATACGCGATCGAGCGGGGGGTGTGGGTGCGGCCGTTCCGCGATCTCGTCTACACGATGCCCCCCTACGTCACCTCCCCCGACGACCTCGCGACGGTATGCCGCGTGCTCACCGACGCCGTCGCCGCTGTCCACGGCTGACGGTCGTCGGCGCTGAGGTCACTGGCCGGCGATCGCGCGCAGGGCGAGCAGGTGCTCGTTGAACGCGCTCTCCCCCGTGGGAGTCAGTTGGAGCCAGGTGCGGGGCCGTTTGCCGACGTAGCCCTTCTTCACCTCGACATAGCCAGCCTTCTCAAGCAGGGTCACCTGCTTGGACAGGACCGAGTCGCTCACCTGGACCGCATCGCGCACTGCCGCGAAATCGGCCTCCTCGACGTGGGCGAGCGCCGCGACGATCGAGAATCGAACCGGCGCGTGGATCACCTCGTCGAGCCGGAACCGCGCGTGCTGCTCCTGGTCGGTCATGCCCGTGCCGTCCGGTGAACCAGCGCCGCGGCGATGAGGCACGGCAGTGCCGTCACGATGCTCATCGGGATCACGACGGACGCGCTCGGCCACGGCGACTGGTGCCCGAAGATCCACAGAATCCCGGTGCAGTAGGCGGTCATCGTCACGGCGAAGCCGATGTTGTAGGTCCGCCGGAACCCTCGAGGGATGGCCCTTGCCCGGGACTTGATCACGAGCAGGAGGGCGAGGGCGGCGGCATACAGGGACATGCTGATGGCGAAGCCGCCCGGGTTGCCCACTGACAAAGTGGCCCAGCTGAGATAGAGGATCGCCCCCACGATCACGCCGACACCTGCGACGAAGCCGGTGAGGAGACGCAGGTCACGAGGGGTCACGAGTTGGGCACTCGACGCCTGACTCAGGGCGGCGCGAGCCTGCGCGGCCGTGAGGTCTGCTGGGAGCGGGATGTCGACAGGGTCTGACGGAATGGTGTTCATGGGAGCCTCCGAGATGTGGGTTCGAGCGAGCTGCCCGTGCTCACATCTTAGGCAACTACTTTCCATATTGTCAAGTACTTTCCCTGCACAGTCCGGAGGGCCGACGGAGGGCGCTGGGTGGGCCGCTGGGTGGGCCGCCGGTTGG
>ERZ724520.1676-NODE-1676-length-10866-cov-7.143650_pt1 | contig 10866 bp, 7 predicted proteins | sample MGYA00376053_ERZ724520 | MGnify/ENA primary metagenome ERZ724520 (study PRJEB28724, sample SAMN07190886) | activated sludge metagenome | isolation source: activated sludge of sewage treatment plant in Hong Hong | place: USA: Christiansburg, Virginia | collected... | reverse complement strand
GCTTGGCGCCACGGCGTTTGCCTTCGATCAAGGCGTGACCGGTCAGGCGCTGGCCACTGACGCCATAGGGGTGGCCGACGGCGATGGCGCCGCCGTTGACGTTGAGGCTGTCGGCGGGAATACCCAGCTTGTCGCGGCAGTAAAGCACCTGCACGGCAAAGGCTTCGTTCAGTTCCCACAGATCAATGTCGCTAACCTTCAGGCCCAAACGTGCCAACACCTTGGGGATGGCAAACACCGGGCCAATACCCATTTCGTCCGGCTCGCAACCGGCCACTGCGAAGCCCAGGAAACGGCCTAGGGGTTTCAGACCTTTTTGTTCGGCAATTTTTTCGTGCATCACAACAACGGCGCCGCCGCCGTCGGAGAACTGGCTGGCATTGCCGGCGGTGATCAGGCCACCGGGGACAGCAGAGCGCAGGCCCTTGATACCGTCGTAGGTGGTGCCGGCACGGATGCCTTCGTCATCGCTGACGGTGACCTGTTTGGTCATCAGGCCCATGACCTTGTCGGCCACACCCATGGTGACGGTGATGGGCGCAATCTCGGCCTTGAAAAAACCGGCTTCCAGCGCGGCGCTGGCCCTTTGCTGGCTTGCGGCGCCGTATTCGTCCATGGCTTCGCGGCTGATGTTGTAGCGCTTGGCCACGTTCTCGGCCGTCTGCAGCATGTTCCAGTAGATCTCTGGCTTGTTCTTGACCAGCCAGGGGTCGGTCATCATGTGGGTATTCATCTCCTGCTGCACGCAAGAGATGGCTTCCACACCGCCGGCTACATAGATGTCGCCCTCATTGGCAATGATGCGCTGAGCGGCAGTTGCAATGGTCTGTAGGCCCGACGAGCAAAAGCGGTTGATGGTCATGCCCGACACGGTGACGGGGCAACCGGCACGCAATGCCGACTGGCGTGCGATGTTGGCGCCGGTTGCGCCTTCGGGTGTGGCGCAACCCATGATGACGTCGTCCACCTCACCAGCCTCTATTCCGGCGCGCTTGATGGCGTGCTCGACTGCGTGGCCGCCCAATGTAGCGCCATGCGTCATGTTGAAAGATCCCTTCCAGCTCTTTGCCAGTGGGGTGCGTGCGGTCGAAACAATAACGGCTGAAGTCATGGGTCTACTCTCCTAAGTGGTGTTCGGGTTAAGACGCTTTGGCGCCTGTGGTCAAAAGCTGGTGGTAAAAACGAATCAGCTCTGCCAGGTTGCTGGTGGATATGCGTTCATTGTTGCCATGGAATCGGGGCAGATCCTCCGGTTTGGCGCGCATCGGCGAAAACTTGAAAATGTGGTCGCTGATGTCACCAAAGTGGATGGAATCGGTTCCGCCAATCATCAGGCCGGGAGCGACCAACGTGCCAGGAAACACCTCGCGCACCGTGCGGTTGATCAAGGCATATTGCGGCGAGTTGGTCGGTGCCACCTTGGACGCATCTACCGCACCCGGCAGTGCAAACAGTTCAAACTTGTCGCTGCCTACAGCCTGCCTGACCTGGCCTTTCACGCGCTCCACGATCTGCTCTTTGGTATCACCCGGCAACAAACGGAAGTTCACAGTCGCCTCTGCGCGGTCCGGCAGCACGTTTTCCTTGTTGCCCGCACTCACAATGGTCAGCGCGGTGGTGGTGCGCATCATGGCATTGGTGCTGGCACCGGCTTCCAGTTGTTTCTGGACAATAGGGCCAAAGAGCCACAGGTTGGATAACGCCACCCGGGAGAATCCACTCATCTCGGGTGCAATGGTGTCAAACAATTCACCCGCTACCCCGCGGATGCCACCTGGCAACTGGTCGTCGTCTATGCGTTTCAACGCGGCACTCATCAAGGCAATGGCACTGCTACCCTTGGGTGGCGGCATCGAAGAATGGCCCGGTGTGGCTGCCATCTTGAGCACCACTGACAAATAACCTTTTTCAGCCACACCAATGATGGCCGCCGGCTTGGTCAAGCCTGGCATCACGCCCTCAGTGATGAGCAACCCTTCGTCAATGACAAAGTCCAGCTGAACCTTGCGATCTTTGAGCAGGGCCGCAATTTTCGCTGCGCCACGGCGCCCGCCCACTTCTTCATCGGCTCCAAAAGCGAGGTAGACCGTGCGCTCGGGCTGGTATCCGCTGGCCACCAGTATTTCAATGGCTTCCATCTGCGCAATCAGGTTGCCTTTGTCATCCCAGGCACCACGGCCCCAGACAAAACCGTCCTTGACCGTCCCTTTGAAGGGTTCCTCGGTCCAGTCCTTCTCCGTGCCGGGGGCTACAGGAACGATGTCTTGGTGGGCCATCAGCAGGATGGGTTTGGCATCGGCCTTGCTGCCCGCCCAGGTGTAGAGCAGGCTCAGATCACCCACCACCTCTCTTTTCAGGACAGCGTGGGCCTTGGGAAAACGGTTCTGCAACAGAACATGCAATTGTGTGAACTGGTCCGCATTCAGCGTCGCGTCGTCGCGTGACGAGATGGTGCGCAAGCGCACCGCCTCGGCCAGCTTGCCCGCCACACCCGCTTCGTCCACTGCAAGCACGGGGATCGCTGGCACATCCAGCTGCCTGGAGCCTTTTCGTGCAGTGTTGATGCCCAACACCAGCACGGTCAGCAGCAGCAAGGCTACAAGCCCCAGAGCCAGTTTCTTGATCATGGTCCGACCAACGCTTAGTTGAAGCTCTTGCCTTCAGCAGCCAGCTTGGCCAGCAGCGGCGCTGGCTTCCAGAACGTGGCGTCGTCCAGCGGGTTCAGCGCAAAGCGGTTCATGGCCTGAACCACATTGAACAAGCCCACCTGGTCGGCGTAGTTCATCGGGCCACCGCGGTGTGCGGGGAAGCCATAGCCAAAGATGTAGACGATGTCGATGTCGCTGGCCTTGTTGGCAATGCCCTCTTCCAGAATGTGGGCCGCTTCGTTGACCAGGCTGAACACCAGGCGCTGCACGATTTCTTCGTCCGAAATCTTGCGGGGCGTGATGCCCAGCGCCTTGCGGTGCTCTTCGATCATGGTCACCACTTCGGCATTGGGGATGGCGTCGCGTTTGCCTTCGACGTAGTCGTACCAGCCTTTACCCACCTTCTGGCCAAAACGACCCTTTTCACACAATAGATCAGCTGTCTTGCTGTACTTCATGTTGGGCTTTTCGGTATAGCGGCGCTTGCGGATGGCCCAGCCAATGTCGTTGCCCGCCAGGTCGCCCATGCGGAAAGGGCCCATGGCCATGCCAAATTTTTCCATGGCCTTGTCGACCTGGGCTGGGGTGCAGCCTTCGTCCAGCAGGAAGCCACCCTGGCGACCATACTGCTCGATCATGCGGTTGCCGATAAAGCCGTCGCAGACGCCGGATACCACGGCGGTCTTGCGGATCTTCTTGGCGACCGACATCACGGTAGCCATCACGTCGATCGCTGTTGCTTTGCCGCGCACTACTTCCAGCAGCTTCATGACATTGGCCGGGCTGAAGAAGTGCAGGCCAACCACGTCTTGCGGACGCTTGGTGAAAGACGCGATCTTGTCCACGTCCAGTGTGGAGGTGTTGGACGCCAAAATGGCGCCCGGTTTCATGACGCGGTCCAGTTCCTTGAACACGGCTTCCTTGACGCCGATTTCTTCAAACACGGCCTCAATGACCATGTCGGTGCCGGTCAGGTCGTCGTAGCTCAGGGTGGTGGTCAACAGGGCCATGCGCTGGTCATATTTGTCCTGTTTGAGCTTGCCCTTCTTGACCTGGGCTTCGTAGTTCTTGCGGATGGTGGCCACGCCACGGTCCAGTGCCTCCTGCTTCATTTCCAGCATCTTCACGGGGATGCCGGCGTTCAGGAAATTCATCGCGATACCGCCACCCATGGTGCCGGCGCCGATGACTGCTATGGAGTTGATAGCACGTTGTGCAGTATCTGCGGAGACATCGGGTATTTTTGACGCAGCACGCTCGGCCAGGAACAGATGGCGCAGCGCCTTGCTCTCGGCAGTCAGCATCAGGTTCATGAAAATCTCGCGCTCCGCGGCCATGCCGTCGTCAAACTTCTTCTTAGTAGCGATTTCCACGATGTCCACACACTTTGCGGGTGCGGGGAAGTTCTTGGACATACCCTTGACCATGTTGCGGGCAAACTGGAAGTAGGCATCGCCTTGGGGGTGCTTGCAAGGCAAGTTGCGAATCAGCGGCAATGGACGCACATCGGCCACGGAACGGGCGTAGGCCAAGGCTTCCTCAGCCAGACTCTCCGCCGACGCCGACATCTTGTCAAACAGCTTTTGACCCGGCAACATGGCCAGCATTTCTGCCTTGATCGGTTCGCCGCTGACGATGATATTCAGGGCGGCTTCGGCACCCAGCACGCGTGGCAAACGCTGCGTGCCGCCAGCTCCAGGAATCAAGCCGAGCTTGACTTCCGGCAGGGCGATGCTGGTACCCGGAGCCGCAATACGGTAATGGCATCCCAGAGCCAACTCAAGTCCACCACCCATGGCCACGGTGTGAATAGCCGCAATGACCGGTTTGGCGGAGTTTTCCAACACACTGATCACGCTGAGCAAGTTGGGCTCTTGCACCGCTTTGGGCGAACCGAACTCCTTGATGTCTGCTCCGCCGGAAAAAGCCTTACCAGCCCCGGTGATAACGATCACTTTGACTACTGTATCAGCATTGGCTTGCGCCATGCCTTCGGCAATGCCTTGACGGGTCGCGAGGCCCAAACCATTCACTGGCGGGTTGTTCAACGTGATGACGGCGATGTCGCCATGAACTTGGTATTGGGTGGTCATGTTTGCATTTCCTCGGAAGTAAAAATTGGACCCATCAAAATAGAACGATCGTTCTTTTAAATTGTACGGGCGAGTGTTGTGATGTCGATGCGGACATTGTCACTGGAGGGACAAGGTCTAAACCTCCAGCCATTCCTTGCGGATATCGCTGTTCTGCCGCAATTCATCGGGAGTGCCTTCAAAGACAATGCTGCCGTGGCCCATGACCAGGCAACGATCAGATATCTTCATCGCGATGGTCAGCTTCTGCTCGATCAGAAGTACCGATAGCCCCCTCTTTCGCAGTTCCTGGAGGTACTCGGCCACCAGCTCCACAATCTTGGGCGCCAGGCCCTCGGTGGGCTCGTCAATAATGATCAGGTCGGGGTCTCCCATCAGCGTGCGGCACAACGTCAGCATCTGCTGCTCGCCACCAGACAGCACGCCCGCTTCCGTGTGTTCACGCTCTTTTAGACGGGGGAACAACCGGTACATGTCGTCAAACGACCACCGTGGGTTCTTTTGACCCCGTTTTTGACCCAGCAACAAGTTTTGATGAACGGTGAGCTTTGGAAAGATATCGCGACTTTCCGGCACATAACCCAAGCCCAAATGGGCGATCTCAAAGGTCTTGAGACCCAGGGTTTCTTTGCCCTTCCAGAGTGATGAACCCTGGCAATCCACCAGGCCCATGATGGCTTTGGCCGTCGTGGAGCGGCCGGAGCCATTGCGCCCTAACAAGGCAACAATTTCACCCGGTTTGACATGCATGTCCACCCCATGCAGCACATGGCTCTTGCCGTAATAGGCGTGCAGATTGGAAACTTTCAGGACCATGATGGTTCTCCGCCGGGCCGCCCCAAGGATAGCAGCGCCCCCGTGGGGGGCGGTAAGGACACGCAGTGCCGCACGTGGGGGCTCATCGTTGTTCTCCTGCTTGTTCATCAGCCACCGCTGAACCCAAATACGCTTCTTGCACCCGTGGGTTCGCGCGCACCGCCTCCGGTGTGTCAAAGGCAATCACTTCACCATAAACAACTACCGCGATCTTGTCCGCCAGACCAAAAACCACACCCATGTCATGCTCCACTGTCAGCAAGGTTTTACCTTCGGTGACCTGCTTGATCAAAGAAATGAAGCGTGTGGTCTCGCTCTTGCTCATGCCTGCGGTCGGTTCGTCAAGCAGGATGACATTGGCCCCGCCCCCAATCGTGATGCCAATTTCCAGCGCGCGCTGCTCGGCGTAGGTCAGATTCATGGCCAACACGTCGTGTTTCTTCTCCAGATTGATCATCTTGAGCAAGTCGTTGGCACGGGCATTGGCATCGTCCAGGCTGGCCAAAAAGCGGAAGAACGTGTACTTGTAGCCCAGACTCCACAAAACACTGCAACGCAGGTTCTCAAAAACGCTCAGCTTGGGAAAGATGTTCGTGATCTGGAAGCTGCGAGACAAGCCCAAACGGTTGATCTCGAACGGTTTCTTTCCGTTGATGGGTGTGCCATTGAGATACACCTCGCCACTGCTGGCCCCAAACCGGCCACTGATCAAATTGAACAGCGTCGACTTGCCAGCGCCATTGGGCCCAATAATGGCGACGCGCTCCCCATGGCGAACGGACAAGTTCACCCCGCGAATGATCTCGGTCTTTCCAAAACTCTTGCGCAGATCCTTGAGTTCCAGCGCGAACGAATCGGTTGCACTCATTGCGCCTCCTCCGGGTTCAATTTCTTCTCGATATAGGCCTGAATTTCTTCCCACTCCCGCGCGAAACGGCGCCGGGCCAGTTCAAACAGCACCAGACCAACCGACAACACCGCCACAGCACCCAACCAGTCGCCAGTGCCCGTCGTGTTCAAGCGCATTCCCATAAACACGATTTCACTGCCTTGCGAAGCACTCAGTTGCAGGTGGTAGAGCATTTCCACCATGGCTGCGCCACCGGCCAAAACAATGACGCCGGTGACGGATAGGGCCAGGTAACTTTTCCAGAGTTGGCGCAGTTTTCCAAAGGCCGCAACCCTGAGGTTCATCATGATTAGACTCGCCAGACCACCTGGCGCGTACATGACCATAAACAGGAAGATCAATCCAAGGTACAGCAGCCAGGCTTTGGTGAATTCACTGAACAACACGAAGGCCAATACCATCAAAACTGCGCCAAGAATGGGGCCAAAGAAGAAGGTTGCCCCGCCCAGGAAGGTAAACAACAGATAAGCCCCGGAGCGCGCCGCGTGGACCACCTCCGCAGTGACAATTTCAAAGTTCAGTGCCGCCAAGCCGCCGGAGATGCCGGCGAAAAAGCCCGCAATGATGAAGGCGGTATAACGAATGCGCTGGGTGTTGTAGCCCACGAATTCAACCCTTTCCGGGTTGTCACGCACCGCATTGAGCATGCGGCCCAGTGGTGTGCGGGTAAACGCAAACATGGCAATGACCGACAAAAAGGTGTAAATCGCAATCAGGTAATAAACCTGGATTGCCGGACCAAACGTGATACCCAAGAAGGGTTTCCCAATCACCCGATTGCCCGACACACCGCCCTCGCCGCCAAAGAACTCCGGAATCATCAAGGACATGGCAAAGACCAACTCGCCCATGCCCAAAGTAATCATGGCGAAAGTGGTGCCCGCCTTGCGTGTCGTGACATAACCAAACAGCGCGGCAAAACCCATGCCTGCAAAGCCACCAACCACTGGAACCATTGCCACTGGAATAGGCAATGACCCGCCGGCCACGGAGTTCAAGGCATGAATGGCCACAAACGAGCCCAAGCCGGTGTACACCGCATGGCCAAAGCTGAGCATGCCGCCCTGCCCTAACAACATGTTGTAAGACAGGCAGGCAATGATGGCGATGCCCATTTGGGACAGCACCGTCATGGCCAGCCCACTGCTGAACATCCAGGGCGCAACGGTCAACACCAGAGCAAAAAGACCCCAGGTCACCCAGCGCCCCACATTCATAGTTTTATTTGGTTTTTGATTGGACATGTGCTCAGCCTTCCCGCGTTCCCAACAAGCCTTTGGGCCGGAAGATCAAAATCAGAACCAGGAACAGATAGGGCAAGATCGGCGCCACTTGGGACAGTGTTAACTTGACAAACGAGTTATTCAACGCCGCATCGCCTAGCTGAACACCCATTTGCTGCGCCACGGTAGCGACAGAAAAATCGAAGGCGACTGCAAAGGTCTGGATCACACCGATCAATACCGAAGCCAGGAAAGCACCGGATAACGACCCCATGCCACCGACCACGACCACCACAAAAATGACGGAGCCCACGGTGGCCGCCATGGCCGGCTCTGTGAGGTAGGTGCTGCCACCGATGACACCGGCCAAACCAGCCAGCGCAGCGCCCGCGCCGAACACCAACATGAAGATTCGCGGAACATTGTGTCCTAGCGCCTCCACGGCCTCCGGATGGGTCAATGCCGACTGGATCACCAGGCCGATACGGGTGCGGGTCAATAACAGCCAGACCGCCACCAACATAACCAATGCCACCAACATCATGAAGCCACGGGTGGCGGGAAACGGCGAACACACAATGCGCAGCGCCGCATCGGTTGCAGCACACATCTCGGAGGGAGCCGCACCCCACATCACACTCAGACCGTTGACTGAATGGTTGATGAGGGTGAAGGCCGGCCCCTGCAAAACTTCGGGTGGACGAAACTCCAGGGCAATACGACCCCAAATCAATTGCACCAATTCCAGAATCACATATGACAGACCGAAGGTAATCAGCAATTCAGGAACATGCCCGAACTTGTGCACACGCCGCAGGCAAAGGCGCTCAAACACTGCACCGATGGCGCCCACCACAAGGGGGGCAATGATCAATGCCGGCCAGAATCCGACCCATCGGGACACGGTGTAACCCACATAGGCACCGAGCATGTAGAAACTGGCATGTGCAAAGTTCAGCACACCCATCATGCTGAAAATCAGAGTCAGACCTGAACTCAACAAAAACAGCAGCAAGCCGTAGCTCAATCCATTGAGCATCGAGATGATGAAAAACTCCATAGTCTTCAGGTCCTCCGTTTAATCAGTTGGCGACAGAGCTTCGCTGCGCTACGGTCTGTCCCGCAAGGTTTCCACTAAGTAAAAGAGCCCGACGCGGCACACCCGCTCGGGCTCCTATGTCAAGCGCCCAAGGGACAAGCCCTCAGGCCCACGTGCGGTGTGAGCCGCTGTCTTTAGACGAGGCCGCGTCTCAACCGGGGTGGCCCTGCGGTCGGACTAGGGACGCTTCATCTGGCAACTGGTTGGCGTGCTGGACACATAGTTGGGATACTCCTTCAACGGCGCCAGCGTCATGCCGGTGTTCTCGGGGCTGTAGGGGTACTTCTTGTCCGCCTTTTGCCACACGGTCATGTATAGCGGCTGCTGTAACTGATGATCGGTCTTGCGCATTTCGACTTCGCCGTTGAAGCTGTCAAACTTCAAGCCTTCCATCGCGGCGGCAACCTTCACCGGATCGGTCGATTTCGCCTTGGCCATAGCAGCGCCGAGAACCTGGAAGATACGAATAGTCGAGCCGGTGTAGAAATCGTCGTTGTACTTGGCTTTGAACTCGTCTTGCCATTTCTGCATCTGACCACCCATGTTGTAGTGGTTGTAAGCGATCTGGTACACACGGCCCGCACCATTGGTACCCAGCGCGGTCGGGGTACCGGTGACCCCCGCGTAATACGTGAAGAACTTGCCGGTGTAGCCGTTTTCGTTTGCAGCCTTGATCAGCAAGGAGAGGTCAGAACCCCAGTTTCCGGTGATGACCGTGTCAGCGCCCGATGCCTTGATTTTGGCAATGTACGGAGCAAAGTCGCGCACCTGCGCCAGGGGGTGCAGGTCTTCGCCAACGATCTTGATGTCCGGGCGCTTGCGGGCCAAGGTTTCCTTGGCATATTTGGCCACCTGTACGCCATGCGAATAGTTCTGTCCCAGGATGTAGACATTCTTGATGTCCTTCTGGGTTTCAATGAAACTTGACATGGCTTCCATCTTCATGGAGGTGTCGGCATCAAAGCGGAAGTGCCAGAAGCTGCACTTGCTATTGGTCAAGTCAGGATCCACTGCCGAGTCATTCAGATAAATGACTTCCTTGCCGGGATTACGCTCGTTGTATTTGGTTACCGCATCGGACAACGCCAGTGCCACAGATGAACCATTGCCTTGAATGATGTAGCGAGCGCCCTGGTCAATGGCCGCCTTCAACGCGTTCAGACTTTCGGTAGGGCTGAGTTTGTTGTCGATAAAACTGATTTCAAACTTAACGCCGGCCGGGTTGCCCGCACCACTGAGCTTTTCGGCAAAAAACTGGTAGCCTTTTTGCTGACTGATGCCAACTGGGCCCAACAGGCCGGTCAACGGATCAATGCGGACCAGCTTGACGGTCTCACCTTTTTGCGCAAACGCTGCACTGGCACACACCAACGCCACCGAGGCAGCGACGAATTTGATTGCAAACTTCATTTAGGGAGCTCCTGTGAAAAACTTCGCTTAGCGTACAAGGATTCGCACACCGGGACGCAAGGGTTTCCCCTAGACCGTATCACTAAGGTGACTACGGATCACAGGGGAAGTAGCAGCATCACGACAACGCCATTCAGACGCCCGGCAATTGGTAGTCGCGAAGCATTTCACGCAGTTTGGACTTTTGCATCTTGCCGGTGCCGCCCAACGGAATGGCGTCGACAAACACCACATCGTCCGGGATCTGCCACTTGGCCGTCTTACCCTCGTAAAAGGCAATCAGTTCTTCCCGCGTGACATCGGCACCGGGCTTCTTGACGACCGCAATGATGGGGCGCTCGTCCCATTTGGGGTGTTTCATGCCAATGCATGCCGCCATCGCAACCGCCGGATGGGCCATGGCGACGTTTTCCACGTCAATGGAACTGATCCATTCACCACCCGACTTGATCACATCCTTGCTGCGGTCGGTGATCTGCATATAGCCGTCCGCATCGATGGTGGCCACGTCACCCGTCGGAAACCAGCCATCCACCAGCGGTGAACCGCCCTCACCCTTGAAATACTCGGCAATCACCCATGGGCCTTTGACCAGCAAATCACCATAGGCCTTGCCGTCCCAGGGTAAAGGTTTGCCTTCATCGTCCACAATTTTCATGTCGACACC
>ERZ724520.1675-NODE-1675-length-10868-cov-4.510589_pt1 | contig 10868 bp, 8 predicted proteins | sample MGYA00376053_ERZ724520 | MGnify/ENA primary metagenome ERZ724520 (study PRJEB28724, sample SAMN07190886) | activated sludge metagenome | isolation source: activated sludge of sewage treatment plant in Hong Hong | place: USA: Christiansburg, Virginia | collected... | reverse complement strand
CTACTCCATTTATTTATCGTCCTTATCTCTTAAACTATATGCCTTAATGTGGGATTAACTATGTGCCGAAAGCTTGCGAAAAATCAACTGTAGCCTATAAGCCTCAAAAAAGATTGATTATAGTGAAAGACTCTTTTATCAGAGACGAAGCTGAGCTAAAACTAAATGCTTTGATTCTTATGCAGTACATGATTAATTTAAACGAATTTCGGTCGGAAGTTGATTGGAGCTAAGTGGAATAAGTAATCGTTAATGACTTTATTACTCTCGACTCCTTCATCCATCAAATAAGCTGATTATTTTGTTTAATACATTCATTTATGAATAATTAACTGAATATCTATCTTAATAATATTATAAGCAATTTGTAAATGATATTTGCGATAACATCAATCAATTTTGCTATTTTTGATCGAAGATGTCGATGACTTGATCGAACTGGTTGAGGCTTTCATTGGGTCGTTGGGCTTAGCTGCTGATTTAGATTTACTTTTCTCTTTTTCTTTGAAAGAGATGTGGCTTCCGCTTTTAATTAATTCGTCTAAGAATTAAAGTGAATCTTAATGTTTTAGTTTCAAAACAGCTTTTTTGGGTTTACTTTATTTATCGTTCTTTTTCTCTTATTTTTCGCCTTTCTTTTACTAAACTTTCTTTTATTTTTCACTTGATTTTTTTTCTGCCTTCTCCTATTCTTTTACTCCTTCTGGTTTTAATAGATCTGTAACCAAATTTTGTGTGTTCGATTATGATTATATTTTTTAAGCTGGTTTTTCTTATTTTTTCTCTTATTTCAAAAGGTTAGTGATTTCTGTGACTGCAGATTTATCCTATATATTGTTAGCAACTTCGCTTTTACTCAATAAACCTAGAAAAACGTCTTTTGTATCCTGTTAGACAATTTTTTTATATTTAGGAATATATTTAATATACATTCCTTTGGTTTTATCCATGGCTTTTTAATCACCTAAATTGTTTTTGTAAATTTTGCTATTAACTTTATAGAACTCTTCATCACAGTAAACATTAATCCAAGCATGTCTCTCTTTTTCTGGATCAGGGCTTTGAACGTCTTTTGAATAGTTATACGATGGTTCCCAAATATTTAAGTGAATTACTAGGAGAATTCCAACAAACACAAAGACAGAAATGTGAATTAGTAAACACAACATAAAGAGCTAGTTTTTATACCAAACAAAAGTATACTTAGAATCACCATCTATAAGGAAACTTTAGACAAGGGAGAAGAGGCAGCACATAGTTGAAACGTATATCACCCTTTCAATGACAGTAATTTTTGATGAGGGAGGAAGTTGTTCTTTAATTGAGGGAATAAGAGCAATGTAACCTAACACCATTGTTGCAATTGAGCCTATTCTGCTTGAAAGGTCATTGTCTTGGAAGAAAATTGCTAAACTGAGTAGAGCAAGCAAGAAGATAGGGATAAAGATCGTAAGCAAAGAATTTACTGGATATTTGTAAAGAGGAATTACAAAATGAGAAAATTGATAATATTTGGCTTTAGGGGCTTTTTATTTTTTCTCTCCTTTTTATACTTTGTATATATCAGTCACAAATTCATCGAAGACAGATTTTTTAACATGTTACTCAACTTCAATTTCCATTGGAACTTCTGGAATTACATCAACTGGTTTTTTAATCACACTTCCCTTACTTTATTTTAGTTAAGATTTTTCTTTTGAGTCTTCTTTTTTCTTATCTTTTGTGTCATCTTTTTTCTTATCTTTTACTTATTCTGGTTTTTTATCTTTACTTTCTTGCTTTTTCGAATGTTTCTTTTCTTGTTCTTCCTCGTATTTACGGATGACCTATGAGTATGAATCTAGATTTGTATGATAACTTTCAAGTCGCCTTTAAGCTAAATCGTAAAGAGCATATCCACAGCCAAGTGAATAGCTGATGGGTATTTAGGATCCATTTCTCATGTTATTGAAACTAAAAGTATAGTTTTTGGTGTTATCAAAAATAATTTATTTTTAAACATCTTTATCTTTTTTCTTATTATCTTTCTCAATAAACATTTCTCCTAATTAGGCGATAATTCCTTACGTTTTTTATTACTCCTTCGCTTTTAGTTACTGCTTGTATTTGTAGTAAGAGTGAAATATCTATGCGCCTTCTTTCTTAATAGAATTGAAAGTGAAACCTGTGGCTAAGCTGATAATTTAAAAGGGTGACCACAAAGTATCTTAGATGATCGCACCTGTAACATTTTTTCTGATGGTGAATCTCAAAAATTTTCCAGAGTTGACACATGAAATACCATTTTCATTGTTTTCCTTGAGTTAAATTAATTCAGAACGATTAAGCTGAATATTCATTTATGTTTCGAGAAGGTGGACTAAAGGCTCTGACAAATTCTAGATAAGAACATTAATAATGATGACACAGCTGATACTTCCTACCAATTTTTGAATATCTAGATCTTGGATACTTTTGATCTTGAAGATGACGTATACTGGAATGTAGTAATTTTCGTTCTTCTTTTACCGCTGAATTAAAATACGATTGGTATAGCCACAATAGTGATGTGGCATTTTAATGTCAGAAGTTGACTTTTAGTACTATCTGCGGTGCATTTTTAAGTCAGTTTAGCACTCATCCGGGCGTTTCTTGGTCACTAACCTTTCAAGAAATTGCATTAAGATATAATAAATATTAAGCCATGATTTAATCTAAAGTATTAATGGTATATTTGAAAAATATATGTTGATTATTGGTACTTAAATAAAAAGTATCAGAGTTTGTTTTCGTAATATAAGTTTTAATCGGGGGCAACGAATTCACCAGCTGATCTAGGGCTCATAGGAAGAGGATGCCACGTGCTTGGCTTTAATTCGTTATTTTGCTTGAGTTAATTTAATTTCTTACGGGAAATTATGGTTGAGCTCATCATGTCTTCTGCCTTTAAATCTGGGAAATCGTGCAAACTTACTGGTTCAATATTTAATTTTGGCTATTTTTGTATCTTTAGTTTATTATTTGGATTTTGATAAGGATTTTTGTAAACTTTTATCAGCATTTCATCTATGTTTTTGTTCTACTTTTCAATGATTTCATTGTTATATTTTACAAAAACTTAGTCACAGTACGGATTGTCCCAACTTTGTGGATTTTCAGCCGGTTTAATTTCCACTACTTTATGATCACAGTTGTATTATTTTTCCCATTTGAGTTTATGGAAGGCATAAAGCATTAAGATAAAGATAAATGTTCCGCTGTGAATAATAAGACAGGCTAAGAAAATTAAATTTTCATACCATATGAATTCATAGTCCTCAACATCTCTTACACTAAAACTTTCATACAGGCAGAGTAAGCAGCACAGGGTTTCGATGTAAACGAGAGCCTCAGTGACAGTAAGCTTAGAGGAAGGAGGAAGTTGTTATTTTATAGATGGGATTAAGGCGATATAGCCGAGAATCATTGTTGCAATTGCTCCAATTCTTCCTGAAAGCTCAGATTCTTGGAAGAATATAGCTAAACTTAGTAAAGCAAGTAATAATATTGGTAGAAAGATAGTAATGAGAGAATTTCCAGGATATTTATAAAGTGGAATGACGAAATGAGTATATTGAAAGTATTTGACTTTTTTAGGGGGTTTCTTGTTTTCATTTGGTATTGTTCGCATTGATAGCCTTCTTATTGTTACTCTACTAATTGTATTTAGAAATGCAAAGGCATCATTAGAATTTTTAATTTCAAAATTTTCTTATTAAGGTTTTGGAGATTATTTAGGCTTATTTTTTTAACCTTTCTTTTGCAGTTTAATCGAGGTATCTCCTCTCTAATTTTAGGCTCTCTTACTTTTTTTTGCTAATCCTTCTTCAAAGGCCCTTTATATCTCTTTGTATGTTCCCAGGTTGGAATGGTAGGCCTCCATTCTTCTCTCTGCTAAATCATAAACTCCATAAACACAGTCCATAGCAAAACTCATCGGTATAAGATCACTATTTCTCATACAATTAAAACTGATTTTATACTATTTCTAAGGGCAGTAGCCAGTTTTTGGTTCGATTAAATCAAGTGAATAAGGAGCAATTGCGACTGTATTAAGAGTGAGAGATAAAATAAGACGGATCATTTCAAAAGGTGACCATAGAGTGTCTTCGATAAGAAATGCTAAAAATACCTTTCTAATCGTAAAAATTATAAATCGAGCTTTTTTATCTCTTTTTACTGTGATAGTTATGCCATCATCTGCTAGAAGCATGGCTTCCCCTCTGTTCAATTGAACTAAAATACTGCTTTCCAATTTTTTAATGATTTCTTAAGGAATTTCTCCATAATGAACGTTGATGATAAGGGCGCAACTGACGTTTCCTGTGAGTGACTGTATAGAAATGTCTTGAATGCTTTTGATTTTATTGGTGATATAGACAGGAAGAAAGAAGTTAATTGTTTTTGAATTATCTTGGACAAGAACTTGATTTGTGAATCCTAGTTATTACTGCTTTATTTTTACCGATTCGATGTTTGGTTCAAATTCACGTTTATTGAACTCAGCTGATGTTTATCCGGGTTTATCTCCTTTACTTTTGAACAAGGAGAAGATAAAACTGAATATTTTGAAGATCATTCGAAATAGGAATGCAATAATGGTAACTACAAAAGGAGGAAGAATTTGCTTAAAAAACTCCTATAGATGGTTTTTGGAGGGCGGGGAGTCTTCTTTTTATTTATCAAGTTTGGCTTTTTTGTGACTATTACTTTCGAGATCATTCGATAGATTGTTCATAATTACAATTATATAAAATCGTTTTAACTTTATAATTTATATCATTATCGGTAATCGTTTCGAATTTGATTTTGATAACATTTTTTGGTCTAAAAGATATTATTAGTTAATGAAAATAATTCTACTTCTTACGACCTTTTTGGTGGTCATTTTTGCTAACATTCAATACCCTGTTCGTTGTGTAGAAGTTGGAGATAGTGTTTTAGGCACTGTTACGGATTGTGATGTGGCTAATGACCCTCTACCCTTCAAATGGTCATCGACAATACAAATTAAGAAAAATGTTAAATGGGCTGGAATTGACGATTATTATACTATTTACTCCAATCCTGATCAAACTATCAATGCTAACTGTAGTAATGCAGCTTCTCTTCCTGGAAATTTCAGCAAAAATGATAATGTTTATCTCCAGCAAACTTGCTATGGTTTTGATCCACCACTTGAAAAATACGCCTCTCTTGTTGTTTTGGTCTTTTACACTCATCACGAAACGTTTGACGATGTACTAATGTATAACTTCCCCATTCCCGGATCAACCATTTAAGAAAATGCAGTGCCAAGAGAGATTACAGGAGCCTAAAAACTAAAAACTTGGTTGAAGATACAAAAACAAATAAAAAAACGACCGAACCTCGTTAAAGCGTGAGTGATTACATATCTCAATCATTACATTGGATTAAAGTTAAAAGTAGCATGTTAATATGCCTATTGAGCTATTTTGAGGATTGATCTGAATAATCATCAATACTCCCACCAAGCAAAGTCGATATGTTTTGCGTCTTTGTGGAGAGGGTGGGCAAGTCCTTCCAAGGGCATGTTGAATGTTCCATCCCAAGCTACGACTTTGGGGGTCGGTCCTCCGAGGATTTGTGTAACTTCTGAAATTTTAATTTCTGGGGCTTCCCTTAGGTAGGCGGGCTGGTTCATTTGCCAGATTTTAGCTTCTGGGATTTTGTTGCTGGCGTGAGGGATGATGGGGGAAGTCATGTCGGTGTAGGCACGATAGTTGCGGATATCTTTATTGGTGAACTCGTCCTTTAAGACGACGTTCTTGGGCTGAAGTGGGTTCAGGGTTCCCTTTCTTTCGTAATACATGGCCAGAGCGAAGATCATGATCCAAGAACGGGCATAGAAATTGCGGATTGGGAGCTAAATTAAATATGAGTTACTTCTCTGAGAAGGAGATAGCCGACGCCCCATGCAAGGGCTCCTTTTTGGATGTTCCACTCGCGATTGATGGTGTGGTCGCGTTTGCCGACAAGATACTTATTGATGTAAGCGACTGGGTCTGAGGAGATGGAGGCGATCTGGATTTATGTTGTTTTACATGAGAGATTTCCTGTTGTGCGCGGCTGTTGAGGGTGAGGAAGGACTCTTTTTTCTTGCGTACGAACATGAGGCAGTAGTTATCGTCGCTTTAATCGTCGGTGGTCAATTCAATGTTGGAGATGATGTTGTCATCGAATTCGTCCTGAATGTTGTGGAGCTTACCTGTTCCTCTTTGGTGTTGAACCAGAGTTTGGCTCTTCCCTATCTTACGGGCATGAATTAAAATATTGAATACAACAATAAATTAAAATAACAACAAACAGTTTAGCAGAGCCAATCTATTAGTAAAGGGTTAATTTTTTATAACTATTGACAAAGAATAATAGAAATCGAATATATTGACTTGGATATTAGTTTTTTATTCAAAGATTTAATGATAATTAGATAAGGGCAAGAATTGCCAGATTATTAAAGATTCCTTTAGATCAATCAAGAAGATTAAATCTAAATATTTTAAAGATCCGATTAAAATATTTTTATATGAGTGTTGAATTTCTTGAATTCATACTCAGTTTTAATCTAACTCATAATGCTGTATGTTAAAATTAAGCTTGATTAATGGCTGCAGCGGTATATTTGAAGAATGACGTTCATAAAATAAAAATAACGTTAAAGGGTAATGAGTCAGTGGAACTTACCTCATGATAACCTTTCCATCATACTGGATTATCCTTCAATTTCTCACATCAACCTCAGCCTTCGACTTATCGAAACTAATAACCTTCTCCCAGACCCATCAAGCCTATCCTTGGTCTGCCTTGAAAAACCACAACACTTTTAGCCTACTTACGATTAACTGCAAGAATAATCTGACCAAGATTCGATGGGTATGGCCTTGTTCGAAATGGGGGATGATGTGGAGGCTGGATCAAAAAAGAAGAAGAATGGTTGTACTTGCAAAAAGACAAATTGCATAAAAATGTACTGCGAATGTTTTTCAGTTGGTAAAATGTGTACTCCTGAATGTGTTTGTTTTGGTTGCTACAATCACAGTGATCACCAGACCATTCTCTAACAAGCTAAGTAACAGATCAAGAATAGAGGCATAGCCAGCAATCGACACAACCACCGAGGCTGCAATTGCAAAAAATCCAATTGTCAGAAAAAGTACTGTGAGTGCTTCAATGCTGGAGTAAAATGCACGGGATCATGTGGTTGTAGTGAATGCTGTAATAAACTGGAGCATCAGGTGGAAGAAGATTAGAGATGAGGGGAGTTATACTTTTGCGCAATAAAGTCTTGATATAACTTTCGATTTATTCATTCAAATGCAATATACGGTTAACGATATTGTTATATGTCAGCTAAAACTGTGATTCAGGGGTTAGAGGATAGTGAACTTATCAAAATTTTCTAGGACTTTGTTGTGGCCTATCAATTTAAGTTCGACAAGACGCGCAAAGAAATTTCTTATAAGTGTTTTGAAGCTACATGGATCCTGCCCATAGCGAAAGCAACTGGATATGGTAGAACTTAGGTCTAGGCCTACAAAAATGCGTTAAAAAACTTGTTGGAACTCCTAATGGAAGATTCGACGTATGTTGAGTATTTTGCGGATATTCTTAAGAGTAATAAAACTAAGGTTTATGATAAAGATCCATCGCCTCCTCCAAAAGTGCAGTTAAAGACAGAGGGTCATGAACCATAGGACAAGTATAAGATACAGTATTAAACTTATGCTAAGGGTCAATTCGGAAGGGTTAAGCAGGATATCCATCACTCAAAGATCAATCTGAATAGGAGCATGAGCCAAAAGGGGGATGTGTAGTTGGAATAAGCAAAGATCAAGCTTAAGGAAGTTTAGCAGAAATTAAATAATGTTTTGAGTTAAAACAAAGTAAATATTTGTTGATGAAGGTCTTAAAAGAACGACTTCTAAACTTCGAATCAAAAGGAAGCAGCGTGAAGTAAAATGTGAAATAGAGCTTAATCGATAAGAAACTCGTGATTGAACCGAGTTTGCAAGTGAAGAAGTTTATTTCTTCACAAAAGAGCGAGAAGAGCCTTCTTTTAGGTTTTGGTAACGGCATGAGTAAGATCGCTATTCCTAAATTGAATTTGTAGGTTTTGCCGAATTACCACAAGAAGTCATAAAAGTGTCTGAACGAGGTGTTGCTGCAGGCATATAACGACAAGCACGGTGCGTAAAAAGTATATTGAATATTGTGTTATTTTTTGTAGAGATTAATCAATTTGTATATCATTATTATAAGAGTGAAGGAAAAAGGTAGTCAAAGACTTTTAAAGAAGACAATTTAACGTGGGTCCATTTTCCTTATTGGCTCAAGGCAAACAAAAAGCTGTTGGCTTATACATTTGCTTTTCTCTATAAAAATATATATTTATTGTTATATAATTTTAAGCGTTGAAACTTGAATAAACTTATGATGAACGCTATTGCTTACTCGACTGGTATTTAACAAAGATAGCAAAAATTAGATTTTTTCATTTATTATATGCCTTATATGTATGATGTGGCACTTTAATAAATTATTAATATTGGATAAATAGTTATGACAACAAATTTCAATTGCATAACAAGAGATAATATCTCAAAAATAATAAAAAATTTGAATGGAGCAGTTAGCACCCTTAATAATCACCAGAAAGATACGAAACAAATAGTGGCTTTAACAAAAAAAATAGCCTAACTATGTGAAACTTTGATTATTTAATGGATGTCTACTAAGGATACTTGCCAAAATTGCAAATTATTTATTCAAAGGAATAATTTCACACTTCAGGGACATCTCAATGGGTTCAACTTCCTAAAAGATGAGTCACACCGAATGGCTCAAGATTAAGTAAAATACGCACTTGAACTGGGACCATTGCTTTTTTTTAAGTCAATTGAACCGTTAATTACGTGTATACGAGACATCGATTTGATTAGCTAATCTGTCTAGGAATGATATATTAAAGTATTTGATTCCTAAAACATAGAATAACAAAAATAATTTATTACCTGATTGCTCATGGAATACAATAAGGATATTTAATTGGTTTTTGTAAAATTAGATCAATTAATATATATCACTATTATAAGAGATGGAGGAGAAGGGACAGCCAAAGACGATTCAAGAGGACAATTTTAACGTGGGTCCATTTTCATTGTTGACCAAGTCGGTCAAGGCTAACAACGAGGTTTTGATTGCCTTGCGAAACAACAAAAAGTTATTGGGCAAGGTGAAGGCATTCGATCGTCATATGAACATGGTCATGGAGAACGTGCAGGAGGTGTGGACCGAGATGCCGCGAAAGGGAAAGAAGGGAGCTGCAGTAACAAAGAGTAGATTTATCCCTAAAATGTTTTTGAGAGGGGATTCAGTCATATACGTCCTCAAAAATCCGAAATGATTCAAATATGTCATTTAGCAATAGCTACATCATCAGAAAGTACTATCGAATCATTTTCAATTCATTTATCAAGCGAATCGACTAACTCTAGCAAGTCGCATTGATATTCGTTGGATATTTTGCCATGTTTTTCAACGTTTGTAGTTCCTTTTTGTCGTGAACTGTCGTTTGTCAGAGCAATATTCAATCGATAGTTATTGAGTTCAAGTGGTTATCTTTTTACTTGTTAAAAATACGGTTAGTAAGGTTTACTGTTCGAAGCAACTGATTTTTTTCGTTAATTTTGGCTTTCGCTCATTATTCCTTTTGAAGTTAGTAATCTGCTGGCACTGAAATTATTAGATTTTAGAAGTAAGTTTAACTCATGATCGTCAATAGTAGGGGATTCGATTTAATGCTTCGCATCACTTGAGTCTTCGTCCTCTTATTGAAATTACTTAACTTACTAATGATGCAACTCTTCATTGTAAAATTTGGCTTTGGACTATTTATATTGGTGTTTGAGCTTTTGAATATTTTTTTATTTCAATTACATCCACTTTTTGGCTAAATCTTCGAAGCATTAATCGACTTAATCTTAATATGAGTTGTTGACGGATTCATTTTTACTATTAGTATTCGATTCCTTTTGTTTTTTCTATTTGTGCGAGAATTCTTTCTCTTTTTTACTCATTTCGATTCTCTTTGATAGACTTTTACTCTAAATGGCTTTTTGATTTGTTTAGAGTTGATGTTTCGTTTTGTTTTATTATTCAGATTCTTATTAGTCTGAAAATGGCCTAATTTAAATATTTTCAGTTTGAATATACTGGCTCTTTTGTTTGTGTTTTTTAGTTTGAAAACCGATACTATTAGTAATTATTGATTATGTTTGAAAGCATTTATTTTCGACTCTGACTTAGTTGATCAATTTTACAATTTTTTTATTTTAATCGTTTTAGACACTGATAATGTGCAAAATTTTGTCTTTTTCTTGTATTTATAACTCCAAGCTTTTGATTTGCTGATTAATGTGCCGTGTTTCTATTTGTTTGTTTTATAGTATTTGTTAAATTTGAATGAGTTTGGCCTGACATTCTGCGAATTTCGATCGAAGTTAGGTTAATTAATGGTTAAGTTAGTTGATTTCTGATTTGCGAGACTAATTGATTTTGATGAGTTCTCCGACTTTTAGTTTTTATTCGGGGCATAAATCGGCGAGCATTATTTTTTTTTGTTAATTCATTCCTTTGCCACTAAACTTGAGTTTCTATTTTTAGCCGTACTTACTTTTTAACAACCTCTAAGTGCTACCTTGGCCTTCTCGACTGCCATTCATTCAGTTCCTTACTGTTTTAAATATAACAAGCTATTATGCAATCAATATTTAAGAATTATTATTTAGTTGATTTGACAGATTCTGTTGTTGGGTTTAAAAAATCTAGAC
>ERZ724520.1674-NODE-1674-length-10873-cov-4.593548_pt1 | contig 10873 bp, 7 predicted proteins | sample MGYA00376053_ERZ724520 | MGnify/ENA primary metagenome ERZ724520 (study PRJEB28724, sample SAMN07190886) | activated sludge metagenome | isolation source: activated sludge of sewage treatment plant in Hong Hong | place: USA: Christiansburg, Virginia | collected... | reverse complement strand
TTAAATAATTTGTAGCCTTTGCAATTGTTTGATTAGCTGCATTTGATAAAAATGGTTGACCACCCGAAACCTTTGGATAAGAATTTACAACAGCATCAACCGTTTTAGTGAAATTAGATTGATTGATTCCAAATTTTTTGAGCATAAATGGCGTAACATTATCATCTATTTCTAAAATGGCCTTTAAAATATGACCATTTTCAATTGCCTGATTGCCATTGGCAGATGCAATTTGAATGGCTTGTTGAATTGCTTCTTGTGATTGAATGGTGAAATTATTAAAATTCATAATATGTGATTTATTTGGTTTTACTAATCAAGCTCAAAACTCAATCCAATTGAAAATAACTGAAAATATAGCATAAAAACTTTGGTTTTATTGACGGTTTGTCCTATTTCTCTAACTTTTCATGACTTTTCGACTTAACATTTTTTTAGAATCTAGCTATAAAATACTTATTAAATAATACCTACTTTCACTTAAAATAAAACACTATGAAAACTCTATTTACATTTCTTAGCATCCTAATAACTTTTTTTTCATTTGCACAACAACCTGCGCTTAACCCTGTTACTTGGAAAGCAACCTACTCACCTTTGCCAAGTTTAGAAGGTGAAATTATTATTACAGCAACAATTGATGATAAATGGCACATTTATTCACAACGTCCAACTGATGCCGGACCAATTCCTACATCGTTTAGCATTACTCCAAATAAGAATATAGAATTACTAGGAAAAGTAGAAGAAACTAATGCTCACGAAGAATATGTAAAAGCGTTTGAAGCTAACGTTTATGTGTTTGATAAAAATGCTGTGTTTAAACAAAAAATTAAACGCCATACTAAAGATGAGATTAAAATAAAAATAACGCTGGAATATATGACTTGCAACGATATGCAATGCTTACCTCCAAAAATTGTTGAATTAGAATTAGTAATTCCTTCCACCTCAATTGTAAAAAAATAGGGGTTTAGGAATTGAATAATGACAAATTTTAAATAGTATTCTTAAACATTATTTTTAAAAAATTTAAATTAATTTCGCACATCAAATCATCTTTTATGCTAAAAAAAATATCTCTTTTCATTTTATTAATATCTCTTGGATTATCAACAACTAAAGCCCAAGATAATCCAGTACACATTAAATTATCTAATAAAAAGGTTTCTGCATGTGAATATGATTTAATTTTTACAGCAAGTATTGATGAACCTTGGCACATGTATTCATTAAATAAGTTAGCTGATGATGGTCCAAATCCAACCGTATTTACATTTAAAAAATCTGCCGACTATGAACTTGTAGGGAAAGTAAAACAAGGAGCTCCATTAAAAGAATTTGATAAAGTATTTGAAATGAATGTTGAATACTTTAAGCATACCGCAACATTTACTCAACGTGTAAAATTATTAACTGATAAAAAAGTAAGTATAAAAGGTAAATATGAATACCAAGCTTGTACTGAAGAAAAGTGTATTTTTCCACCAGCAGATGATTTTAGTTTTGATGTTACGGGTAGCGCAGAGTGCTTAACGAATGGTACCGGAGTAAAATTAATCCCAGTGACAGCAACTAATACTGCACAAACAGACTCTGTGACCATTAAAGATTCAATTGCATTAACAAATGTAGTAGATAACAAAATAAATCCTAACCAACCAGAATTAAAAACAGGGACAAATGCAACACCAGGAAAAACAGAAAATAAAGCTTGGTGGGCCATATTTATTGCAGGTTTTTTAGGTGGTTTAACTGCTTTACTTACTCCTTGTGTATTTCCAATGATTCCAATGAATGTTAGTTTTTTCACAAAACAAAGTAAAACTAAATCACAAGGAATTAAAAATGCCTTTTTATTTTCAATCTCAATTATAGTATTATATGTTGCATTAGGATTAGGAGTAACCTTAATATTTGGCGCTGGAGCTTTACACTCCTTATCTACAAATGTATGGTTTAACTTAGCATTTTTTGTGTTATTACTGGTATTTGCCATGTCATTTTTAGGAGCATTTGAAATTACTATACCAAGTTCATTTGTAAATAAAATAGATGCAAAATCTGATAAAGGCGGTTACATTGGAATTTTCTTTATGGCGTTTACATTAGTATTAGTTTCATTTTCATGTACTGGTCCCATTATTGGAACTTTATTAGTTGAAGCTGCAACAAGCGTATCTGGTCCTTTTTGGGGCATGCTCGGTTTTTCTGTTGCACTTGCTTTACCATTTGGATTATTTGCAGCATTCCCAGGTTGGTTAAATTCATTGCCACAATCAGGAGGATGGTTAAACACAGTAAAAGTAACTTTAGGCTTTTTAGAACTTGCATTGGCCTTAAAATTTGCTTCAAATGCTGATTTAGTTGTACAAGCAGGAATATTGAATAGAGAAGTATTTGTGGGGCTATGGATTGCCATATTTGCATTATTAACTTTATACTTATTGGGTGTATTTAAAACATCTCATGATAGTGATGTTAAATATGTTTCTGTTGGAAGATTATTTGTTGCAATTACTTCATTTTTTGTAACTATATATTTAATTCCAGGATTATGGGGAGCTCCTTTAAAATTATTTAGTGGAATTTTACCACCATTAGAATATTCTGAATCACCACATGGATTTGGAGGTTCGGCTGGAAATACAAATACACCAGCAGTTCCTAAAGATGCGGAGTTTGAAAAATACATGGAAGTAAATAAAAATGGAATTATTCATTTTAAAAATGATTACGAACATGCTTTAGCGTATGCTAAAAAAGTTGGCAAGCCATTACTTATTGATTTCACTGGACATGCTTGTGCCAATTGCAGAAAAACAGAAGATTATGTTTGGCCTGATGCAGAAGTAACTAAACGACTAAATAATAATGTAGTATTAGTTTCATTGTATGTTGATGATAAAAGAGCTTTAGATCCTAAAGATTATATGAAAGTACAATGGTACGGTAAAGAAAGAGAAATTACTGATATTGGAGATAAATTTAAATATTTAGAAGAAACCATTTATGGTTCAAGTACTCAACCATTATATGTGCTAGTTGACAGCAATGAAAAATTACTTAATCAAGTAAGAGGTTATGACCCTAGTATACCAGATTACATTAAATGGTTAGATGACGGAATTTCTAAATACAAAAAATAATTAAATGCGTTTTGTAATTCAACGAGTTACTGAAGCTTCTGTAACTATTAACACTTTAAAGCATTCAGAAATTGAACAAGGTTTTTTAGTACTAGTAGGCATTGAAGAATTAGACACCAAAGAAGATGCAGAATGGTTATGCCAAAAGCTGATTGGATTACGTATTTTTTCTGATACAGAAGGTAAAATGAATTTATCATTAAAAGATATTAATGGTGATATTTTACTTGTTTCTCAATTTACGTTATTTGCATCTACAAAAAAAGGCAACAGACCATCATTTATAAAATCAGCAAAGCCCGAAATAGCTATTCCTTTATATGAGTATTGCATTTCACTATTAACTCAACTACTCGAAAAACCTATAAAAACTGGTATTTTTGGGGCAGATATGAAAATTTCATTAGTTAACGATGGGCCAGTAACTATTTTGATAGACAGTAAAAATAAGGAGTAAAATAAATCTCTTGATAATTTTACAAAATTTAAGTACCTTTAATTAAACCTTAAATATTTATAACTATGAAAAAAACTTTACTATTTGCTTCATTATTAATTGGCGGCATGTTTCAAACTCAAGCTCAATGCACTATTTCTCCTTCATGCTCAACAGGAACAATTGGCTATTGCACAACACCTGTAGAAAACACTAGCTTACCAGCTGCAACTGTAGGAACACCTTATAGCACAGTTATTCAAGTAAGTATTGGCTCTTCTGTTGGTGGATTTGCAACCATTACTTCAGGTACATTAGTTTCTGTTACAGGATTACCTGCAGGTATGGGCTATTCCATAAACCCTACTAGTGGTATTTTACCTGCTAACTCTAACGCTTGTGTTTTAATAGCTGGAACTCCATCTGCAGGATCTGCAGGAAACTATACGGTAGTTGCAAGTGTTGGCATTACAACGTCTTTTGGTACATTTCCACCAGCAACTGTTTCTTGGTTTTTAACAGTAAATCCAAGTGGAACAACTGGTTTGTTAAATTATGAAGTTACTAGAAGCTTATTTATTTCACCAAACCCAGCATCAACCGATTTATTTTTGAGCTCTGAAAATAATATTGGAAAAGTAAATATTATTGATGCATTAGGAAAAATAGTTTTAACTCATGATGCAAGTAATATGCAAGAGTCATCTATCAATATTCAAAATTTAAACAAAGGAGTTTATTTTGTTCAAATAAATGATGGTTCAAAAATGATTACTAAAAAATTCATCAAGGATTAATTAATATCTTTACTAAACAAAAATGCCTTTAATTACAAATAATTAAAGGCATTTTTTTATACTTTATTTTATAAACCATATTCTCTTCTCCGTTTAAATAAACCGTCGCTAAGTGAGATAAATTTCAAATAAATTTCAAATCCTCCAACCGTTTTAGAAACTTGTCTATACTGTGATATATTCATATCATAAGATAAACCAATGGCATATTTACCCATATCTAAATTTATTTGTGGCACAATTGCATCTTTTACTCTATAATAAAGCCCAAAATTAATTCCTCTTTCATGATTAATTCCAGTAATTTTCGTTGCATTTTTTAATCTATACCTTATAAAAGTTCCAATATTAATTTCACTTGCAGATGCTTGACTCAAATAAATTACACTAGGTAAAAAAGAAATTTTTGAATCTTTAATTTCAATTTTTGCTTGTACATTTCCAGTAAATCTAATTGGCAATTTATAATTAGAACCATTAGTATAATATAGTACTGGCTTGTTTATATGATGTGCGGCTCCTCCAATTTTTAGAGTAAACATTTTATCTCTCACAATTCCAATTTTTGCATTTGAAAATTCATAATTAAAACCAACACCAGCATCTAAATTTGCATGTGTTATAAATGGATTAACTTCACCATTTGCCAAAGAATTATCAATATCCTTGCCGTTAAATTGATTTCCAAAGGTAAGTGCAGAAAAATTTGCTGTACTTTGGTTATACCCAACGTATGCTGCACCAGCCATTTTACTTTTTTTGCTCAGCTTAACAATAGCACTTAAATGAAATTGCGCTTGAGTACTTCCTATTTTAGCTACTCCAGCTTTATCATTAAACACATACATTCCTAAACCTAAATATCCTTTACCCTTCCTTGTTTTTAATGTAACAGCATCAACAGAAACTGCCATTGTTTGAAATGCATTACCCATTGATGCCCATTGATTTCTGTAATTTGCAATTGCTCTAAAATACCCGTCGAAAGAGCCTGCATTTGCAGGATTTAACCATAAGGGTGATTCTTGAATTTGAGAAAAATGAATATCTTGAGCATAAATACTTCTATTACAAAATAGGCACGTTAAAATGCATAAATAGAATTTAATATTTGAAAATACACTCATTATCTTACAAGAGTTATATTTCCTTTTTTTATTTTTTCTTCGCCTGCTAAATTTGTATACTTTATTAAGTAAGCGTAAACTCCAGTTTGAGCTTCCTGTCCTTTGTATGTTCCATCCCAACCCTTTGTTGAATCAGTAGAACTATAAACTAATTGTCCCCAACGATTCCAAATTTCAATAGATAGTGATTTAATATATTTGGTACCAAGCGGAAATAATACATCGTTTCTATTATCTCCATTTGGAGAAAATGCAGTTGGAAAAATTACATCAGATGATTTTTCGACATAATGTGCAATAACATTTTCAGTAGTAGTTAAATTAATAGAAACACTGTCATTCTTATCATTTGGCGAAGGTGTATGATTTTGAAATTCCCAATAATCAAATTTATATATACTTGTATCTAAGCAATGTTCTTTAAAACTCAAAGTTACATTCCCAAAATAATTTCCGCGCCAAATATAAGTTGGCAACCATATTGTATTTAATTTTACTTCACCAGCGCCTGGAGGGTCAACATCTACAGTAATTTGATAAGGACCAGTTACATCATAGCAATCTTTTATTTTAGATTCAATGTAAGAACAACGCTGTTGAATTTTGCTTTGCAAAGTATCCATATTTCTATTCCAGTCAGCTAATGTGTTTCCAGAACCCCATTTTGTAATATGACGAGGCATTTCTGGAGTTAGTATATTTTTAAAATGATTAAAATGATCCATTATACTATCACACTTAAAGGCAGTGTTAAGTAAATCTGCATAACGGTTTATGTATAATGATTTAAATGCTGGATTAGTCATTAACTTTGAAAGAATATCAGCATGCCCCATATCTGGACCTGCATTAGCAAAAGTGTTTTCATAAGCACATGGATCTGCAGTCATACCTGTAGTGGGGATACCAGAAAAATTCTCTCCCAAATCATACACATTATCCATGTCCCACATCCAATATTTCCACTTCCTCTCAGAACCTTGTGTAGCCCTACCTCTCCACCAAGCAGAATTCCAATTAATGAAATCAGTATTTACTACATATGAATTATAAATCATATAATCTATACTACTTGAAAAATTTAATCGATCTTGAACATAAGTATAATTAGCAGGAATCAACATTGAATTTGTCATTACGAAATTGTATAAGCTATTCCAATCAACATTGCTACCATTTCTAATTTGCAAGCCACCCCAAAATGCAAGGTTATCAATACTATCACCAGGTTGCTTATAATAATGATCTGTATATTCTTCAGAAAAAGGTTCTCTTAATTCATAAATACCCCAGTATTGACCATTAACAAAAGTTATAACGTGCTTATTTCTTCTTCCATCCAAATTAAGGCCTTTTCTATAGGCATAGGTTTGCACAAATGCATCACGCATATGACAAGACTTGCTAGGTTTATCTCCAGGAAAATTATCAGAAGCGCCAGCTTTTAACATTACATGTACATATTCTTTTCTATTGCTCTGCCCTTGTTTCCAATCACTAAAAAATTTATGTTTTAAGGCGTTATTATAGCCATAATCATCCTTTGTTTCAAAATCAATTCCTCTTTGATCATAAGCCCAAGAATCATTTCCATGTTTATTTGACAATCCATAAGTTTCCGTTTGAAAAAGTGAATTTTCGAAATACTCAAAATGAGTTCGAGGTTTGCTCATTGTACCTCCAAATAGATTATTTAATGCAGTACCGCCACTTATTGAAACTACACCATATTGACCATTAATTGTTTCATTTATGAAATAGGTATTAGTTTCCATAAAACTATTTAATATAGTTGGACTTGAACTTATACTAATTGCCCTTAATACTTTAGTACTTGAAATAGTTACTGGTGCCGTATAAAGCGTTGATGCTGCAGTAGGCTCAGAACCATCTGTAGTGTAATAAATTGATATGCCTGCTGATGCAAGAACTGATATATTAATTGTTTGTGAACCACTATAAAAACCAGCAGGTAAACTAAACAGAGGTGTTGGGGCATAATCTAAAAAAGATGTGCCACTATTAGTAAGATTTGGTGTTGGCGTTGTAAAAATTTTCCAAGTTGCAGCCCCATCAGGAAAACGACCTCTTGAATGACTAGATTGGGTTTTTCTTAATTGCAATGAATCAATAATAACACCCGCATTACTCATAACTATCCAATCTCCTTTGCATTGAGAAAGTGTGAAATTAGTATGGATATGCCCTGCAACATTTGCAGGTGCACCTTTTCCACTGCACCAAATTCTTAAAAAACCATTAGCGGGAACAAGTGTACCAGCAGGAAATTCATATTTATCTGGATTTGAATTATTATCCGATAAGTTCCAACCACCAATATTTACAGCACTTGCAGTTGAATTATACAATTCTACCCAATCGGGCTTATTACCTTGATTATCGGTAAAAGTAGTACCTCCAAGTCCTATTAACGAATTTGAAACAGAATATTCATTAATTTTTATTTGTGAATAAAAAGTACAATAAAGAAAAAAAAATACGATAGAATAAATAAACTTTAAATGCATTTTAATAGAATATTGAGTTCTAATATAGCAAAAAAATATACCAATAAAAAAACCTAAATATTCCATTTATCATAATGCTATTGCACTTCTGTTAACTATTTTTTAAGAATTCGTGAAAAATAAAAAAACAACATATAACTATCTGAGTTATCTTTAAACTTTATTAAAAGAGATCCATTGAAGGTTAAATAAACTATGAGTGATAAAATTCAACACGAGTGCGGAGTAGCTTTAATTAGATTACTAAAACCCCTAGATTTTTATAAGCAAAAATACGGCAGCAGTAGATACGGTTTACATAAAATGTATCAGCTCATGGATAAAATGATTAACCGTGGACAAGATGGTGCTGGTATTGCAACAGTAAAATTAAATACAGAAGCTGGCACTAATTATATTGATAGATTAAGGAGTATTGAACCAAAAGCAACTCAAGATATTTTTTCGCAGGTAAATGATTTATACATAAATGCAAAACTTAAAAATCCTGAAAAATATAATGATATAGAATGGCAAAAGAAAAACATTCCATTTATGGGAGAGTTAATTATGGGTCATTTACGTTATGGTACTTTTGGAGGGAACACAATTCATAGTTGCCATCCATTTAGAAGACAAAATAATTGGAAAGCTCGTAATTTATTAGTTGCTGGAAATTTTAACTTAACCAATGTAGATGAACTGCTTGGACATTTAATTGAACTAGGTCAACATCCTACTGAACGAGCTGATACCATTACCGTAATGGAAAAAATTGGTCATTTTTTAGATAAAGAAAACGACCGTTTATTTAAAATTTATAAAGAAAAAGGATTGACTAATTTTGAAATCTCGAAAGAAATTCAAAAAAATATTGATGTAGTAAATATATTAGTAGAAAGTAGCAAGCGTTGGGATGGTGGTTATGTAATGGCAGGAATGATGGGCCATGGAGATGCATTTGTATTAAGAGATCCAAATGGCATACGCCCAGCCTATGTTTACCAAGATGATGAAGTATTAGTTGTAGCTAGTGAACGACCAGTTATTCAAACCGTATTTAATGTATCTATAGAAAATGTAAAGGAATTAAAACCAGGGCATGCTATAATAGCTAAAATGAATGGTGACATTTCTGAACAAGAAATAATAACTCCATTAGAAAGAAAAGCATGTTCATTTGAACGCATTTATTTTAGTAGAGGTAATGACGCAGATATATATAAAGAACGTCAGTTATTAGGAAGGTATTTGGTGCCACAAGTTTTAAATGCAATAAATTATGATTTAGAAAACACTGTATTTAGTTACATACCAAATACCGCAGAAGTAGCATTTGGTGGTTTAGTAGAAGGTGTTGATGATTACGTAAATAAACTAAAAGCAACTGAAATATTAAAACTTGGTGAAAACATAACAGAGCCAACTCTTAGTAAAATTTTAAATAATCATCCACGCATTCATAAAGTAATATTAAAAGATGCGAAACAACGCACTTTTATAACTGATGACGAAAGTAGAGATAGTTTAGTAAACTTAGTTTACGATATTACATATGAAACAGTAAGAAAAAATATTGACACTTTAGTTGTATTGGATGACAGTATTGTAAGAGGAACTACTTTAAAACAAAGTATTTTAAAAATACTTGACAGATTAAATCCTAAGAAAATTATTATTATTTCATCAGCACCTCAAATTCGTTACCCAGATTGTTACGGAATTGATATGGCTGTTTTAGGGAAATTTGTTGCTTTTGACGCCGCCATAAAACTTATAAAAGAAACTAATAAAGAGAATATTTTAAATAGTCTTTATATTAAAGCTAAAGAAGAATTACTTAAACCAAAAGAAGAACAAGTAAATGTTGTTCAAGAAATTTATAGAACATTTACAAATGAAGAAATTAGTGCAAAGATTGCTGAACTTCTTAAACCAAGTGATTTAAAAGCTGAATTACAAATAATTTACCAAACAATAGAAGGATTACACCAATCTTGCCCAATGAATTTAGGTGATTGGTATTTTACAGGAAACTACCCTACTCCAGGTGGAATTAAGGTAAGTAATAAGGCGTTTGTAAATTATATGGAAGGTAAAAACCAAGGATGTAAGAATGGTATACTTCTACCCAGTATTAATTTAAAATTATAACAGACTTATAAATGAAGTAATTCAATTCTAAAACAATTTTAAAAATATAAATTTTTATAAAAGAAATCTACTAATTAAAAACGTGTGAAAATAAAATTCATACAATAATTAAATCCAGGTAATTTAAAGTGAGAAAGATTTACTTTTTTAGAAAATTTAAAAAGCAGTAATTTGTAATTAGGTAGATTAATTACACTAGACGCTAATTTTTTATCTAAAACACGAAAATCATGTTCGGAAATAGTCTTATTTTTTAATGCAAATATTAATTGTAAATAAGTAGAATATACTGTTCCGCATAACAATCTTTGTAATTTTAATGGCTTAGCATATTCGTAAAATTTACTATAATAAAGTATTGTTGAATTAATACGGTGCTCTATAAATATATATGGTGAATAATTTTTTCTAGCTTCATCAATTCTGTAGTAGCAATCTGGTTCAGAAACAACTAATCTATAATTTTTTGGTTGTGTAAATAAAATACGTGTATGCAATTCCACATCTTGAAAACGGCTAAATGATTCATCGAATCCTTTAAAAGATTTTAAAAAGCTTGCTTTCCAAATTGGCTGTAAAATAGACCAAGGGAGCTTATGTTGCATAAAATCATTAAGTGGCTTATTTGAATTAGGTTTCCAAACATAACTTGAATCACCAATTTTATTTTTAAAAACCCCCATAGAAAACACGCAAAAATCAT
>ERZ724520.1672-NODE-1672-length-10877-cov-8.013306_pt1 | contig 10877 bp, 13 predicted proteins | sample MGYA00376053_ERZ724520 | MGnify/ENA primary metagenome ERZ724520 (study PRJEB28724, sample SAMN07190886) | activated sludge metagenome | isolation source: activated sludge of sewage treatment plant in Hong Hong | place: USA: Christiansburg, Virginia | collected... | reverse complement strand
CCCGACATCCACAACATTGGCCTGATGGAAGACCGCGCCACACTGCGCATCAGCAGCCAACACATGGCGAACTGGTTGCACCATGGTGTCGTCACCATAGAGCAAATCACCGAAACCTTTGAGCGCATGGCTGCCGTGGTGGACAAGCAGAACGCGGGCGACAAGTTGTACCAGCCGATGGCCGGAAACTTTGAGACATCGATGGCTTACAAGGCGGCGTGTGAGCTGGTGTTCAAGGGCTTGGCGCAGCCCAGCGGGTATACAGAGCCTTTGCTGCATGCGTGGCGTTTGAAGGTGAAGGCGGCGGCGTAAGCGGCAGGGCGCATATTCGCTCCTAAATCAGGAGCTTCTTGCGCAATGGATACGAAGGCTGGAGACCCATTTGACCTACAGCCTCCAGTTGAAACGGCACCCGAGGGTGCCGTTTCTTGTGGCGCATGTCATTGGCAGCTTGCCTATCTTGCAGCCCACGCATCTGACAGCCGTATCGCCTCTTCCTGCATATCGGGTGGGTACTTGTAGCGCCGCAAGGTAAAGCTCACCAATTGGGAATGGCTAATCCTCCCCGCCCCCTATGTCCCCACTTAATTCCGCCTCAATCTCCTCAATGGTTGGCAAGCTGCCTCTCAGCTCCTGCGGCAGTGCACGGGTGAGTTGGGTTTCCCATTCGGCCACGCTGATGGGTTGGGTACTGCCGGCCAGGGCGTACTCCACCAGCACGCGGTTTTTCTAGCGCACCAGCAGCAGGCCTAGAGTAGGTTTGTCGTCGGGGTGGGCCAGGAGGCGGTCCACAGCGGTCATGTACATGCCGAGTTGGGCGCCGTCGCCCGCTTCAAACTTGCGGGCCTTGAGTTCGATCACCACATAGCGGCGCAGCTTGAGGTGGTAGAAAAGCAGGTCGAGGTAAAAGTCTTCGTCACCAATTTCCAGATGCACTTGGCGGCCCACAAAGGCGAAACCCTGGCCCAGCTCCAGCAAGAACTTCTGGATGTGGGCGACCAGGCCGCGCTCCAGTTCGACCTCGCGGCGCGGGGCGTCGGTGCCCAAGAAATCAAACAGGTAAGGGTCTTTGAAAATCTGCACCGCCATGTCGGATTCGGCGGCGGGCAGTGTGGCGGGGAAATTGGTTTGCGCCTGGCCTTGACGCAGGTGGGCCTGGCCCTCAATTTGGAGGCTTAGGATGTTGCGGGACCAGCCTTCACGCCGGGCGGCTTGGACATACCACTGCCGGGTGGCGGGCTCCGAAACCCTGTCCAGGAGCACACAGTTATGAAACCACGGCACTTGTGCAGCAGTCTGCTGCACAAGTTCACGATCTGGCCAAGCAGCAGCAAACGCACGCATATATTTGAGATTGCGGGGCGAAAAGCCTTTCATGTCGGGGAAGGCTTCGCGCAGGTCAGCCGCCAGCCGGTCAATCACCTTGGTGCCGTAGCCCTGCTCCGCCTGCTTGTGCAAGATGCGCTGGCCAATATCCCAATACAGCAGCACCATAACGCTGTTGCTGGCCAGTACCATGCGCAGGCGCTCGCCGTGGATGCGGCTTTTGATCTCGGCCAGCCAGGTCGCGTAGTCTGCGGGCATGTCGCCGGCCTGCACGGCCACCGGGAACATGGCGCTGCGGTCGGTGCGGCCACGTTGGGCGCGCGGAGCTTGATCAGCGCTGGCCTTGATCGGGGCAGGCTTTGGGGTTTTAGATGCCATAACCCAACCCGAAGACGACATGCATGTATTTGCTAGGGTTGACTGCGAAACGCAAGCAGTCGGTCGCGACCCAGCGCTGCTTGTCCAGGTCCCTGAGAAATTGTTGTTGTTCGGTGTTCATTGGCAAATATTCCCTGATCCCGGTGGGCATTCCCTGCGAGGCATTCTATAGAGCCGAAGGGCATTCCGGGCTACGCAGTGCAGAAGGGCGCGCTGAGGCGCGTCGCCTGCGATATTCTTGCGGGATGAGTACGGCCCACACCCTGCAGGAGATTGATCGCGTGTACCGCCGCGATGCGCGGCGTGTCTTTGCCACGCTGGTGCGGCTGCTGGGTGATTTTGACCTCGCCGAAGAGGCGCTGCACGAGGCCTTTCGCGCAGCGCTGGAGCAGTGGCCCGAGCACGGTGTGCCGGGCAATCCATCGGCATGGCTGGTGTCTACCGGGCGCTTCAAGGCCATTGACAGCATCCGCAAGCAGGCGCGGTTCACCTCCACGGAAACCATGGCCGAACCCATGGAGGCGATTGCCGATGCAACGCTGCCCATCGACGAATCGGCTGAGCTGGAAGACGATTCGCTGCGTCTCATCTTCACCTGCTGCCACCCCGCGCTGGCACCGGATGCGCAGGTGGCGCTCACCTTGCGGGAGGTCTGTGGCCTGACCACTGAGGAGATCGCCCGCGCCTACCTGATACCTGCCCCCACGGTGGCGCAGCGCATCGTGCGCGCCAAAGCCAAAATCCGCGACGCCAAGATTCCGTACCGCGTGCCGGAGGCCGATGAACTTTTGATGCGCGTGGACAGTGTGTTGCGGGTCCTCTATCTGGTGTTCAACGAGGGTTATTCACCGTCTTCGGGTGTACTGGTGACCCGTGCAGATTTGTCGCAAGAGGCCATACGCCTGACCCGGCTGATCGCCACCGTGTTGCCGCCCCCGGCCTTGGCCGAAGTCCACGCTCTGCTGGCGCTGATGCTGCTTCATGAATCGCGCCGCGCCGCCCGCACAGACAGTGCCGGCAATCTGATACCCCTGGAAGAACAAGACCGCAGGCTCTGGCATGCCGACCTGATTGCAGAGGGATGTGCACTGGTGGAAAAAGCCCTGCAAATGCCCGGCATAGGCCCCTACGCTTTGCAGGCGGCCATTTCTGCGGTGCATGCAGAGGCAAAAACCGCCGACGAGACGGATTGGCGCCAGATTGTCGGCCTCTACGATGAACTGTTGCGCATGGAGCCATCGCCCGTCGTTGCGCTCAACCGCGCGGTAGCCGTTGCCATGCACAGCGGGTATGAACAGGGACTCGCGCTGGTGGACGAGCTCCTCACGCTCCCTGCCATGCAGGACTACTACCTGGCCCACGCCGCGCGGGCCGATCTGTGCCGCAGGTTGCACCGCCTCGAAGAGGCTCGCACTTCTTATCTGGCGGCTTTGGCACGGACGCAGCTGGAGCCCGAGCGCCGGTTCCTGGAGCGGCGGCTGTCGGAAATTGCAAGCTGATCAAAAATATTTTTCCGTGGATGTCGAATAGGCCCTGGCTGGATCGACTAGTTTGTTTAAAACTGCCCTCTACCGGCACCCAACAGTAAAGGCTCCTCTTATGAAAATCACGGTTGAAACACTGATCCACGCGCCCATCGCCAAGGTCTGGAGCGCGTACACCACACCGGCCGACATCGTCCAATGGAATGCTGCGTCCGACGACTGGCACACCACCCAAGCAACAGTCGATCTGCGCGAGGGCGGCGCCTTTTCATCCCGCATGGAGGCCAAGGACGGCAGCTTCGGGTTCGACTTTGCAGGCACCTATACCAAGATCGTGCCCAACCAGCGCATCGAATACCGCTTTGGCGATCGGACCGGAACCGTTGAATTTGTCGGGGGTGCCGATGGCGTCACCGTGCGATCCACCTTTGACGCAGAAAGCGAACACCCGGTGGAGCAACAGCGCTTCGGGTGGCAGTCCATTCTGAACAAGTTTGCCCAACACGTGGTGGCGTCCAAATGACCCATCCCCTTTTGAAAGCCCTGTGGACGGCAATGGCCCTGGTATCCAGCAGTGCGATGTCCGCACCGGTCAGCTACACCATAGACCCCACCCACACCTACCCCAGCTTTGAGGCCGACCACATGGGTGTCTCGGTCTGGCGGGGCAAGATGAACAAAAACTCGGGGACCGTGGTGCTGGACAGGGCCGGAGCAACCGGCACGGTGGAGATCGTCATCGATCTGGCTTCCATCGACTTCGGGCTCCCCGCGTTGAACACCTGGGCCAAGGGCAAAGACTTCTTCAACGTCAGGAAGTCACCCCGCGCCACCTACAAAGGCAGCCTGGAAAAGTTTGTGGACGGCAGCCCGACGCAGCTGAGCGGTGCGCTGACGCTCAATGGCCAAACCCACCCGGTCACCCTCAACATCCACCGTTTCAAGTGTGTGCCTCATCCCATGCTCAAACGCGATCTGTGTGGGGCGGACGCCAGCGGCAGCTTCAACCGCGACGCCTTCGGCCTGTCAGCCGGCAAAAACTATGGCTTCAACATGGACGTCGCATTGCGCATCCAGGTCGAAGCGATAGCCGCGCAGTAAAAAAGGAGCCAGCCATGAAGTACCTCTGCCTGGTCTACCTGTCCAAGGAAAAATGGAGCGCCTGCCCGGACGCCGTGTGTTTCGAGGCCGCGAAGGGCCTGCAAATGAGCGGGCATCTGCTGGCAGCAGAACCCCTGCACCCGGTGGAAACGGCCACCACACTGCGGGTCCGCAACGGCCAGTTGTCCATGACCGATGGCCCCTTTGCCGAAACCAAGGAACAACTGGCGGGCTTCTACCTGCTGGAGGCCACTGACCTGAACGAGGCCATTCGCCTGGCCGCGAAGATCCCACCGGTGCAGCACGGCAGCATTGAAGTGCGGCCGGTACGGGAACTGGATGTCAGCGGGTTTCAATCCTTCACGGATGCAGCCCAGACTAAACCCATGGGAGCGACGCCATCATGACCAAAACGATTTTCATCAGCCTGCCGGTTGCCGACCTCGATACATCAGTGGTCTTCTACACAGCCCTCGGCTTTGCGAAAAATCCCCGGCTCAGCGATGCCACGGCCGCGTGCATGGTCTGGAGCGAGACCATCAGCGTCATGCTGCTCACCCACGCCAAGTGGCGCACTTTCACCACCCGGCCGATCCCACCGTCGACCTCCAGCGAAGTCGCGCTCAACGTCTCCTGCGACAGCCGGGAAGCAGTCGACGCCATGAACGCGGCCGCCGCCGAGAACGGCGGAACCGCTGACATCAATCCACCCGAGGACCACAGTTTCATGTACGGCAGGGACATGGCAGACCCCGACGGCCATATCTGGGGCGCGATGTGGATGGCCCCGCACCCCTGACACTAAATGGCTGCGCCAAACAACCGGCCCACGCCAGCCGTAGCGGCCATGGCCAGCAGACCCCAGAAGGTGACACGCCACACACTGGCCCAGACCTTTGCACCGCCGGCCCGTGCGGCCACCACTCCCAGCACGGCCAGACTCAGCAGTGACGCACTGGTTATCCACACCATCATGCTGTGAGCGGGCACCAGCGCGGCGACGCCGAGCGGCAGTGCAGCCCCCACCGCAAAGCTGGCCGCAGATGACAGCGCAGCCTGTAAGGGCTTGGCGCTGAAGGCGTCTGAAATTCCCAGCTCATCCCGCGCGTGAGCACCCAGCGCGTCGTGGTCCGTCAAGTGCACGGCGACCTGGTTGGCCAAGTCTTGCGGCAACCCGCGCGCGGCATAGATGGCGGTCAGCTCGCGCAGTTCGGCATCGGGGTCTTTGCCCAGCTCGGCACTCTCACGCGCAAGGTCGGCTTTTTCGGTATCCGCCTGCGAATGGACGGACACATACTCGCCCGCTGCCATCGACATGGCCCCCGCGACCAGCGAGGCAACACCCGTCATCAGCACCGTGCCCTGGCTCGCGTTGGCGGCCACCACGCCCACCAGAAGGCTGGAAGTGGAGACGATGCCGTCGTTGGCACCGAGTACCGCCGCACGAAGCCAGCCAATGCGGTGTGTGCGATGTCGCTCTGTGTGTTTCATTGCGTGAGTTGAATCATGCTAGGACTTGGGTGGTGCAACCAGCCCCATGCGCTCGGCCGGCGGTGGAAACCGGTAGATGGCTTCATTCAGATAGCGCGACACCTCGGTGATGTCGGCTTCACGCCATTGCAAGCCCGCATTGCCCTGCCAGCGACGAACCTGAAGCTTGAGGCTGTCCCAGTCGAAGGCCTGCTTGTTGTCACGCCAGTGCATTTGCGTGGTGTGACAGCTCACGCAGTGCGTGGTGTACAGCAACTCACCGCGTGTCTGGGCATTCGCAAACGCGCTGCACACAAGCATCAACACGCTCAAGAAAAATCGAATCGGCAATTGGGTCATAAGAACTCTCCGTGCTTTCGATCCTGAAATTGATCATCGTGATTCTGTCTTCGGGCAACGTCTGTTCGCCAGGGCACCCACATTGGAAAACTGCATGCCCGCCGCGACCCAATAGGCGCCTCACATCCACAACCTATAAGCCCAGAAACTCTCCTGCAACTGTATGCCTTTGCCCAGCTCGTCTGGGGTGAAGCCCGTGATGCGCCGCGTGGTTCGGATCATGTGGGATTGGTCGGAGTAACCCGTGTCCACCGCGATCTGCGCCCAATCCAGCTTGGCCGAAGTTTGTGTGGCCAGTGCTGCGGTTGCAAAAAAAGCTTCTTCGGAGCGCCCCATCACGCGCAGCTCGCGCAGTGGCAAACCGGACCACTGCTTGATGCGCCGCTCCAGTTGGCGCAGGCTGCGCCCCGGGGCCGACACGCTGGCACGCAGCGCCAGGTGGGTCACCCAGTCCGAGTAGCGCTGCATGGCCAAGGGCTGGCTGGGCCGGCACCGTTGCCAGCGGGGCTCCAGAAACTCCTCCAGTGCATGCATGCGTTGTGCATCGCCGGGTGCGTCTTGCACTTGCTGGCACATGGCCAGCCAGTCAGGTGGCAGGACCGTGCTGGCGTCGACAAACCGGTCTATCAGGTCGCTCACCTGCAGACCCGTTAAGGAATGCAACGCGTCCGGCATGAACAAGACCATCATGGAGTGCACCGGGCCCGGGCACCAGGTGGAGACGGGCCGCGTTTGCGGTCCGCACAGCACCCACCGCCCTGGCAAGGGCGTGTGTTCACCGATATCGCCCTCGGCGGCAATGGCTGGAGGGCTTGCCAGACCCCGGCTGCTGCCGCTGAACCACCAGCTCAGGCTGCACATCGGTGACGCCGGGAAATGGTTCACCCGTTGCGCGTCCGTGTGGTCAGCGCCCAGCGTATTGCGCACCATGCTTGCGCGAAAACAGGCCGAAAGCGATGCGCGGGGCTGCCACAGCGTGCCGCTGGGCCACAGTGCGGGATCAAACGCGATGGTGTTGGTGCTGGGGCTTGCCATGGCCCGCAGTGTAAGTGGCCCACCATGTCGCAATCGTTCAATACGCCGGCCACACCGGCACAACACAATGCGCAACATGAACGCAGTCTTTACCCCCGCATCCGCCACGCCTTCTACCCCACCCAGCCCCGCCCGCAGCACCCACGCGCCGGGCCCCGTATCCCGCTGGTGGGGCCTGCCCCTGCTTGCAGAAATGAAGCGAGACTACCTGGGCTTTGTCACCCAACTGCAGCGCACCCATGGCGACATCAGCTATATGCGCCTGGGCAATGAACATGCCTGGGATTTGATGTCGCCCGATCTGGCGCGCGAGGCCTTGGTCACCCATGCCGATGCCCTCATTCGGTGGGAGCGTGGCATCGAGGTGTTCGCTCAGGTCTTTGGGCAAAGTGTGCTGGTCACCGAGGGCGCTACGTGGCAGCGCCAGCGCCGCATGCTGATGGCCGCCTTCACCCCCAAACAGGTGGCGGGTTATGCCGAGCTGATGACCACTGCCGCACAGGCGGCCTTCGACACACTGGTGCCTGACAACCAACCCCACGCGCTGGTGACCATGGACATGCTGTGGAGCCGGGTGGCCATGGACGTGATTCTGCGCACGCTGTTCAGCCGGTCGGCGCAGCAGGACGCATTGGCCGCCATCGAAGCCACGCAAACCCTGTCGGCCACCGCCTACCGCGAGATGTTTCGCCTGTTCACGCTACCAGACTGGTTGCCCCTGCCCGGCAAGGCCGCCAAGCGCAAGGCCCTGCGCAGCTTGCGCCAATTGATACAGGGCCACATCACCGAACGACAGGCCGCCATCGCCGCGCAGCCAGACCAACAAACCCGGCAGGATTTGCTGGGGCGTCTGCTGGCCCTGCGCGACGAGGCGACGGGCACCGCCTTGTCCGACCAGGAAGTGTTTGACCAGTGCATGGTGAGCTTCCAGGCAGGCCATGAAACATCGGCCACGGCGCTGCTGTGGTGGAGCCGGCTGATGGCCGAACACCCCGAGATGGCCCAACGCGCGCGTGACGAGGTGGTTGCGGTAGTGGGCAACGGCACGCCTGGGCCCCAGCACATGGCGCAGCTGCCGTGGTTGACCGCCACCTTGAAGGAGGCGATGCGCCTGTACCCGCCCTTGGCAGCGGTGATGAGCCGACGCACCATCGCACCCATAGCTCTGGACGGCTGGCACATTCCCAAGGGCGCCATGCTGCGCATCACACCCTGGGTGCTGCACCACGACGAACGCTGGTTTGCGCAAGCCCATGCATTCCGCCCTGAGCGTTTTCTGGACGGCGCGCCGCCCATCCCCAAAGGCGCCTGGATGCCGTTTGGCGCCGGTCCGCGGGTGTGCCTGGGCCAGCACTTTGCCATGATGGAGATGACACTGTTGTCGGCCATGCTGTTGCAACGCTTTACGCTGGACTTGCCTGAGGGCGCTGCGCCCTGCGAGCCTGAACTGCATGTGACCCTGCGCCCAAAACAAGCCGTTATGCTGCGGCTGACCCGCGTGGCCGGGGCAAACCCTATGTCTCACTGACCGCCGCCTGCCGCCCCTTCACCAACCCATGCAACTGCAATACCTGATTTTTGACACCAGTGACGACGGCGAAGGCCACGGCAGTTGGGAAGCCATGGCCAGCGTTCGTGCACCCCAGGTAGCGGCCGTGCTGGCCGAAGTGCGCAGTGTGCTGGACTGGGCCGAGGCGAACAGCCCGGGGCCGTTCGGCCCGCTAGACGACGGTGGCCTGTGGGATGCGGACCACCACCTACAGACCGACGGTGACTGGGTCACCGTGACATTCACTATCGTCGGTCCCTGGGACTGGGGCCAAACCCTGCTGGCCTACTTTGCACCGGAAGATTCTTGATATGCTCCTGATTTAGGAGCAATCTATCCATATTACACGAGGGCTAGTGGCATATTTTACTGTGACTGCTTTCAGCACAGAAGCTGCATCCGCAATGCTGCACGTGTAGAGATTGCACGCATTACATTCTTCCTATATAATTGATCAATCAACTATTGATCAACGTAAATACAATGAATACACAAACGACTACCGAGCAAAGTGCCGCACAACCCGAGTTGGCGCCCACCGCCAGCCTGGAATTTTGTCTGCGCCTGACCCGCGCCTATGCCACCCTGACCCGTCGCCTGGATAACGCGCTGTCCAGCGTGCACGGACTGAGCTTTGGCGACTTCATGATCCTGTACTACCTGGGACGGGCTCCGGGCAAGCGCTTGCGCCGGGTGGATCTGGCGGAGCGCCTGGGGCTCACCGCCTCGGGCGTGACCCGCACCCTGCTGCCGATGGAGAAGCTGGGCCTGGTGGCACGGCAACCGGACCCGCGCGACGCCCGCGTCGGGTACGCTCTGCTCAGCGACGCAGGGCAGCAGTTGCTGGACTACGCCCTGGTCTCGGTGCAAGCCATTGCCGTGGATGCCACGCAAACGGTGCCGGCCGACCAGCTGGACACCGTGTCGACGCTGCTCGGCCAGCTGGCCGGCATGCACCTGGCCAACAGCTAACCGGGCTTGCCGTTCTCGTACAGCACCAGAGCGCGGTACACCGCGCTGTGTCCGGGCGTCGGCACACCGTACTCCAGCCCCAGCGCATGCACCCGGCCCGACAGCCAGCGCAGCTCCAGCGGTTTGCCGCGCTCCAGGTCTTCCGACATCGAGGAGCGAAAGGCGTAGGGCATGGCCGCCAGCTTGGCCATGATCTCGTCGGCCAGGTCGGCGCGGGTCACCTGGCCCGCCGCACGCCCCACGGCCACCGCTTCGTCGACCAGTTGTCGCTGCAGGATGCGCGTCTCGGGGTGGGCCAGGATCTGGCCCATGCTGGCGCGCAACAGCGACGTGGTGCCTGACAGCGATGTCAGCGCAATGAACTTCTCCCACAGCGTCACGGCAATCGCATCACTGGGCTTGGCGTCCAAGGCCATGGCGCGGGCGCAGGCGGCAAAAAAGTCCGCCATCACCGGGTCGCCGTGGGCGGCATCGGCCACGATCACATGCAGGCCGCCGGGGCTGCGGATAACGCCGGGCCGGTCAATCACCGCCGACACATAAATCACCCCGCCGCGCACCTTGGCGCCACCGACGTGGGGCGTGATCAGGTCCACGCTGTCGATGCCGTTTTGCAGGGTCAGGATGCGCGTCTCGGGGCCTATCATGGGCGCCAGTTGGCGGGCGGCCGCTTCGGTATCGCCCAACTTGACGGCAAAGATGATCAGGTCCACGGGCCCCACGGCAGACGGCTCCTGCACCGCGTTGACGGTCGGCAGGTGCAAGGGATGCACAGGGCTCTCCAGCCGCAGCCCGTCTTTTTGCAGCGCAGCCAGGTGCGCGCCGCGGGCGATGAACACCACGTCTTCACCGGCCGCCTGCAGCCTGCTCCCCACGTAGGCACCTACCCCGCCAGAACCCATGATGGCAATCCGCATGAACCGTCTCCCGTTTGGTTGTCAGGCTTGGCAGTATGCCGGGCCGGTGTGCCCGCGCCCGCCGTGGGGTTTAACCGGCGTTGTGAACCATCAGGCCCTCACGCCGGGCCGCGCCCACGCGCACCAGATCCAGAATCAGGCCATTGGCCCACTGTGAAAAATCGGTTTGCGCAAAGTGCGCCTGGTGGATCTGCACAAAGTACGGCGTGGCCTGCGCCCAGGCCAGAAAGCTCTCCAGCGTCTGGCTCTGGGTTTCCAGCAGTTTGAACTTCAGCAGCACCTTGG